>MDSV01082341.1_pt1 | contig 12766 bp, 9 predicted proteins | sample 810851 | NCBI WGS metagenome assembly MDSV01 (sample SAMN05326640, study PRJNA326480) | marine metagenome | isolation source: seawater | place: Atlantic Ocean: North East | collected 2012 | reverse complement strand
CATCACCCGATCTTGCTCGGCTGGGCTCGGTGGTTTCCATCGGGTTCAGTCCAAGTTATTGATTTTATTTGGAAAAAGCTAAGTAAAAAGATTGAAAAAAGGGCATATTTTGCTAATTTTCACCTTAGCTTTTTGCTAAAACCTCAAAAAATTCTTTTTTTTGGGGTTTTTGGCGTTGGTTGTTAATATGAATATGAGACAAAAACATATGAATCTCTTGAAAACTGCACTGATTGCAGTGAGTTTCATTGTCTATCCGTTGTCTTTTGCGCAAGAAGAAATTGGAGTAGCCGCTGCGGTAAATACCAAAACTGTTGATATGGTGGCTTATCCTGGTGGAAACATTGAAAACCGTAACGTTGATCCTGGCTACAAAATCATCTCCAACCGCACCATTCAAACCAATACCAGTGGAAAAGCACAAATGCTTTTGGTTGATGGAACTGCTTTTACCATTGGCCCCAATTCAAGCGTTACTTTAGATAAATTTATCTACGATCCAGCTACAGCCTCAGGTAGTTTAGAAGTTTCAGCCAAAGGTTTGATCAGATTGGTTGGCGGAAAAGTAACCAAAAAGAAACCTGCCATTATAAGAACGAGCACTGCAACGGTAGGCATCAGGGGAGGAATTGCGATTGTCGAGGCAACTGATGAGGAAACCACAGCTTCGTTTGTCTATGGTGTTGAAATGGAAGTTGCGCCAATTAAGAATCCTGAGAACAGTCTGACACTTACTCAGGTTGGGCTTAAAGTTGAAGTGGAGGCTGACTCTGAAGAAGTAGAAGAACCAGAAGTAATTACTTCAGAAGAGTTGGATGATTATGCCGATGACTTTGAAGGCAATGAAGAGCCCGACGAAGAGTCAAGTGATGATTCAGAATCTGAAGAATCAACTAATGATTCTGAAGAATCTTCAGAAAATGAAGATACCGAAGAGACTAAAGAAACAGAAGAAGAAACAGAAGAAAACGAAGAAGAAGCTGAAGAAAGCGAAGAAGAAGCTGAAGGAGCAGAAGAAGCTGAAGATAGCGAAGAAGAAACAGAAGAAAACGAAGAAGAGACAGAAGAGAACGAAGAAACAGATGAATCGGAAGAAGCTGATGAGGCTGAAGAAAACGAAGAAGAATCAGATGAGGTAGAAAGTGAAGAAACTGAAGAGAATGATAATGAAGAAGCAGAAGAAACCGAAACTGAAAGTGAAGAAGTAGATGAAGAAACAGAAAACGAAGAGCTAGAAGACTCCGAAGAATCAACAGATAATTCAGCAGAAGAAGAAACTACAGAAGAAGAAGCGTCGACTGAGCCAGAAAACGAAGAAACATCAGAAGATGCATCTAGTCCAGAAGAATCGTCTGAATCTGAAACTCAAAACGATGAAAACTCTTCCAGTGCTGAAAACGATTCTCCTGAAGAAACAACCTCTCAAGAATCTACTGATACTGAAGATGAACCTTCAGAAAATGGCTCCCCAATAGAAACTTCAAGTTCAGATGAAGATACATCATCCAGCGATGGCAGTGATACAACACCTGTTGATACAGAAGACGATTCTCAAGATCAATCTTCAGAGAATGTTGATTCAAATGCCGGGTTATCTGGCGAAACTGCATCGTCCGATACCTCAAGCAGTACTTCTAGCAATGAATCATCAAACGATCAATTTGCAGGCGAGTCCGATGGCAATGTTGAATCTCAAACATCATCTGAAGAGAGTCAAACAACTCCAGAAGGTCAAGGTCCAACCGTTACCAGTTCGTCATCAAGCGATGAGGTTAGTCGTCCAACACAACCTAATGAAGGCAGAGAAATTGAGGAGCCGCCTTTAACAAGACCCACAGAAGAGCCCGTGACCTCACCAGAACCAGCGACAACAAGTCCATCTTCAGATCCTGTTCCACTTACACAACCTGCAACTGCAACTTCTTCCTCGGATTCAGTACCATTGGTTCAACCTCCGACTTCTACTACGTCTTCGGATTCAGTACCATTGGTTCAACCTCCGACTTCTACTGCGTCCTCTGAAACGGTACCATTGACTTTGCCGCCTACAGCAACTTCTTCCTCTGATTCTGTGCCTTTGATTCAACCGGATATTCAGGAGCCGGAAGTAATTAATATCGAACCTATAAACAATGAACCCATCACGGCATTACCTGAAATTGATGAAGGCTTGTTGGATAGCTTCGATATCACTACAAACACTTCAGATACTGGAATTGATGACCTCACAACTGCTTACGATGTGGGCGGAGAATTATTCATTGACGATACTCAAATTGAAACTCAAGAAGAAGAATTTATTGAAGAGGCTACCGAGGCTAACGAGGAAGTCCAGATAGAAGAAGTTCAAGAAGAGCAAAAAGTAGAAGTGGTTATTGAAGCGCAGTTGACTACAAATGCCTCATTCATTAAAACCAATATTGAAGAAAATCTTTCGGTAGGCGCATCTCTCGGAAAAATTGATGTCAATTATACTGGCTCGGAAGATCTAAGCTTTGTCTTAGGTGGCAATGGTAGTGAAAATTTTGAAATTGATGCCCAAGGAAACATCTCTTTAAAAAACAATCTCGATTACGAAGCTAGAACTTCTTACAGTTTATTGGTGTTTACCTTGTTGGGAGAAAAATCCATCACCAACACCTTAAATTTTACTGTTGTTGATATCGATGAAGATCCGATTGTGGACCTAAACCTAGCGGTCAATTCTTTAGCTGAAAACACCGCAACGAATTTTAAAATCGGCGAGGTTCAAATTACCGATCCTGAACAAAATGGAGTGACCTCGTCCATAACAGGAATTGATCAAGCCAAAGTTGCTATATCAAGCTCTGGAGAAATCACTCTTCAAGATACTCTAGACTTTGAAACCAAAGAGCAATTGGAGTTTGTGGTTGAAGTCTTTGATGGACAAAATACCGTGCAAACACCAGTAATCATTCAACTGGATAACATTAACGATTTAACAGCTAATGTGGATTATACCGATAATCTTTTACACGAAGGAGCCAGCATCGATTCAACGGTTGCCAATATTAATGTCATCGGAGATTCAACTCTCAACTATTCGCTCTCAGGGACAAATAGCTCGGACTTTAGCGTAACTTCGGATGGAATAATAAAAGTTGCTCAAAACCTAGATCACAGTTCGAAAGATATTTATGACTTAGTTCTAAGAGTAGAAGGTCGTCACGATACCCTTGATGTACCAGTGTCGATAAGCATTAAAGCCAATGAAGCACCCATCATTGGGACCGAATGCCTCAATTCGTGCAGCGTTGAAGAGCTTGCAACTTTAGGAACAACTGTCATTCAATCTTCAAGGCAGGATAATGATACAGATTCGATCACTTATTCCTTAGTAGATAATTTCAATGGAAAATTTTCCATAGATCAGAATACAGGTGCTGTGTCAGTAGCTGGAAAACTCGATTTTGAAAACCAAAGTTTATTTAATATAGAAATCCAAGCCACCGATTCAAAAAACCTTACGGTTATTGAATCCGTACCACTAAATATTGGTGATGTAGTCCCTGTCAGTCAGGTCAGTTATGACGTTTCTTCAACCAATGTGGAAGAAGTTAGAAATGAATTTGTGGTTCTAGAAACTGCAGACGATGCCTCTGATGCAGACCAAAAAATTCTTACGGCAAGTTCAAATTTCACCGATACCGATTCCACTTTTGCAATAAGCGGGCAAGATGCTGAAAAATTTGAAATAAATACAGTTACAGGAGAATTGAGCATCAAAGATCTAGGGACCACTAATGTTACAGGTTTGAATTATGATGACCAAAAGACTTATCAATTGACCATCACTGAGACCCGCGCTGATGAAAACCCTTTTTCCCAGGATATTACAATCAATGCTAAAAATATTGAAAACGATGCGGCATCGGTTCTGAGATATTCTGCTGCTTTTAATAACGAGAAAAGAATCGGTCTGATGGCATCGGCTGACAGAGGAACTCAAGGTTCTCAAGACAATAAGCCAATCAGGGAATCCATTCTTACCTATGAGGATATTGAAGCCAGTAGTTCAGTGGCTACAGTTGACTCAAAGGGTTATATACGAAAAGACAATTCAGATACAGAAATCACCACAACGGTATTTTCCAATACACAAGACAATGGTAAGAATGAAAATAGTACCGATTCGCTAGATTGGAAGTACACTTTTCCCGTAGAAGATAATTCCAACAACACGATTGATAGAATTCACAAACAACACAGCACCAGTTCTGTTGCTCTGCTTGCCTCGAATGATGCAGAAACCTCTCAAAGCATTTCATCAACTGTTGCTGAAATAAAATCTACAGATGTTAAAAATTATAGATACGAATACATTCATAATGAAATTAACGGATTGATCAATGCTAGCAACGATGGATCTTCTCCTTTAAATGGGGATGATTTAACTAGTCAGTTTCAAACAAATGGGGACAGTCTTGGGCGAGAAGGAAAATTGACTATTAATTTATCACAGGGCTTTAATTTCTTTGACCAAACATTCAGTACGATTTACGTTTCGGAAAACGGTTATGCTTCTTTTACAAATTCTACCGTTGACGCTACTGATGACTTTATAACAGGTTTTCCAATTCAATTTTTAAATCCAGGAAACGAGCCAATTGATGGAACGAATATCCCCGATGAGTGGAAGGGCACCAACCTAAATTATTCACTTTTTCCATTTTGGACAGATTTGGATGCCTTAGATCCTGACAGCAAGTTTTATTATTTTGATGATCCTACAAACAATAGAGCCATATTGGGATGGTATAACTTTAAGGAAAGGACTGCTCAAAATGATGCTTCCCGAGCAAATTTTGAAATAGTTTTGAATTTTTCAAATATGTCGGTTGAATTTAGATATGGCAATATCAGCTCTGATTATCCACTGCACGATAAACACAATACTATGGTAGGAATTGCCGGAGACCTAAATCAAAATGAGTTTGAGCAATTTTACTATCACGTTCGAAATGGTCGTCCATTTGGTAGCGCAGGAAATATAGGAAATAGAATTTTTAAGTATATCCAGAACCCTAATGATGTTACCGATGGCATGGTTGCTAAAGCCAATCAAGAATTAGAACCTGTATCCTCTTTAACTTACTCGCCTGAAGGCAATCCAAGTCCAGCTTCAGATGATATTTTTGAAAGTAATGAAATAAAATCCGCAGCTGTTGTTGGTAGTAATAACGAATTTTTATGGATGAATTTAGATAAAGCAGCCGTCAATATTGATTATCGAACCTCTTCGATAAACGATACCGGAGGATACGATGTGAGTTCGCCAAACTACCTGGATGGTTCTTCGGGTACAGCTTCTTACGTTTCTGCAACGTATAACTTACTTGAGGATCAAATTACGTTAGCCGGAAAACCTTATACAGATGCTGATTTTAAAACTCTATTAGAAATTGAAGGAAGTTCTGCAAAAGAGGTTGTGGCATTTGCGCCAATACCAATTGAATATTCAGCTAGATTTAAAAATCCAAATTTCTTAAATGATTATGCTAGTTATTTCCTTCCACAATTCATAAGTAGCGGCTATATGCAGCCTAACTCAGATGGAAGCGATAGATTATTTGATTTTGACATTCTACAAGAAGACGATTATTGCCAATTTGACAGTTCTTTAAATTGTGGTTTTTCTTCAAGAGATGTTGCGAACCGTCAATATAGTCCAGTAAACGATGATAATTACAAATGGGCGTCTGTGGCTTTGACTTCTCAACAAGGCACAGCTGATAATTTGTATATCAAAACGGACAGATTCTTTGGCTCATCCGATTGGACTCCTTCTGGTCAATCTCTTTGGTACCAAGTATTTAAAAACACCGGTAGGGGAGTAGGCCTATTTGCTCAAATAAATTTTAATTGCGAAGGCAATGGTTATTGTGGTTCAGAATCCTGGAATTCATCTGAAACTCAAAGCAGTTTATTTTCCGTCTTGATAAATGATGTATCAAAAAGATCTTTATTGGATGGATATTTTGTTGGCGATAGCGGATATGCAATATCGGGTCAGCATTATTTCTCTTACAACAGAAAAAACAATCGTATTGTAGCTAAAGATGGTATTCATGCTCAATCTTTTGATACTCCACAGTTGGTATTTGGTTTAAACCCGATTAGCTGTGCCTCCAGTAGAGATTATGGATGTTTTTGGGGGAGTAATAATCAAGACAGCAACGTTTGGACTACTCCAAAAGGCGCAATGATTACTACATCAGACCCATACAGAGACCAAAGCAACATTTACAAGAGCGGCACTATGGATTTGGGTGTTATGTATGCAATGGCTGAAAATTATTCAGACGACCCAGATTATAAAAACTATCATGTCGGTTCTTTCAACCAGGGCATTGCGGCACAAGATCAAATTGATGGAAATGGAAATAAAGTTTCAAGTACTTCTTTAGATGACGTGAGCAATAGTTGGAGATCGCAATCGCAACCTTCAAACGATAATTGGAATGGATATCTAAATGGCCTTCTTAATATTGATGACAAATATCCTCAACTCATGGAGGGATCAATAAACATTGCTTTTGATGGACAGAATGATCGTGTAAAAATTGCTTCAACCGATTCGCAGTTTTATAAACTTCCTTTTTTATCTGCAGATACAAGTTTAAAAAACTCATGGTATCGCTCTGGAGTTAACGCAAACCTCATACCTTTTTCTTATGGAAATCAGAATGATCAAAATTTAATCCCGTTAGGGATAGGACATTTTACTATTCAATTTGGCGATGTTGAAGAGAATAATCTAAATAAGGATTTTGCACATTCTGCTTATCTGAATAAAAGCGTATTTGGAGCAATTGCTAAAGATCAAAATACCACAGTAAAAGCAGGCAGCACTTCCTTAGCAGACAATTTAACATTTCAAAAAAGCAGCGATACAACTGGGGCACTTGTTACTTGGGAAACTATAGATAATCCTGATCAAGATTTTATTCAAAATACGGTAATTCCTGATTTAGATTATATGAGTTGGGGTTTCTGGGCAATGGCTACCAATGACATCGCTGATAATCTTTATAATGGGGAATTTGATGGTAGAGGAGAACAAACTGCAGCAGTACATATGGGCACTTGGTTTGCTGGAGATCTCATCGATCAGTCCGACTTACCAGTTAATTATCAGGCAACACTAAGTGGTGCAGCTATTTTTAATGTATTTACGCGTTTAAATGATGCCTCACATCGTTACATTGCCTCAGGTATAGCTTCCGGTAACTTAAATTTTAGTAATACTGGAGACTGGACAGGTACTTTGAATATTTCTGAAGCTGATAAGGCTAGCGCTAATGCTGCTATTAAAAATTGGAATGCTACATTTAATTTATCTAGTGCGGATGCAAACTTTCTTCAAAACTTTTCGTGCGCCGACATAAATTCGTCCAGCGTTTGTAGCGGCGCGAGAGGATCTCTTTACGGCACAAAGGGTAATATTGAAATGGGAGCTCAGTTTAAATATACAGTTGAAAGTTTAAATTCTATTTATATGGCTGAAGGTATTTCCATTTTATCTGAATAAATGTACTTGAGCTTAGAACACGATATCTATATCATCACTTTTCAATGTCCAGTTTTATAGAGTTTTTTCTTTCGATACGAGACAGTAAGTTCTTCACAGGCTTAGTCATCTCCGTAATCGTAGCTTCCGCAATATATGCTGGAGCCAGTTCTTATGACATACCAAATAATTATGCAGTCATGCTGGATTATTTTGATTATGCAATTACTGTATTCTTCCTTGTTGAAATCTTAATAAGAATGTTTGCTGAAGCTAATCACCCATTACGTTTTTTTAGAAATGGTTGGAATGTTTTTGATTTTATTATCGTCGTAGTCAGTTTGGTACCAGTTGATGGAGCTGAAAGTGCTTTTGTAGCAAGACTTTTAAGAATTGTTAGAGTCTTAAGAATAATTACAGTCGTACCTGCATTTCGTCATATTGTAGAATCGCTATTCAAATCCATGCCACGCGTTGCTTTCATAGCACTATTAATGTTTATTGTTATTTACATTTGGGCTGCAATTGGAACTTTGATTTTTAGCGAAGTAGATCCTGAACATTGGCGTAACATCGGAGTTGCAGCATTAACTCTCGCTCAGGTAGCTACCTATGATGATTGGGCTGCTGTAATGACCAATGTTCTTGAAGCTTATCCTTATTCTTGGATATATTTTATAAGTTTCATTTTAGTAACTTCAGTTGTTCTGCTTAACATGGTTATTGGAATCATTGTTGATGTGATGAGTCGAGATGCCAGAGAAAATCTTTTCGACAATGTTGATTCTAACGATCACGTTGTTACTAAAGAAAATGAAGGTCTATGACCTTCATCACAGATAGTACTTTTAATATATTGTTATTAGCCTGGCTGGGAGTAGGCATAATTGCCTTCGTTTATTTATTTTTTCAAACCGCTCCCTATGGGAAACATGTTTCAAAAGGCTGGGGTCCTGAAATTTCAGCTAAGGCAGGATGGATAATTGAGGAATGTCCAGCTTTTTTCTTAATGCTGATATATTTTCTAATAGCTGGTGACTATACCAATCCAGTTCATGTCATCTTCACAGTACTGTATTGCGGTCACTATTTTAATAGAAGTTTTGTTTGGCCAATGCGAGCTCAATCAACAGATAAAAAAATGCCTTTGATGGTTGTTTTTTCTGCGATCGGCTTTAATTTTGTTAATGTTTTTTTTCAAGGCACTTGGATTTATCTTCTTAGTGACTACAGCTATGGTTGGCTGACAACTATCCCGTTCTTCCTTGGACTATTGGTGTTTTTTCTAGGTTTTTATATAAACGTTAGATCTGATGAAATCATGATTAATTTACGAAAAGAAAAAGGCGATGGATATCATATTCCTGAAGGCTTTTTATTTAATAAAGTAAGCAATCCAAATTATCTTGGAGAATTTATTGAGTGGTTAGGTTGGGCAATCATGACTTGGAGTTGGGCTGGATTGGTATTCTTTTTATGGACTGTTTGTAATTTGTTCCCAAGAGCAATTTCAAACCACAATTGGTACCAAAATAAATTTGAGGACTATCCTAAAGATCGAAAAGCAGTCATTCCCAATATCATTTAATAACTTCTAAAATACTTATGGGTATAATCTTTTAAAGGAAAAAAATGACTAGAGTTATTCGTTATTCATTAGGATTGATGTTTGCTTTTTTTATAACGATGTCCTTTTTTATGATTTTCATTCCAGATGCCATTTTAATTCTCCCTGGTTCCAGTTGGACTACTGAACAGATGGCAGAATGGCGTTTGCGTACTCTTTTACCCGCTTTTTATCTGACTATTTGCTATTTTATTTATCGCTATTTTTCTGGTAGAAATCCAACTTCAACCATTTGGCCAATATTAATAATCATCTTTTTCTTTATGATGACGCAAATAATCAGCCTATTTACTAACTATTTTAGTTGGATACAATTTCTTTCTTTATTTCTAACTGTAGTGGTATTTTTATTATTAAGAGAAGCTCACAATCGACGTAAAAATGAAATTTTCAATAAACCCTTATAGGCATTTGTATGTTAGAAAGAATTGATTTTTTAATAAAGTGGTACTTAAGATTAGTTGCCTTGATCTGGATATTATTTGTTCCAACTCTGTACTTCATTACCTTCATTTCAGGCTCTCAAGAAATATCCTTAAATATTTTCTTTAATGCACTTTTCGAATGGGCTTTTTTAGTACCCTTTGGATATGAACAGAATGTACCCGGACAATTCGTTCCAGTTATAAGAGCTTTTTTTTGGTCTTTTTGGATAATTACTGTTTCTCGTTGGGTTTTAAGTGGAAGGCATTTTTACCAATAACAAACTAAAAGCCTACTAATAAAAAAGATACTAGGCCTCCGGTTATCAAAGAAATGTTAAATATTTTTTTGTCTGTTAGAGGTTCTTTACCGTTGTAAGCACTTGAATGAAAATAATTAAAAAAAACATACCAAAATATAAAAGTAAATATAGGCCAGATAATCAAAAACATAAAAAATTTTAACCGGCGAAGATACCTCCGAAAACATTTAAACCTAAAAAGGTTACAAATCCGATACTAAGAGATCCAAAAAATAAAGCTAAGGCAACCGATACAATTTCTATCCAAGACCAAACAGTTTTCTTATCATCATTAAGCCTGATATAAATTTCTACTGCACCAAAGCAAATTGCAAATAAAGTTGCTAATAACACTATGACAATAACTTCATCCATATTTTAATTATAACTAAATCAATTCTTTTTAAGGTAGATTCAAACTTTATCGAATATACCTATCTCCTTAATAGTTTGTAAAATATAAGGATGGGTGGATATGACTTTATGATAGTCCTTTGGGTTATCTTTATTATCGTTGGCTTATTTCGTATCAAAGATGATTACAAAGATTTTAGAGAAACAAAGGAAAAATTAAGCATATCTTTAGCGACAAAACTGAGTATGTTTACGGGCGGAATTGCTATGACCTTATTCGGGATAGCGGGATTAATATATCTTATTATGAATCCAGGAATGTTTTCTTAAAACTACCATTTAAAAAAATCAGGATAAGAAAAGGAAAAATGAACCGTTTCAAAACCTTTTATTTTATTTATGATGCAGATGGTGGCATTTTTAATAAAATAAAATATTGGTTAAATAAAAATATTTTAAAGAAGAATACTGCATGTGAACTATGTGATATCTCGCATGGTAAATTTTTTGTAAGGCCAGAATGGTTAGATTTTATAAGTGAACTTGAGAAAAAATATAAAATAGAAGTGTTACATCGCAATGAATTACCTAAAAAAATTCGAGAACAAAATTTTCAATATCCTTGTGTAATTGGCGAAACAAATTCTGAGCTAAGAGAGGTTTTTACCAAAGCTGAATTTAGAGATTTCGAAAATCTGACAAATGTTCAAGAATTAAGAGAACAGTTTTTAGATAAGATATCTTAGAACTCAAGCAGCATTATAAAAATCCTGATAACAAAATATCTGTGGAGATGTATAATCTTCATTCATTTTAAGAATTGCGGGCATGGTATAATGGCTATTACTTCAGCCTTCCAAGCTGACGATGCGGGTTCGATTCCCGCTGCCCGCTCCAGCTTAATATTCTTTAAATAAGTAACCTGAAGTTAGATGCACAAATGCTCTGACTCCGGTGTCAAGAGACTCATCGCTAACTTCAAAAAAAGGAGAGTGGTTACCAGCTGCTTTAGTCCAATCCTTTCCTGCTTCTGTAACTCCTAAAAAGAAAAAGAAACCAGGTACTTGTTGAGCATAATAAGAAAAATCTTCAGCTCCAGTAGATCGATCGGTTCTAACCAAAAATTCTTTTCTATCAACAACCTTTTCAAGTACCGGAAGGACTCTTTCAGTAAGTTCAGGATCATTAATAGTTACAGGATAATTATTTCCATTTGGAATAATCACCTCAGCTGTTCCTCCGTTCATTTCGGCAGTACTTTTTGCAATATTCGTCATTTCCTCAATTATTTTAGCTCTCATTTTAGGATCGTAAGTACGCACAGTACCTTCCATAATAACTTCATCGGGAATAATATTGCTTCGAACCCCACCGTGAATACTTCCCACTGTTACTACCGCAGGCAAGTTTCTTATATCTAGCTTACGGGAAACTATTGTATTGAAAGCGCTAACAATCTGAGAGCTAATCATAATCGGATCAATACCAGCCCAAGGTGCAGAACCATGTGCTTGCTTCCCTTTGATAGTTATTTTCCAAGAGTCAGCTGCTGCCATTGTTGGCCCCTCTCTGTAGGCGATGATACCGTCTGGAGCGGGGTTTACATGTAATCCGAATACCACATCGGGTTTATTTATTTTGAAAATACCTTCTTTGAGCATCAATTCAGCTCCACCTTCTTCACCAACTGGAGGACCTTCCTCAGCCGGTTGAAAGATAAACATGATGCTACCGACTAGTTTATCTCGATGTTTTGAAAAAAATTCTGCCACACCCATTAAAATGGCCATGTGAGCATCATGCCCACAGGCATGCATCACTCCAACATCCAAACCATTAAAAGTTGAGCGCTCTTTTGAAGCAAAAGGTAAACCAGTTTGTTCAACAACAGGCAAAGCATCCATGTCAGCTCTGAGAGCAACCATAGGTCCAGGTTTACTTCCTCTCAAGATTGCAATTAAACCGGTTTTTGCGACTCCCGTTGTTACTTCTAAATCTAACGATTTAAGATGTTTTTCTATGTACTTGGCTGTTTTAAATTCGCGGTTTGATAATTCAGGATATTGGTGAAGATGTTGTCGCCAAGTGGTGACTTTTTTTAATAAAAAGTCAGACTCTAGATTAATTTGATCAACGAAATACTTCGAAGAAGCAAATGCTGAAAAAGGCAGTAGTAAAAAGATAAATAATAATCTAAACATAACAATCATTTGAATAACTGATCGGCTACGTAAGGATTCGTAAGTCGTTCCTGACCAAATGTAGAAACTGGCCCATGACCTGGTACAAAAGTCACGTCATTTCCTAAAGGCCAGAGTTTGCTTCTGATCGCATCCAATAAGTCTTGAGTATTACCTCTGGGTAGATCCGTCCTGCCAATGGAACCCTGAAAAAGTACATCTCCAACAATCGCAAGCTTAGATTCTGGATGATGGAAAACCACGTGCCCGGGTGTATGGCCTGGACAATGATAAACATCTAGTTTTTCTCCATCTATTTCAATTTGATCGCCATCAGTTAACCAACGATT
>MDSV01129396.1_pt1 | contig 12767 bp, 14 predicted proteins | sample 810851 | NCBI WGS metagenome assembly MDSV01 (sample SAMN05326640, study PRJNA326480) | marine metagenome | isolation source: seawater | place: Atlantic Ocean: North East | collected 2012 | reverse complement strand
GTTCTATGGACCGGTAGTTCAGTTTGGTTAGAACGCCGCCCTGTCACGGCGGAGGTCGCGAGTTCGAGTCTCGTCCGGTCCGCCACTACAAGCCTTATATTTAAAGGGTTGCAATTTCTTACCCATTTTTTTTGCCCTATAGTTTCAGGAACTGTGTGGTTTTTGTGCTCCTTTTTCTGAGTTTAGATACACTGGTCATGTAGTTATGAAATTCTTAAAGCAATATAAGCACCTAACTCATGAAGAGATGGATAAGCTTTACTGGAAACAAATAGAAGACTTTGGTGCACCTATTGAGGTTATTCTTGAAGAAGAGGCAAGTAAACTCAAAATGAGCATTGAAGAATTTCTTATCAGTAATCAATCACGAGAAAGAGTCAGAGAGTTAGAGAAGGTTTTTGATGTTCTGTTAGAAATAGAACCGGGTATGAAAGAGCTTTCAGGTGGAGCTCCGGGATCTGGAAAGAAACGTTAACCTTTTTCAATATTTATAAATTTTGTTTTTTCAAATTGTAAACTTACCGACTAAATTAACATCCTCATCGTCATATTCTTCTTGAGATTCAGTAAGTTCAAAGATCGCATCAAAATCATTATTCAATTTTACGTTTTTTATGCATATCTGATTATTTTCTAATTCTAATAATAAGACTAATTGATTTACCTTCGTTTTTGCCATACTCCCTCATAAATTATATTTCCACCTCTAGCCTTTGCCTGAGCGAAGCAATCTTCGCAAAGAAAGACCAATCCCCATCTACAATTACACTTATAAAGAAAATCTTTATTTTCTGTGCACATAAGACATTTATTTTCTTTTCTAATCTTTAATGAGATCTTCATACTTTTGTTCCTTTTGATTTGGTCTCTTCATCAGGAATATAAGGAATAAAAGACTCACACATTTTTGTTGCTTGTTTCATCACAGACTCAAACCCTTCAAGCACGAATTTCTCGATTCCATATATTGTTTCTATTTCAATATATTTAGCTTTTCTGAGGCTCGGGAAATTACCTTTTAAGGAAAGCACATTGTTTGTTGATTCCGGTGAAGCAAGATACACCTCTAACTCAACATCCTTAGTTTTATTGAAGTCTATTTTTAGTTTTCCAGAAATGCGTGAATCTTCTTTAGGTCGGAGAAAATTCTTTGTCTTCGGATTTTCAAATACAAAAGTAGGTTCTTCGCAAAGGCAAAAGGGCCTTTTCATTTGAATAAAAAAACCATTACTGGAATTAGAATCTTCAGGGAATTTGGATATAACTAAATGATGCTTACCTAAATTCACTATTTTATAAGAATCAATAGTAGTGATATTAATTTCTGAAAAAGCGAAATGAGAACTTATTAATAAAAAAAATATAAATATCAACTTCATCTTTTTATCCTCTTATATCTATGTGCAACTGTTATAACGCATTGATTTTCTTCTGAGAAAACTACAAAAGAAGTAAGTTGCTTTTGAATCCTCTTAAAATCTTCTTTATTCATATAAGGTGGAATAAAGTTCCGATTCTTTTTATTGAGAAAGAGAATCTTGCACCCTTTACCAATATGCTGCTCATCTCCGGAGTTAATAATATGCTCCACCGTAAGAGGACTGATACCTCTTTGTTTCATTCTTCTCAGCGAATGATCACTGTAATTTACTTTCATACTGGAAAAACGACCGAATAACAGATGTGTTACAAAAAACTTAAAAAAAAATTTGTAACAATTAAAGTTTCTATTCGTTTTAACTAATAGAAAGCTAAGGAAAGATATGAAAGAAACTAGAATTTGTGGCAAAGTAAATAAGTGTCCGACTTTAGAGATAGACTATTTGCTGAAACCCTACAAAAATTGGTTTGGAGGAGATCTCTATCCCTCACGAGAAACGAAGATGATGCTGGAGATCTTATGAATGACACTTTTTTAAAAGCTTTAGAAAAAGAACATTTATTTGATGGGAAAAACATTGATAGATGGGTCATGACAATTTGCAGAAATCTATTTTTTGATAAACAAAAAAAGAGAAAGGAAACACTTTTAGGAAAAGAAGAGGCAAAGCTGGCTATAGATGGACTCCAAGAGTCTGTAAATGTAGTGAAAGACTTAGAGTATTGTTTGAAGGAGTTAGATGATGAAGAAAGTGAAATTATAGCTATGGCCCAAGTGATGTCTTCTAGAGCAATTGCTGAAGAGTTAAATATCTCATCTGCAAACTTGAGAGTTAAGAAGCATAGGGCAAGAGCTAAATTAGCAGAATGTATGGGGCTTTTAGATGGAAGATAAAGATAAGATTATCTTGTCCGCCTATTTGGATGGCGACTTAGAAAAAAATGAAATGAGTTATGTAGAGGATCTTCTTGAAAAAGATTCTCAAGCACTTTCTTATCTTAATACACTCAAATCGGTAAATAGTGGAGTAGAGAACTATTATTTAGAATCCCTGAATAGCGAAGCGGCAAAAGATGCCTTTAAAGATATAAGAGATCTTCAGACCAAAACTCTCTCAATTAGTACAAAAGTTAAAAACTTTTTTTCTCCTAAAATAATATTTACTAACCTTGCAACATTATCTTTAGCATTTGTGGGACTTTCTTACTTCAATCAAGCAAATATTAATTACTCTCTAGATGGATTTGATAATCAGTCTCTAGAGACTTACGCGCTTGAAAAGGTTCGAAGCTCTGATTTCAATTCATTTGAAAATGAAATGAAAGAAATTATCTCATTGATGGTCGAAAAGAAAACTACGAACTCAATTTTGAAATTTGGGTCAGAATCATTTCTGATTTCAATAGAAAAAATAGTTTACTCCAAAGAAGGGAGTACTTTATGTTACGAGGGAAAGGTCTTCAGCGAGTCAGAACAATTATTTATTTACTGCAAGAATGAAACAAAAGATTCTCTTCTTATCGCTAATTAATTTCTTTCTATTGCCAGCTTCCTCTGAAGTGGAGGATATTGATAATTATTTTGAATATACAATCTCAAAAGGTGATTCTTTATGGTCAATATCTAGAAAGTTTGACGTAAGGATAAATGAACTTGTAAAAGCTAATAAATCCTCTCGATATGAAGTCAATCTACCCAAGATATATGCAGGTGATACTCTTTATGTACCAACCAATCTAAGCTACGAAGATCCTATAAATTTTTGCTATTCAACTCAATTTACTTCTTCAAGCTTAAACCTCTCCAACCTAAGCACTATTGAATTGCTAGACAATTGTCTCAACAAACTGTCTGAAAAGGTCGAGGATGTGGAGTTTGATTCATCGCGATTGAATGATAACTTCTGGAAACGCTATTTGAATGATAAATCCTATCCTTATTACTATCTTAACTTATATCTCCGTTATGCAGAGCTTAGACTTAAGTATGGTTTAGAATCGATAGATGAAAGCCAATTAGAAGTGGTTAACTCATATTTGCTTGAAAAAGAGCAAGAAATGGATGAAAAGGCATTATTCCTAAAAGAATTACTTTATGAAGGATTTGCAAAAGGAGATACAACATTTCTTTGGGAATTTTCCTTTCCTGACTCAAATTCTAAAAGAGAAAAAATCTTAGAAGATGCCCTTAACCAATACTTAGATGAAAAGGAGAGGATGATTCGTGACTTTTCCAACTTCGGCTATATTAACTATGGCGCCTATATTGATCAGATTGACTATCTCTTGGATTATCCAATCTCTCAATTTAATGAAATTCAGCTAGCTAAATTCTTGAATGCAATGTTGCATGTTACTTACCTAGCTAATGATATAAGGCATTTTGAGATTAAGAAACTTTCAACCGACTTATTGACTTTATCTAAAACCAGAATCATAAGTATTTATCAGATAGATTTGCTCTCAGACCTTATGGATTATGAAATTAAGACTGGTAAATTCCAAAAAGCTTACGAAATGGCAGTTACTTTTTTAAATCGACACGGGTACAAGTCTGTTGAAAAATTTCTAGAAACTTATATAGAAAATATGGATGGTAATCACACGATTTCATCTTGGTTTCACGAGAAACCATTATTTAATTTCTTTGATAAATTTATTATCGCCCAAAAAAACTATCTTGGTTTAAATTTTGAAAAATATATAGATAAGAGGTTGAATCTTGTAAATCAATATAATCTCGAGCTTTTACATGCACATTACCCGCCTGAATTTATACCGGATAACTTTAGAATCGAAACTTCCTATAGGAACGGTATGGTAAAAGATTTAGTTGGCTACAGAAAATGCGATGAAGCACAAGAGTACGTGCCTTTGTTTGAATACAATAATCAAACCGCAGACGAACTCAATGGGGAAGAATTCTTACATACTTTGCTTCTATCATTATGTTATGCAGATAACAAAAATATACTTTTGGCTAATGATTATTTATATAGATCTATAGATTTCTATGAGAGATATCAGGGAGTAAGAGATTATTTAGCTGAGTCTTTCTTTCCTTTAATGGAATTCTATATACGAAAGATTCAAGGATACGACCTAGATATCAGCAAATTAGAAAAATTAATCGAGGATTTATTTTCCAAAGAATATTTTTTGTCTTTTTCTGATAATGGTTTATTTAATGAATTTCTAAATATATATGCATTTATTTATAAAGATTTGAGCTTAGACGAGAAGCAAACCTTAAAACATCCTATAGAGACAAATTATCTTTTTAACAGAATATATAAATCACGGAATGTAAATCATATAAAAATTGAAAAAAATAAAAGATACGCAAACAGAATTAGTAGTCAAATAAAGAAAAATGGTCTTGCAATTGCTGAAGAGGAATCTGAGCTTATCAACAATGAAGGAAACCTAACCAAAATACAAAATCTTTACAAGGACAGGACGCGCCTTATAGAGAAGCTCTTTAACAATCAGAAGAATTTGAAAGAACTTAATTCTCCAGATTTTTATGCTTTGGAGAAGATACAAGAAAATCTCGAATCAAATGAATATATATTAAATTATCAAGTCTTCAATAATAGGACGTTAGCTATTTTAATCAGCAAAACAGATGAAGAAGTAATAGAAATAGATGTACCCAAGGCTGAGATTATTGCAAATAGCTATAAATTGAAAAATTCCTTAGCTGACTCTAAATCAATTTTTGACTTTCAAGCTTCAAATAATCTTTATAAAAGTATCTTCAAACCCTTAGAAGGGGCCATACAAGACTCCTCTACTGTTTACCTTTTGGGTTCTAATTTAGAAGAAATCCCTTTTAATGCACTTGTATCTAAGGTACCAGACAAATCTAACTATACTCGGAATTTAGTTGAAGCATCTTTTTTGATAGATAGATTCACTTTTGTAAGAATCTTCCCGCTTACAAAAAAGAGAAATACGTCTTTTAAAGAAAAATACATTAGTTTTGCTAATCCGGACAGCTCACTAGAAATGGGTCTACCTTCTCTTCCAAGCGCAGAAGAGGAAGCAATTCTCATATCAATGGCTTCAGGCTCTAGAAAAAATAATTTCTTTGGGAAAGATGCCTCTAAAGAAAATGTACTTAAACTTATAGAAAATAAATACGAAAGAGTGCATTTTGGGACTCATTCAGTCCCCCCTTACTGGAAAGATTTAGTTTCAGAAAGCTCCTTGGTTCTTAGCAGCAATAAAGGCGATTATCTTCTTTCTGCATCTGAAATAAGTGCATTGGAGATAGAAAGTGATGTAGTTCTACTATCTTCTTGTGATGCTTCAAGTGATGGTTTTGATTCTCTTTATAAAGCCTTTTTGGTAGCTGGTTCTAATTCGGTAATTTATTCCAATTGGGAGCTAGAGACAAATTCTGCAACACAAATAACAACCGAGCTTTTTAAATCTATATGGCAAGAAGAAGATGCAGAGCTGCATGAAGCTTTGAGAAGTTCTTTACTGAAACTTAAAAGATCATACAGAGACAAAGATCATCTCTCGCCCTATTTTTGGGCTAACTTTTCTATAGCTTACGGAAATATTTAGAATATCTGTAACAAAATCATTCCTGAGTCGTTTTATAAGAAAGAGGCCAACGTGTCTCTTTTTATGAAAAGATGTATATTTGCAATTAGGAGAGAAAAATATGGCTCGAAATATTGAAGAAAGAAGAATGGAATTGAACAAGATTATGAATTCTGATGCCTCAATAGGTAGCAGAAAGATTAACTATGCAGGAGAAAACAAGGAACGATTAGTTTTTAGAATTCCTATGGAGAATTTAGTTCTAAATAAGTTAAATGGAAGAATAAATACTGATGTTGAGAGTTGGGAAGTCCAAAACGGCCCTTTAGATGTTGAAAACCCAGAACACGAGAAATTACTAGAAACTTGGATTTGGGAAAAACACCTTGATGACAATAAAAAGACTTATGAGGATCTTAAGCAAAATGGCCAAAAAGAACCGGGGCAAGTGACTTCTGATGGGATTATTGTTGGAGGCAATAGAAGAGCAACATTGCTTAGGAAGTTAGGGGTAACTCATTTTGAAGCAGTCATTATCAAAGCAGAGGGCACAAATGCCTTGGAAATACTTAGGCTAGAGAAGACTCTTCAGCATGGCGTAGATTTACAAGTAGATTACGGCGCAACCGAAAAATACCTCGAAGCAAATAGTGTAGTGAATCAACTTGGTGGAAGGAAATCAGTCGAAGGTGATGAAGATAAGATCAAACAGGTTCTCGAGATGCTTCCCAGATATAAAAATAAAAATGAATTGATGGAAGCCTTAGACATATTTGAAAGCATGGAGGAGTACTTGGACACGATAGGTGCAAAGAATTACTACAAAGCGCTATATCAAAAAGAAGATTATCTTATTGATTACACAAAATCTAAGAAAGTTTATGTGCCTAACAATACATCTTGGACTGATAGAGTTTTAAATCCAAAAGAAGTTGCTGATTGGCGTTTGATGGTTCTAGATTTAACAAGAGTGCAAGTTAAGGAAGGTTTCAGGCTGATATCTCAGAAAGATCAAGAAGGAAGAAACCATGTTTTCGGACAGAAGAATGCTTGGAAAAAAACGTTTTCTGAATATGTTGAAAAAGTGAGACCTATTATTGATCAACAAAAGACTTTAGATGACTTCAGAAGAGAAAATCCTGAAAATGCCGAGGAAAATTGGAACAATCAAGAGCGAGTTTTGCGGGAGCAACTCAAAGGGCTGGTGACAGGAATTTATAATATTGGCAGGAATGAGATAGCGCTTTATAAGAAAGATCTTAAGCCAGAAGATCTTCTCAAACAGGCACAGAGCGCACTCGCTAGAATGTGGGAGTTGATAGAGAATGAAGAAGTAGATTTTGATCTTGAAACAGACAAAGATTTAATATCTTTATCTAATAAAGTAAGAAAATTATCTGCGGATATTTATACATCCATCAAATGATAATAAATCTCTCCTACTTGGAAGAAGTAAATCTTTTCAGGCTAGAAGGCAAGATAAGTGAATTAAGAGAGAATAGAACTTTTTGGTATTTCTTAAATTCTTCCTTTTCAGTTACCAGAGTAGAGGACTCGTACATAGACATAGGTGTTAATCCTGAAGATTTGGAGAGTAGTTATTCGGCGATAGAAGATTATCTTGTTGAATTGGGTCATGAAGTCCAAAGAGATAAGGCGGCTCAATCTGGTCTTGAAAAAGTTTTGAGAGGTATAGAAGACTTTGAGATTCATTCACAAAAAGCCAAGACAATTTATTGGGGAAAAATTGAATCATCTGAAATGGTAGATTTCCTTTCGCATATTGATAATTCTTTTATTTCTGGAAGAAAGCTTGATCAGTTTCAGGCTTTGAGCGCATATCACTTAGCTTTTTCATTAAACGGCTGTAATTTTTCCGTTCCGGGTTCAGGAAAAACCACTACAGTTTATGCTGCTTATTCTTATCTAAAGTCCAAGAAGATAGTTGATAAATTATTAGTTATTGGTCCTCAGTCTTGTTTTTCCCCATGGGAACTTGAATATCAAGAATGTTTTGCAAAAGAGGTAAGCTCAATAAGAGCAAACAAACTATCAGTAGAAGAGAGAAGAAACTTTTTTAGAAGTAAAGTAGAAGAGGAGCTTGTTCTTTTGGGCTTTCAATCTTTAGCCAACCACAAAGAAGATGTTCAAGAGTTTCTAAGATTGAATGATAAGGTAATGGTTGTTGTTGATGAAGCTCATAATATAAAGCGAGTAGAGGGAGGAATATGGGCTCCAGCAGTAATAAGCATAGCACCACTTGCAGCTTCTAGAGTGATACTTACTGGAACTCCCGCTCCTAATGGTTATGAAGACTTATATAATCTTTTCGAATTTATTTGGCCAAATAAGCAGCTGATTAATTTAACTATCGGGCAACTGAATCAACTTACTAAAGAATCTCTAGAAGAGTTAATTGGACCTAGAGGAAGGAGAAGGATTAATAGCTTAGTCGAAAGTTTAAAACCGTACTTTGTCAGAGTAAGAAAAAGTGATCTAGGTCTTCCAAAACCTATAATTCATCCCACTATATATGTTGATATGGGAGATTTACAAAGATCGATATACGAGACAATGGAAGACAATATCTTTCAAAGATCATTTGGAGAAAATATAAGTGAAGGAATGTATAACTTACTTAAAGCACAAACTATAAGGCTGAGACAAGCAGCTACGAATCCTAATCTTCTTAACTCAGGGATCAATCATCAAGAAGATTTTGATTATTCAGAAAAATACATTTCAGAAAAAATTAAAAATTATTCAACATATGAAATACCTGAGAAATTTAAAACAGCTAAGGACCTTATAAAATCAATACTTTCGAGGGATGAAAAGGTAATTGTTTGGGGTGTATTTGTTGAAAATTTACTTTTGATGGAGAAATATCTTTCGCAAAATAATATTCCTTCAAAGGTAATATTTGGTGAAGTGCCTGTTGAGGGAGACATAGAGGATCAGAATGAAGATACCCGTGAATCAATAATTAAAGAGTTTCATAATCCTGATTCAGAATTCAAAGTAATTATTGCTAATGCGGCTACCGTAGGAGAATCAATTTCACTTCATAAAGCTTGTAACAATGCTATTTATCTTGAAAGAGATTTTAATGCTGCTAGCTTTTTACAATCAAAAGACCGAATACATAGAAAAGGCCTTCCTGAAGGTATCGAAACCAACTATTACTTTATTGAAGCAAAAAATACTATAGATGAGGATATTTCAGAAAGACTCGCAAAAAAGGTAGGTTTGTTAGAGGGCATTATTGAACATCCCATACCTTTATTTTCTAACTTTGAAGAAGAGTCGATGGAAGATATAAAAGCGGTCTTCAGGAAATATGAGTCTAAGCAAAAGTAGCTTTGTAACGTTTGGTGAAAAAAAAGAGTTAGCTTGGTTCTTAAATGAATTATTTTTAAAGAGGGATTCCATAAATCTCGTTGATTTAGAAAAAGTTTTTTATTCAAGGTTTAATTCCCGATATTTGGAAGGAATTTTATACTTATTCCAAGAATTGGATCTCATCGTATTCAGTAAAGATTATGTAAAACAAACCAATAAAAAGGTTTGGTCTGAACTTTCGGAAGATATTAATAGCATTACTCCGTTAATCATCAATCGGATGAAGGTTCTAAATGAACACGATAAGTTTTTTGATAAAAACTTTTTATTCAATGAAAAAAATAGACTTTTCTTTATAGGAAATAGTGTTCCGTTAGAGGCAGCCGCTCTAAGAAACCTTTTCATATCTTTAGGTTTTTTTATTCCAACTTCAACAGTCGGGCTATACGAGGTTAATAAAGATCACATTGAATTGATTGAAAATATCCCATTGATAGATATGGGAAGAAGATTTACACAAAGTGCACTTGAAAAAGAATTAATAAAAAAAGAAGAAAATTTCAAGAACGCAGGTAATGAAGCAGAATTATATGTTCTAAGATTTGAGCAAGAAAAATATAAGCATTTAGACGCCTCTATTACAAAAGGTATAGAGAGAATATCTCAAGACTACGCCAGAGCAGGATTTGATATCATTTCTTTGAAAAGTGATTCTTCTAAATTTCCAGATAAACTCATAGAAGTTAAGTCTTATGAAGTTAATAGATATTTTTATTGGACTGATAACGAAATTAACAAAGCTTTTGAAGAAAAAGATAATTATTTTATTTACTTAGTTGATAGAGGCTTAATGACAAATTCAGATTACTCTCCAATTGAAATACAAAATCCTGCAAAGCTTATATTTAATGACAAGAAAAGAAATTACCTTGTACAGACTTCTGAAAATCTTGATTATAAAATTTATAGTGATGGATGGAAGATTGAGTTTTAGTTAATTTTGATTGAGCTAGCAACGAGGAAGCCTACAAGAATCTCCTTTTGCAATCTTCTAATTTTTGAATCTATCTGGTCACCAAAAATTTCTTCTATTGTTGAGCTAATCTCGTTTATTAAGTTCGGGTTATTGAATTCTTCTTGAGATATATGGTTAGAAACTATTTTGCTTGCACCATTTACCTCATCTAATAATTCCAGAGGTCCAAATCCATCTTCTTCATTTATCCAAACTTTTTGCAATGCACTGGAATCTATTTTAATTTTTTTAAGGTTATTTAGAGGTTTCCTTAAATTAGAGATTTTAATGAATCTATCCATTTTAGAAATAAGAGCATCATCAATAGGTATTTCTTTTATGTCCTTTGGAGTTCCAAAAAAGAATTGAAATTCATATTTTAGATTTCTTCTATTACTGAGTTGAAACCTGAGTCCACTCTTAAATCTGAGCTCAGTAATAGCAAACTCAAAACTTCTATTGCTTTGATATTTGTTTCTTGAGGTTTCTGTAACTGTCTTTGGGGGTGGTTCCTTAATCTCAGGGCTAAAACTTTTCTTATTAATCGGAACTAAGTCTTTTCCTTTTCGATCAAGCATTACATTAGCTAGATAATAAGAAAATACAGGAGGTAGGGCGTTACCAATCATTTTTAGTTTTCCTGAATAACTATTTGAAAAGAAGTTGAAGTTAATCGGAAACCCTTGCAAAGAAGCCCTTTCTCTTAAAGTAAGCCTCCTATAATTTTTTCCATTCTGAATTATCAAACTTTCTCTAGAAACTTTAGTGCATGTAGATGTTATTGTTCTGGCTGGTTTACTTAATTTTTCTGGAAAACTCATATTATTGTAGACAGTATGATTTTGTTTTCTGTCCCGATTAATGAAAACCTCTTCTGATGTAAGATTGTCTTCATATATGTTGTCGTAAACTTCATTCTTATTTAGCGAGATATTGAAATTAATGTCAGAAATCTCCTTTTTTCTTAAAGATTCAGTAACCTCTCCAAGGGTTTTTTCATTTAGAAGTTCTTTATATGAAAATAAAGTATCAAAGTTGATGTTCGAAACTATACATCTCTTCCTCTTTTGAGGAAGACCAAATTCACTCATATCAATAATTTTTATGAAATCTTCATCGATCAGAGATTGAAAGCTTTCAAGCTGTCCTCCTTGAAGGATTTCTTTTTTAATTACATTGGCAACTCTTGGAACATTTTCCATGGCCCAAAATTTCGGTTTGATCACGTTTATACATTCAAAGAATTTTTTAAGATCGACTAGACCGTCATCTATATCACCTGACCCACCTCTATTAGCATAAGAGAACTGAGTACAGGGTGGACTTCCAACAACAACGTTAACACCAGCTTTCTTCATAGAGAGAAAATCCTTTTTAGTAAGACTCCTTACATCTATCACTCCTTCATTTTTTCCAAAGTTCTTATTGGAAGTGATAACAGAGTCATTGTTCCATTCGTAAGATTTGTAGTTCTCAATTCCGGCGAGATTCAAACCTAGGGTCCATCCTCCTATTCCAGAATATAGATCAACAGATTTCATTTTCATTACGTTTATATTATTTCACTTATATTGTTATATGGGAAGATCTCATAAATTATTCTTAGCAACGAATGTTATATTAAGAGAATGGAAACTAGAGAAGAACGAAGACAAAGATTGCAAGAGCAAATGATAAGAGAACTAGAAGCTCTCAAAAAAAAGAAATGTTGGGTGCATGGAGATCAACTGATACGTGGCATAACGGAACCTAGTTATGGCATACCTTCTGGATATGATGCTGAGGTTCAGAAGCGTTATCCATTTCATGGTTTATTCGTTGATTTAGGTTGTCTTGCAGTGCCAAGCGATAACATCCAAGGTCAAACCGCTAATATTTGTTCAACATGCCAGAAAGAGGCTATAGTCTTTCTGGAACGTATTGAAGACGAAGAGGAAGAATGAAAAGACAAAAAACTATTGGAGAGATTGTTGTTAATGCTTTCAAGAATGCAGATAAGTTTTTAAAAAAAGTAGAATGGTTAGAACTTCATATGGGTCGTTATGAAGTAAATAGACAAAGAAGAATAGATCGCAAGTTCTCTCAATTTCTTGCATTCCCCATACTTAAAAGGGCAGTTACTTACCAAGAAGCCAGAGGGGAGGTCAAACCGGTTGCGAATAATGTGTCTGAGTTACATTCTGAATATAACAGAGAGCAAAGAAAACTTCAGGTTCAAAGAATGAAAGAAACTGGATGGATAACTCACGAAGATTGGTTTCAAGATTATGCTGATTTATTTCTATCTGACCCTCACATAGATAAAGAAGACTAATCTTCACTGTGCGGTTTTTGTGCGGTATAAATAAATGCAATAACCATACATAAAGGCTTATAAACGATTCTTGAAAGAATGGACTTGCTCTTAAATACCTTATCTATAAGGCTTTTGTTTTTAGAGCTCCGCCCTGTCACGGCGGAGGTCGCGAGTTCG
>MDSV01002196.1_pt1 | contig 12770 bp, 11 predicted proteins | sample 810851 | NCBI WGS metagenome assembly MDSV01 (sample SAMN05326640, study PRJNA326480) | marine metagenome | isolation source: seawater | place: Atlantic Ocean: North East | collected 2012 | reverse complement strand
TGAGGAATTCAATAAAATAGGATTTTTTAATTTTGAAAAAGTATACAACCAAAAAAAGCAATCCAAAATATTTGATGATTTTGAAAAAGGTAAAATTTCCAAAGATAAATTCATCTCATTAATACAGCAATCTGAAAAATTAAAAATAGATGAAAACGATTTTATTAATGCATGGAATGCAATGCTCTTAGAAATTCCAAAAGAAAGAATAGAATTCATCAAAAAGTTAAAAAAAGATTACAATATATTTTTATTGAGTAATACTAACGAAATTCATATTAAAAAATTTGAAGCTGATTTGAGAAAAAAAAATTGGTTAAATGATTTTCAAAATTGCTTTGAACAAATATATTATTCTTCTAATATTGGGATGAGAAAGCCTGATGAAGATTGCTTTATTAAAATCATTGAAGATCATAATTTAATAGCCCATGAAACATTATTTATTGATGATTCTATTCAGCATATAGAGGGAGCAAAAAAAGTAGGTATTAATGCATTTCTTCTTAAAAAAGAAAATACTATTCTTCAGCTTGTTCCTGACATAATTCAATCAGAACACCACAAGTAGTTTTTGGATGAAGAAAACATATTAATTTTTGATCGGCTCCTTTTTTAACATCTCCAATAGCCTCAAAACCTAACGCTATTAGTCTACTAAGTTCTTTATGAATATCGTCTACATGAAATGCCAAATGATGCATTCCTTGGCCTTTTTTAGAAAGAAACTTACTTATTGGGCTGCTTTGGTTTATGGTCTCTAATAATTCAATTTTGATTTCGCCTAATTGATAAAAATGTGTTTTTACACCTTCCGAGCTAACCAGCTCTGACTTATAAGATCTCTTATCCAACAATTTATCGAAAACTGCCATACTTGAATTAACATTATCTATGGCTATTCCAATATGTTCAATTTTTTTTATCATATTATATGTTTGATTATTTCTAATTTAAAAAAATTAAGCCATCAAAAACCTTGTCATAGTATAAAATCATAGAATATGACGTTTAATAAATTTGTTTAAAATATACTTTTACCTATAAACTTTTGCTTAATCTTTAAATAGAACTAATTTTGATTCAAATTAATTCTTAATTAACTCTAATGTTTGGACTTTTTAAAAAAAAATCAGAAAAAGAAACACTCCTTAAAAAGTATAAAACACTCACTGAAGAAGCCTTTAAACTGTCTCACTCGAACCGTACTGCTAGTGATGCTAAAACAAAAGAAGCTAACGACATTCTAGAAAAAATAAAGGCTTTAGAAGTCCAAAAAGAAGGTGAATAGTACTTACTGTATTTAACTCAATATGAAAGACCGTGTGCTCTCGGAGCAAATTTTAAAAGTGGTACAAACCCATCCAGAACACGCTTACAATTATAAGCAAATTGCTGCCGTATTAGCAATAAAGGACCCTTTTGTAAGAAAAAGAATTGTTACGCTTCTAAGTCAATTAGCTAAAAATGGAGTTTTAGTAGAGCTTTCAAGAGGAAAGTTTCAAATTAAAAGCAGTAATATTGAACATGAAGGTCATATACAAACTGTTAGTAAAGGTGGTGGTTACTTTATTTCTCCAAAAATTGAAAAAGATATTTATATTCATCCTTCCAACCTTAAAAATGCCTTAAATGGTGATAAAGTTTTAGTTAGAAGCACTCTTTTCAAAGGAAAAGAAGAGGGTCGCATTGTTAAAATTATAGAAAGAGTAAAAAAAGAATATATAGGAGTTATAGAAATTTCTCCCAACTTTAGTTTTTTTGTCCCTGACGACAGATCTGTAAAAACACACTTCTTCATTGAAAAAAAGCACCTAAATGGTGCAAAAAATGGACAAAAAGTAAAAGTTAAATTTCTTTCGTGGCCTAAAAATGCAAAAAGTCCTCAAGCAGCAGTTATTGAAATTATAGGTAACCCTGGAGAATTGAATGTGGAGATGAACTCTATACTTTCTGAATTTGGGTTCCCAACTAAGTTTCTTTCACCCATAATTAAAGATTTAGAAAAAATAGAGATTCCGAACTATGATAAAGAAGCTAAAAAAAGAAGAGACTTTAGAAATATAACCACCTTTACCATTGATCCAGTAGACGCCAAAGATTTTGACGATGCATTAAGTTTTAAAAAAATTGATGAAAAGATTATTGAAGTTGGAGTTCATATTGCTGATGTTGGTCATTTTGTAAAAGAAAAATCTATCATCGATAATGAGGCTTTTCAAAGAGGGAATAGTGTTTACTTAGTTGATCGAGTTATTCCTATGCTTCCAGAAAAATTAAGTAATGTTCTTTGCTCCTTGAGACCTAAAGAAGATAAGTTGACTTTTTCTGTAGTTTTTAAAATGTCACTCAATGGAGAAATATTAGATACTTGGTTTGGAAAAACAGTTATCCACTCCAACCATAGGTTTACCTATGAGGATGTACAAGAAATTATCGAAGGTCAAAAGCATTCTTTATCAAATGAGCTAATTACTCTTAACAATATAGCTAAAACTATTCGTTCTAAAAGACTAAATAATGGCGCCTTAAATATTGAAAGTTCTGAAGTAAGATTTCAGTTAAATGAAAAAGGTTTTCCGATTGGAACATTTATTAAAATATCTAAAGAAGCTCATCAGTTGATTGAGGAGTTTATGCTATTGGCTAACAAGTATGTAGCAATGAAAATGGGGAAGCCTCACAAAAATAAACTTATTACTCCTTTCATCTTCCGTGTACACGATGACCCTAACGAAGAAAAACTAAATGACTTGAAAATATATCTTCAATCAATGGGTTATGAATTAATTAGAAAAAAAAACAAACCTATATCATTTTCTTTAAATGAGGTGATGAAAAAAGCTAAAGAAAAAGAGGAACTTCATTTAATTTCTCCCATGGTCATTCGATCAATGTCTAAGGCTGTATATAGTTCAGATAATATTGGTCATTACGGGTTGTCATTTCAGTATTATACCCACTTTACATCTCCCATAAGAAGATATGCGGATTTAATAGTTCATAGAAAATTATTTGAAACCCTAAGTGAAAAATCCGGATATTCTAAAGAGCAATTAGAACATACCTGCAACCATATTTCTAAAATGGAAAAGCAAGCAGTTGACGCTGAAAGAGCATCCATTAAGTATATGCAAGTATTATACCTAGGAGAAAAAATTGGGGAACAGTTTAATGGGATGATAAATGGTTTAACAGACTGGGGAATGTATGTAGAATTAGATAAAAATAAGTGTGAAGGAATGATCCCTTTAAATAGTATTAAAGATGATCAATACTATTATGATGATGAACAAAAACTTGTTATCGGACACAACTCCAGAAAAAGTTTTAAAATTGGTCAAGAAATAAAAGTAATTGTTAAAAAAGCTGATTTACACAAAAGACAAATTGATTTTAAACTGATTAATTAACCTTTATAAATGAATAAAAATTCACTTGGTTTCCTTGTGAAATTTTAATAGAGTAATACCCGTTATCTAAAAAAGAAGTATTTATTACTGCGCGCTTCATATTAGACTCATTTTTCATTAGCACTTCTTTGCCCATCATATCTAGCACTTGTATCTTGGAAAAAGAATTACTAGAAACAATGTTTAAAATATCATTAGTTGGGTTAGGATAAATAGATATTTCGCTTATAAAAGATTTCGAGACACCTGTAGTATTTTCATAAGAAATATTAATATTATCTATATATAAATTATTCCCCCCACCAGACTGAAATTCAAACTTAAATCTAAAATTTTGAACACACAAAGGGCCAATTATACTAGTCACGGTGGCTTCTTTCCATTCACTGAAAGTAGGAATGAAATTATTTTGATCAGGTGCAGTGGTCAGTTGACTGTATTGAATAATTTTCCTAAGAGACCATGTTTTTCCACAATCATTAGAAGCTAATAACTTTAATACCTCATTATTAGAATTATTTTTTCTAGCAAATGCATATTTAAAATTGAAAAATACCTTTGAAGAATCTGACAAATCAAAAGTTTTACTTTCTAGGATGTGTTTAGTCCCTTCAGCAACACCATCATTTTCTAACTTTAAGCTGTAATTTCCATTATAAGCGGCCTCATCAGTTATGCTCCAATTCCCCACATTAGAAATCCATTCAGGAGTATTAAAATTAATATTTTCAAAACCCTCATAATAAGGAAGTTGTTCTCCATTATAGTCCATTACAATAATAGCATCATTTTTAAGTTCCGTTAAGTAATTAGTACTGTCTCCCGTAGCAGTTAATGCAACATCAAAAACCCCGGGAAGTGGATAAGTTGCATAAGTGTTTTCTAAGATAGAAGAGTCTGGATTGGCTCCTTCAAAATGCCAATTCCAAGAAATGGGGTTATGATAAGAATAGTCTTGAAAATATAAGCTATCCCCTGTACAGGTAATATATCTGTTGGCAAAAAAGTCAGCCTTACAAAATGGAGCTGTAGTATCAATTCCGGTTGCAAAGTGATTTGCAGGTGTAATTAGATTAGATCTTCCACCTGTACTTGAATTTAAAGCTGTTCTCATTCTTGCCTTTTGACCTAAAGTAAACATTTTTCTACATGGGGAATATTCCATGTGATTTTCAATATTAGCAACTGATCCGCACGTAGTTTCATTATAATTGCACCACTGTGAACCTATGGTATTAGGGGTGTCAGCAACTCCATCATCTGATGAACAGTTGGAAGCCAAACCAGGTTCATTAGTGCTTCCCCAGGTGTGAGGAAGATTTAACCAATGTCCCACTTCGTGAACAAAAGTTTTACTTGCAGACGGATTAGCAGTTCCAATACTTCCACAATAATCATGTCTTAGCCAAATACCGTTATTCATCGCATTACCAAAAAATCCGGATGGATAATAAGTGTATCCTGCGATACCAGTTCCTACAGAGCCACATACAAATACATTTAAGTATTGGTTCCCAGGCCAGTTCCCTTGAAATACATCGTTAGACATCATTACTGCATCAACCTGATCAGACCCATTGATATCTCCGTTATTATAAGAGAATGGTGTCTCTGTCATGGTAATACCACTAAAACAAGTCCCATCAGGAGCTTTTGTAGCTAATACAAATTCAACTTCAATATCTGCAATAAGTGGTTTAAATAAAGAATCTACCGTTGAGGTATCTGGTCTAAGAGCTCTTAAATCTATATTTAACTTTTCAAGGGCGTCAAGTACTTGGCTTCTATCAATTTTTTCAACCCCGTTATTATGGACAATATGAAAAACTACTGGAATTTTATGCAATACACTGCTTTTAGGAGTAGAAATTTGATTGTTTGAAGAAAAAGATTTTTGCTCTTGATCATAATAGGCTTTAAAATCATCGTTTTTTAATAACTCTTTTAATACTATATGTTGTCCGCAGCTATGTTGAGGAGATTGGGATAAGAAAGAGGGAGTTTGAAAAATAAAAATCGTAAATAAAAAGAATTGATAAACAGATTTTTTCATAATTGGCCTCAATTTAAAAAAAACATTTGTTGAAAAGGTTTTTGTCTTGAATTTAAAATGTTAAATACAAACAAATCTATTAAAAAGAAGAAAATGTGATTTATTTTTAATTGGTTAATTATTTTTCTTGAATATATTAAGCAATTTGAATAAACTCTTCATCAATTAAAGCTTCCCCTTGATATTTTCTAAAAAGCTGGATGGTCGCTACTACATCTTTTTCGCAATATTGAATAATTCTATCTAAGTCTTTATCTTCATAAAATACTTTGGCAACTTGACTGCCATCCATATCATCTTTAGGAGTAGGAATATTAAAGACATAAGTAAGCAAATCCAAAGAAGTATAATTTTTAAAATCGCCAAATTTCCATAGTTCCATAGTGTCTAGATGCTTTATCTCCCAAGGCTTTTTGCCAGAAACATTTAGAATATTTGGCATTTTTTTTTCATTTATTAAAATTCTTCTACATAAAAAAGGAATATCAAACTCTTTACCATTGTGAGCACAAAACATGAAATCTGGTGAGTTGTAATAACTATTGAGCAAATCTATAAACTCTTGTAATAAAATAGATTCCTCTTTATTAGCAATGCTTTTCAAACGAATTTGAGTTTCTCCCTCCTTTTGTAAGATGAACCCCATTGAAATACAAACTACTTTTCCAAACTCTGCATAAATACCAGCTTTTTCATATACTTCTTCAGCATTTAAATTTTCTCTTTCTTGAATAAATCTTGTTTTTCTATCCCACAAACCTTGTCCTCTTTCATCTAAATTTTTAAAATTATATTCTAAAGGAACTGTCTCAATATCAAAGAATAGAATTTTACTGTAATTAATATTTTTAAGCATTTTTTTAATTATTTATCAATTCTACCTTAAATATACTAGAGAAATTATTTTTAAATCTGTTTTTTAATTCATTCATATCTACTTCCCTACCCAACTCTTTCTGTAAGGAAGTTACCGATTTATCTTCTATTCCACATGGAATAATATTATTAAAATAACTTAAATCAGAATTAATATTAAAACCAATTCCATGCATAGTTACCCATCGGCTGCTTTTAACGCCAATTGCACAAATTTTTCTATCAACCCCATTTTCATTCGCTACCCAAACTCCAGTAAGGCCATCAAGTCTTTTCGCAATTATTCCATAATCTTTCAAAGTCATCATCACTGACTCTTCTAAAAAACGAAGGTACTTGTGTATATCTGAAAAAAAATAGTCTAAATCTAATATAGGATAAACCACCAATTGCCCAGGACCATGGTAAGTAATATCTCCCCCTCTGTTGGTTTTAAAAAAAGTAACTTTTTTAACTTTCTGCTCCTTTTGATTAATCAATAAATTACTTTCATCTCCGCTCTTCCCTAAAGTGTATACGTGAGGATGCTCACAGAAGATAAGATGATTTTTAGTACTTATTAATTTTTGAGGAGTTTTTCTGTTTCGAATTTTTAGCTGAACTGTTTCATCGAATAGCTTAGTCTGAAAGTCCCAACACTTTTGGTACTCAATAAGACCTAAGTCCATAAAATGAACCCCAGTTAGGTTCATATTTTAGCCAATTCGGATTTTAGAAAATCGATTACTTTAACTTCAACATCATCTACTTTATGTAACTCTGCTAAATAAACTGAAATCCAATCTCCTAGTAGTATATGGTAGAATGTTTGAGCAAGAAACGTATCTCCTTTTGCATCAAATTCCAACACTGTAGATGTATATTTTTTAAAAATTTCTTTTGAAATATTAATTCTAACACTTGTTCTAGAGTGTTCAAATGAAGATCTGAAAATTAATACAGCATATTCATCTTTTCCGCCTGCCCATCCAACTAACTCATTATGATTCATTTCTGGGAAAACATGTTCCCATCCTAAAGATTTAGAGTTCTCATTAATTTGTTGTCTAAATCTTGTTATCACTCCTTCCAATGAAGCCTCAGAATAAGCAACTGTTGTTTTTTCAAATAAAGATTTAGCTGTTTTTTTAGCTGTAGAAATTATATCATTTACCTCCAAATCAAGCAACTTTACAGTTTCTTTTGTGTCATTTATAAAGTGATTGTTTATAAATCCATAATGATTAAATAAAAATAACTGCTGAATTACAGAGTATGTAAGCATGGCTCTTGGTGAAAAAGCAGTGGGTAAAACCAATAAATTATAGTTATTTTCTTTAGCAATTTGAGCTAGTTTGCCTCCTGCAGTAATACATGCTATTTCTGCGTTAGCTTTTTGCGCAACCTCTAGTGCTTCAAGAGTTTCTTCAGTATTACCGGAAAAACTAGAAACAATAACTAAAGTATTTTCATTGACAAATTTAGGCAAAGTATAATCGTTATTAATTACAGCTGGTATTTGCAATTGGTCTGCTACCAGCTGAGTAGCGATTTTTCCACCAATTCCAGAGCCTCCTAACCCTGTGATAACTATATTATTAATAGTATTTTTTGAAGCAGTTAAATTGGCATTATTTCCAATTTCTAGAGCTTCAGTTAATTGTAAGGTAAATTCTTTTACTAGTCTTCTCATTTTTTAAGTTTATGGAGTTTTATATGGTTGCTATACATTTTAATTCTATCGCTATTGGAGTTGGTAATGAATCAATAGCCACAGTTGTTCGACAAGGTTGATTATCATTAAAATACTTTGCATAAATTTTATTAAACGTATGAAAATCTCTTTTCATATCTACTAAAAAGACTGTAATGTCTACTAAGTTTTCCCAAGACGATCCACTTTCTTCTAATATGATTTTAACATTTTGGAATACACTATGGCATTGCGCTTCAAAATCGAAAGATTTAAAATTTCCATTATGGTCTAGATCTAGACCGGGGACCATAGAATCATTTGCATCAGAATTTGCTTTTCTAGGGCCAACTCCAGAGAGAAATAATAAATTGCCTACTTTCCTAGCATGAGGATATAACCCTACTGGCTTAGGAGCATTTTCAGAGCTGATGGGAGAAGAATTCATAGTTGTCTTTATTTGAATGCAAAACTAATCATAACTTATACAAACATTGGTTGTTTCAGAGAAAAAATTTAACGCGTATGTCCCACCTTCTCTTCCCAAACCAGATTCTTTAACTCCGCCAAAAGGAGTTCTCAAATCTCTAACTAACCAACAGTTTACCCAAACTATTCCAGATTGCAATGAATAAGACACTCTATTTGCTTTATTTAAATCTTTTGTCCAAACTGTAGCTGATAATCCATATTTAGTACTATTTGCGTACTTTAGAACTTCATCTTCATTGTCAAACGGGGTAAGAGTAACCACTGGACCAAAAATTTCTTCTTGATTGGTTGCGCAATTATAACTCAACCCTTCAAAAACTGTAGGCTCCACAAAATAACCATTTTCACACCTTCCTTTAGGAATAAATTGCTTTCCCCCACATAGTAAAACACCTCCATCATCATGAGCAATTTGAATATGATTTAAAACTTTTTGCATATGATCATTAGAGACTAATGCCCCCATTTTAGTAGTATTTTCTAATGGGTCGCCAATAGTTAAATTTTGGACTTTTTCTAAAAACTTTTTTTTAAAATTTTGATAAATTTTTCTTTCGATGAAAATTCTTGACCCACACAAACATATCTGACCCTGATTAGAAAAAGAACTTAATACTGAGTTAGACACTGCTTTATCTAAATCACAATCTGCAAAAACTATATTGGGATTTTTTCCTCCCAACTCTAAACTAAGTTTCTTGAACATGGGCGAAGCAATAGCAGCAATTTTTCTTCCTGTATCTGTTCCTCCAGTAAATGAAATGGCTTTTATATTAGGATGTTTAGTGATTGGTTCTCCAACCTTTGGTCCAAGACCGTGAACAATGTTTAGAACCCCTTTAGGCAAGCCTGCTTCCTGACATATTTTTGAAAATAAATATGCGGTCATAGGAGTTATTTCAGAAGGTTTTGCTACCACAGTATTTCCTGCAGCTAAAGCAGGAGCTATTTTCCAAGTAAATAAGTAAAGTGGTAAGTTCCATGGAGAAATACAACCAACTACCCCTAAGGGCTTTCTTAAGGTATAATTTATAGCCACTTGATTCATTAGGTGAGCATCAGAATTCTCATGTAAAATTGCTGTAGCAAAAAAGGACATGTTGGTTGCAGCTCTTGGAATATCAACTTTTTTGGCTAGAGCTAAAGGTTTGCCATTATCAATGCTTTCTGCTAATGATAATTCATCTACTTGTTTGATAATTAAATTGGCTATTTTTAGAAGAATATCCGATCGATATTTAAGGGGTTTTCCACTCCATAAAGGGAAAGCCTCCTGAGCTGCTTGATAGGCTGAATCAACGTCTTGTTCATCTGAATCTGGTATTGAGCCATATACTTCACCGATTGCAGGATTGTAATTTTCTAACCAATTATCTTCTTTTGGCTTAACAAGTTCACCATTAATATAGTTATAAATTTTTTCCATTAACTATTGACATCGGCTATAAGCCTTTTGAAATTTTAGTTGTTCAGATTCTTGATTCTCTAGTTCTTTTAAAATTTCAATATACAAAACATTACATGAGTCAGTCCAGAAAAGTTGTTCTTGTTCCTCTTGAGCTCTATGAAGTTGTGTGTAGCAATTACATAGTTTTTCAGCCAAAGGATGTTTAGATTCACAAGAAAATAATAGCATCGTAAAAATTAGAAAAGAAAAGTTCCTTAGCATATTCAATTAAATTTTATTATAAAACTTTGATTTGAATTTAGTAATGGTTATTAAATTAGAAACCAAATCCTGAGATAAAATTGTTTTTAAAATTAAAGTTGACGGTTCGTATAAAAGCTCTTTATGAATAATTCTTTCATTATTCTTATACTCATCCATAAATGTAACATTTCCCCATTCATCATAATCATATTTAATCTCTTTAATCGGTAATTTAATGGCTTCTTTGAAATATTGTATTGACTTTAAAAACCCCCTATCATTATAATGATAAAGCTCATATTTCGTTTTATTTGAAATCAACAATTTAGTGGTTGATTTTGTTAAATATCCTAACATATCATAAAACTTTTTTTCTATCTTATAGGGTCTCCCATTACTATTTAAAGTAGTAACTATTTGAACAGAGTCTTGAAAAGAATACTGATAGGACTCCTCGAAAATAATATATCTCTCTTCTAATTTAAAATTCATTTTACTTTTAGAAGCGTTTTTTTCCCTAGAGTAAACTTGATTCACTAACCTTGAAGTAGAATCGTAGTTTTTAGTATAGGAGTAAAAACCATAAGAATCACTTACCCGCATAACAGAGTTTTTATTTTCTTTATTGTATTCATAGAATGTAAAAACTGTATCCGTTTTACTTTTTGTATTATTTGATAGATAATGGATAATTAAGTTCCCTTTTTTGTTGAAAATATAGGCTTCTTTTTTACCTGATTTTTTAATGGCGCCCAATTCTTTTTTAGATGAAATGGTGCCTATTATAGATTTTAAATTTACAGACCTAATATATTTTTCATTAAAAAAAGGAGTTTCAGTAAAAAGGTTGGCCATTCCATTATTAATCATTTGGGCAGACAAACTAAAACTTATAGAAGAGAGAAATAATAAAATTAATCTTATCATATTGTTATCCTTAAAGCTTCATTTATATTAGCAGCATTAGCAATACAAGAATTTTCATTGCAAATAAAAATATTTTTTCCTTCTCCTTGGTATTTTTCTTTAAAAATTAAAATTTCAGATTCTTTTTCTAAGACATATAATTGATCATATATTTCTTTTTGGTGATGTAGGTGCCATAACTCATTTATTTCATACCCCACCACAACATATTGTTTATTCGAACTCTTTTTTTTGTTTGATAACATCATCCAGTTAGTAAAATTAGGCAACCATTTTTGAGCTTTTGCTCCAACTTTACTCATCATTTTATCCATTATTTCTAAATATTTTTTTTCATAGGTTACAATATATAGTTCATATAAATTATTAGCGATTACAGAGTTGCTAGCGGGAATAACTTCATCTTCAATTTCAAAATTTTTTTTATACAGAACTTTACTTTCTGAAAAGGCAAATAAACTTTTATCATCAGTCCAAAACTTATTAATGGTAATATTAGTCCATTTGATGCTTTCATCAATCCAGTACGCTGAGTCACTGATATGTCCCATTTTTATGGTTAATGCCACTAACCAAGAATAGTCTTCTAAGGTTCCGTTTATTATTTTATTTGAATAAACCAGTCTAAAACACTGATTATTTTTACTGAAATTATTCAAAATTAATTGTGTTGTAGTTTTAGCTATTTCAAACCATTTACTATTTTGATAGGTAATTGATGCGTCAATTAAACCAATTATCATCATACAATTCCAGCTACAAATGGCTTTACGATCAATTGCAGGAAAAGTATTAGCGCTTCTTAGTCCCTTTAACTTTAATAAAAGTTTTCCCTCAACTTCACTAGGAATAGTCTCTTTTTTATGCATGTGCCATTTACTTTCCCTTAGCGAATTGTTGTTCATATTAAAATTCAATTGACAATACTCAAGCTCTTTTTTATTGAAATTTTCTAATAGTTGGTTTTTTTTGAACAAATAATACCCTCCCTCTCCATCTACGTTATCAGCGTCAATTGATGATGGAAAAAAGTTATTATTAGCTTTAATACTGAGCCAAAACTCTACAGTTTTTTTCACTAATTCAGCATAAATGTTTTCTTTAATTGTTAAATCGTAGCTGCTAAAAACACTAATTAATTGGCCATTATCATATAGCATTTTTTCGAAGTGAGGGATGTCCCAATATTCATCTGTACAATATCTAAAAAACCCACCTTCAATATGGTCAAATAGCCCTTTTTGTGCCATATTATTAAAAGTTTTTTCTTTAAAAATATCCCATTTTTTTTCATCAGGCAATTGGATTAAAAAACTTAAAAAATTAGGCATTGGAAATTTTTGACCAGATTTTAAACCTCCGTTTTCTAAGTCGATAAAAGTTTCCCAATCTTTAAAGGATGATTTAAATTGGATTTCTTGAAGTGGTTCTTTATCTACATAATTTTTTTGTTGATGGATAAAATTTCTTGAATAATCATGAAGTTTTTTGGGGCTTTCTTTATAAATATTGCTGAACCTAGATATAAGGTTTAGCCAGTCATTAGCGTTGTAGTATGTCCCTGCATATAAGGGTAGGGAAGATGGTAGTAAGATGCAGTTTAAGGGCCATCCTCCACTACCTTTTGTTTCTAATAAGAAATCCATATAGACATTATCAACTTCAGGATGTTCCTCTTTATCAACC
>MDSV01186708.1_pt1 | contig 12771 bp, 17 predicted proteins | sample 810851 | NCBI WGS metagenome assembly MDSV01 (sample SAMN05326640, study PRJNA326480) | marine metagenome | isolation source: seawater | place: Atlantic Ocean: North East | collected 2012 | reverse complement strand
CGAATGCAGCACAGAGAAAACAAATGATGGGAACGATAGACAGAGACGATGCTGCATACAAACAAACGGGTCGTGCTATTGACTTCTTAACCACACCACCTGAGCAAAAACGTCTGTTTGAGTTTGGTAGCGGCTCACACGCACAAAGATACCGTAACATGTTAAACTCGCTACAAAGTGAAATAATAAATCCAAACAAAACACCTAATTGGTTACCCGTTGAAAGACTAACTGGTGAAGTTCCTACTCCTACTCCTATGCCTCCTCGTAACGAATACTCTCCCCAGCCCCTCAGAGAGTATTTCCCATCTTAACCGCTATTCTTTTATCAAGCAACACCGTGGGAAGACTGATGACCGCCTTTTCCGATGCGTTTTTTATTCTCAAAAATGAGCACCGCTTTGACCTACTCATAGACTCAGTGCTACAAAAAGGCAAGGCTGAAGATGCCATCGCTCTCCAGCAAATGCGTCAATTTGTTTTGGACAACGAAAACTCACCTGACCCAGCCATGCGCCAAGCGGCTGAAGACATGTATCAAAAACTTACACAGATGATGAGCCAGCGAAGAGGCGTTACCCCAACACCACGACCTGAAGGCCCAGTTGGTGAAGGTGCTGAGATGACCGAGATGTCGCAACCCGCTATGCCTCCACAGCACCCGATGAAGAAGGCTTGGGATTTTCTAAAAATGGATAACGTCATTGGAATGGCTGGTGGTCAAGAATACAAAATGCCACCTGTTATTCAGTCTATGATGCAGCGTCCTCAAACACCTGAAATGATGACGCAAACTATGGAGAGTCAAGCACCGGGTATGCTTGGTCGTTTTAAGAAACCAATAACTCAAACTGCTCAAATCCCAACAGGTCAAATGACGCTTGGACAGCGCCCTATGGAACAACATGATGTAGATGGAATGGCGAACAGCATGTCACCAACACCTCAAGGCTTCCCCCCTAGAAGTTACCAAGTAAGAGAGCAAGCCCCTGCTACTGAAAATCTACCCTCTGAATTGGGTGGATTCCACGGCCTTCCTCCCGGCGCTGGAGTAGAACGGCAAATGAATGTAGGGCCATATTCTGAAGGCTATTCGGATGCAAGTTACGAACCCCTTGAGGAAGCAAACTTTGATACCTTTTCTCGAAACGCTAGAATAGGGTCTGCTCCTATGGGCGGTAATATACACTCTTACATGAATGCAGATTATGCCAATACAAGAGACAAAAATAAACCCAACGAGTTTGGTGTGACCCCTGCACAAGCAGTGCAAAACATGTATGGCACTCAGTTTAATCCAAATCGTCAAATTTGATGTCGCCTCTTAAGCGATATGCTTTTGTTAATGAAGAGCGTGGCTTCGCTTAATGCCGAGTGAAAACTACGACTTTGTGCCGTGGGATTCTCCCGACGACATTCATAAGTTCTTCAATCGTGACGACATTGAAAAGTTTGGATTTTTAGCACCATTAGCAGGTGCTTTGAAAACTGGTGTTAAAAATCTCACCACTAAAGTAGGAACTGGGCTAAAAGCAGGTGCAAAGAAACTAAAAAATCAAGCCGTTAAAGAAGGTAACTACTTCAAAGATGGTGCAAAAAAACTCACAAGTAAAATCAGCGGTAAGACCGAAAGCCCAACAGCGGCAAGCCCAGCAAGCGAGGCTGTTGAGTCAATGCCTTCAGCACCAGCGCCTGAAATGCCAGCGCCTGAAATGCCTGAAACTCCATCAGCGCCTCAGCCAACGGAAGAAGCCAGTGGGTTTAATCCAAAGGGCAAGAAAAATCAAGCGATGCAGTTTGCACAGCAGTCGTTGGCAAACAGCCAACAGCAAAAACAAGCACAGGAGCAACGTGCTATTGATATGGCTCGTCGTGGTTCAGAAGTTGGAAAAGCAGCACCAATGGACATCGCTATGCGGTTGTTGAAAGAAGATGATGATGAATTTAATTTTTCGGTAAATGATGTATTGAATACACCTAAACATACATGGTATAGTCAAATAATGGGGGCAGATACACCAGTAGTTGATACTTTAGTAGATAGTGGAATAATGTCGAGTTATGATAATCACCATCATGGTGACCCCGAAATAATAAGCAATTTACATGAAGGAGATGTTAGTGTAGATGACTCACTTAATGAAGTTATGAATCATAGAAACTCTTTGTTAGTTTTAGAGGCTAAAATGCAGGGTAAAGAAGATACAATTCCGCAAGAGTTTCTTGATTATCACAATAATTTTGATATTACGAGAATGATGGAAAATGAAGGTATGCTGCCGCATATGCAAACAGCGCAACATTTAGCGTTTTTATATTCTCATTTAAATTATCTTGGTCATAAAATTGGCCCTCAAATGGGCGAAGTCGATGATGATTTTAATATGAAATTTGCAAGTGAGCCTATGAGTATCTCTTTCCAACTCCTCAAGATGCGGAATAATAAAAAAAAAGAAGAAAGCGCACTCGATACTTTGCGAGAGCAAATTCAAGGAATGAATAGACCTGCTATTGAACAATTAGAAGAGCCAATAATGGATGACAGTTTCATAGACAATATAGAACCATCACAATTAACACTTCCAATGCCCTTACCGTTAAACGCTAATCTTCTTAGGGCTATACGGAACAGAGATGATATGAAAATTGATAATCGTAATTATACGTTTACAAGACGAATGCCGGGATTACAAGCAAGAAGAAAATTTCAAGGGAAATTAAAAGACCGTATGCGATTCAAAGAAGGACGACCAACACCAACAAAAGTAGAAGTTCGGGGCTTAGGAAACGATAGGCGTAGGTTTGTTTTAACAGATGATGATGGTAAACTCTATTCAAGTGTAAAGGGAACTGAGATTCATCCCAAAGACATGCGCCGAATCCGTAATGTAACAAATACTATAGTTGGATTAAATGCTGGCACTCCTGAAGAATATAGGCGAAGGGGTTACTACAAAAATTTACTTGATACCCTGCTTCAAAACAAAATAGGCATTGTATCTGATAATAGAAACCCTGAGTTTTCTCAACCGTTTCATGAAAAATTTCAACAACGACTACCAACGAACATAACAGCAAGGGGAGCAGAATTTGACAGGTCGAAAACATTCCAAGAGGCAGCCGAAAGAGCAGATAATATGTATCGTTACGGCCATGACCCTGAGTTTGAAGAACGGGCTTTAGAAAATATCGACACAACAGGATGGGGCGACTTGAAACCAATGTTTGGTAATCAATACCCAATGTTTGGAACTGTAGATAAACCAATTCATTCACTAACTGATGTTTCTCCTCGCTCGTCTATACGAGTTCAAGATAATGCCGACCCTTCATCTCCCAGTCTGAGTTTTTACAGACAATCAACACTTACTGACCCGAGATTTGACCCAAACGCCAAAAAACTCAAAGATTTACAAGACGAATCTCGTGAGAAGTTAGACGATGAATTTCAAATGAGTCGTGCAGAACTTGAAAGGATGTTTGGGTGATACCATGATGAGTGACTTGTTTTGGAAAAACGTCTTTGATGCGCCTGTTGAGATGAAAAGCGTTAGTTCAGGCGCTAATATACGAGAAAACTGCACGCTTTGTCCAAATCCCAATGCTGTTATTTCAATTCGATACGCTAACCCAACTTTAACAAAGGACTACACACACCATATGTGCATGGACTGCGCCCAGCAATATGATGTGCATGGTATGGTGCATCCATCGGTGCTTGGGAATAATGATGTAAAATTAGCAAGCGAACTCACACCTTTCGACATAGCATGGGACACTCTTGAAAAGAAACTGTGTCCTGAAGGTAAGGCTGCTGCTAAGCGCAAATTCAAGGTTTACCCATCAGCATACGCTAACGGATGGGCGGTGCAATACTGCAAGGGTAAGTTCAAGAAGAAGGGGAAAAAGAAATGATACCTCTTGAAGCAGCGTGGGCTGTCATGAAAGCCAAAAAAGATGCACCGAATTATCGTCATGCATCTAAGTCTGAACAAAAGGCTGGTAAAACATGCGGAACTTGTAAAGCATGGGACTCTTCAAAAACAGATAATCCTATGACTGGATATTGTAAATGGTATGATTTCAATTGTATGGCTGACCATACATGTGATGCGTGGGTGGGTAAAAAATGAGTGACCGATGCACATGCCACGACGTTCTTGTTATCAAGGACTTAAACCGATGGTTCAAAGAAAAGTGGGTTGATGTCAGTCGTAAGGACAAAGACGGCAAGCATCCTCCGTGTGGTAGAGGTAAAGCAAAGACATCAAGCAAAGGCTATCCAAAATGTAGACCCAGTGTAAAGGTTAGCAATAAGACTCCAAAAACTTCAGGCTCAATGTCTGAGGGACAAAAGCGTGCGGCGACAAAGCGCAAGCGCAGTAAAAAACAAGGCGTAGGTGGAAAGCCTACAATAGTAAAGATGGTTGGTGTAATACGATGAATGCATTTAATGAGGCATGGGACGTTATTGAAAAAGGAAAAAAGAAGTCGAAGCCGTTTCACGGTTATAACCCAAAGAGACACGCTAAGAGTGGAGGGTTAAACGCTAAGGGTCGTGCTAAATTCAAAAGAGAGACTGGTGCTAACTTGAAAAGACCAGTGACCAAGAAACCAAGTAAACTTAAACCGGGTAGCAAGGCTGCTAAGAGGCGTAAATCATTCTGTGCAAGAATGGGTGGTAGTAAAGGCCCAACAAGCAAGGGTGGTAAACTCACACCAAAAGGTGCGGCACTGAAAAGATGGAATTGTTGATATGAGTCAGTTTTTCAACGAGGCATGGCGCTTGCTTAAAGCAATACCATCGGGGCAGTCTTTTCGTGGAGACATAATGCAACACTTGCCTACTGAATTGGACTATGGTGCTTTACAATCTCACTTAGAACAGAATCCTAACTCTACACTTGGGGATTTAATGACTCCTTATCTTACAGGTGGTCTAACAAAACCATCTTCCGAAGTAGACGCTAACCCACCTTCATATCAAGGAGGAGAGTTACCTTTCCCCTTAAATGAAAACGAGGCGACAAGTTTTGTAGGTAATTTTTCCAATCAAGAAGGAGAATATACAGTTCCTCAATCTTATTATCAAAATAATAGAAGTAATGAAGACATTCAAAATCAAAAAATTCTTTCAAACATGATGAGAGTTCTTCATGGGAGAATCAGACAAGGAGGAGAAGGTTTTGAAATGTCTCCACCGAGAACAGAAGGTGTTTACGCTGGTAGAGAAAGAGGAACAGAACTACCAAGTGGAAAAATGGCAAGACATAATATGAGATTACAGAATTATATGAACACTCCAATATCTGTTCGACAGGCCGAGATGACACCGTTAGCACAAAATCAACAAATGATAGCCACAGGTGAGCCAATGAACTTAGGTGTTGGTGTGATTCGTAAAGAGCGAAAGTCGCCTGAAGCCAAGCGACATAAGTTGGAGTATGACAAACAATACGAAGCATCCCCTGAACGAGTCAAGTATCGAGAAGACTTAAACAGAGAACGACGTAAACGTGGGATGTATGGTGACCACTCGCACCGAGACATATCACACACCGAAGGTGGTAAATTGACAGTAGAAGATGAGCACGACAATCGAGCACGACATTTCAAAGACAAAGGGACAAAGCGCCCTCTAACAAAGGGTATCAAAGGCGACCTTGAGTTGCTACGAAACCTGATGAACGGCCCGATGGATGAGCAAGACAAGGCAATCGCACAGGCTCTTCTTACTTCATTGGACGACTTCAAACAAGAGCAGGGCGGCGAAGACAGAAAAGAGTTGATGCACCCTTACCCATTCTGAGTTGTCCGACTTGTCTAATGTCTAATATAGACAAATAATATATTCTTGTAAAATGTATAAACAATACAACGGACAACTCGGACAACACATCCAGTAACCTTTATGGTGACCCTTACAGTGGACAAGTCAGTGGACATTATGGACAACACAGACCATCACGAAGCAGAAATCAGGCTTATGGGGCTAATTTTGGCTCAGAGCACACTCGTCGGAGTAGCCATTGGTATCTTTGACGCTGAAGTTTGGCTGAAGCAAGACAGCACTTGGATTAACGGATTCACCTATGCTATGGGTGCATTTTTTGTTCAAGGTATTGCTTACTACTTCTTCAAAATGTTCTTTGAGCAAAACCTGCAAGAACGAGTTCGACATGGTAACATCGAGAAACAACGAAGTCATCAATACCGTATGATGCAACAACAGTTTGACAGTCGTAGAGCCGACATGGAGATGCGAATGCAAGAAGCACAACTTGAGCGTGAACTACGCTGGATGGAGGCTAACCCCGGTAAAATGCCTCCATCGTGGGGCGTGCAAGGTGGCTCTCCATCTATGGTAGGCTCATTTGACAACAGAGGTGGTGGCTCTTCGGTATTCGATAGTAGCCGTATTCCAACACATGAAGCAAAGGTGCAACAACCATTAACACTCGGTATAGACGAGGAAGTCCCACTCAAGAAAGATGGAACTCCTGACAAGCGTTATCACAAGAAAGAGTGAGGCGTATGCATGGGTCGTATCTTTCGCACTCCTTCTGATGATGCTACTGAAAGCACGCTTCGTGCTATTCACATAGCCAATACAGTAGACACAACCTACGAAAGAGCATGGGGTTGGGTAAAAACTGTTCTTGCATCATTCATTACAGCCATTGTTGTCAGCGGTATTGAGTTTCACAATACGGGATTTAGCATTTATGAAAACACCGTTGAATGGACTGTTGATAAGTTGGAACAACTTGTCAATTGGCTCATGTGGTGGGATTGATGGTAGACGCAGGTGGCACAGCCTTAGTAGGCGCAGCGATGTGGGGTCAGAATCTCTACAACTCGTATAAGCCACGAAGAGTTGGTGTCTATGGAGCACCAATGGTTGGTAAGACAACACTTGACCGCTATCTTACAACGCCCGGTGAAATGGAAGAGATACCCGAAGATGAGCGAACAATACACTCTCGTATTCTCAAAATTGGTAAGTTCAAAATGCCAAAGCCAACAAGAAAAAGAGTATCTTGGCAAGGTGAAAAGCGAGTTGTTTATTCATCCGATATAGGAGGACAAGAGCGTTTTTGGAATCTTTGGATTGAGGATATGGTGACTCGTAAATGCGAGGCTATCGTTTACATGTTCGACCATAGAGCCTTCAAAGGAGGAGATGAAGGGCTTCAGCAAATAGCAGGGTTTCGTTATCTTGTTGATTGTCTTATTGAACGAAACTATCGCTATCGCTCTCTTTGGTCGAGACTTAAGGGAAGAAAGTATCATCCAAAGGTTATCATGCTGGTTGCAAACAAGGCTGACCGCTTTTTTGACGAAACCGCTTCAAAACTTTGGCACGATGGTCGCATAGGTGAACACAAGATATTCGACCCGTTTAGAGACGACTTAATCAGGTTACAGAAAGCAGGTATTCCTACTCGTAGGTCGTTTATGGCAACAAGGATTGGATGGAATGTTGAGAAGACAATGGTGAGCCTACTTACCTCATGACCCAAAAAATGACCCCATAGGTAGCCTTTTCAATAACAATGGTTTCGGTGTAATTATGACAGGCAAGAACTCTTCAACAACACTCGTATCTACTGGTGGCGGTAGTCGTAGTCTTAGAACCACTGTTCCGATGTGGATTGTTGAGCATTTTGGTTTGACCGCTGGTGACAGCGTAGATTGGAAGTTTGTTGTTCAAGAGGGACACATTGTTGTAGTCATGACTCCTACGACTGAGCAGGTCGTGATAGCGTGATGTCATGGAACAGACCTCAACAAAATCTAACCGAAGCCGAACTTGCTATGCTTGCTGCACAAGGTAACAATCAACTTACTCAGGCTGCTCTTCAAGAGATGTTAATGGCTCAACAGGGTATGCAAGAGGTTGCCGCTACTCAAAACATCGAAGTCCCCAAAGTCAATTTTTATCCATCACGTCATGCTGACCCAAAGAAGGCTCGTCGTAAAGACATCAAGCAAGCATACAAACTTCTCCAACCAGCAAAGCGTTCTTGGATAAACCCGTTTCGATGGGCTTTAGGTCGAAAGTATCGTTACAACAAAGATACAGGAACGTGTGTTGTCGATGGATGCAACTGTGCAAATTTAATTCAACACGATAATCTCTACATGAAAATCAGCGATGAAGAAACAGGTCGCTCTCTGTGGGAGATGTATTGGCAAAATCCAGTTACAGGACAACCTGAAGCCTTTATTGCTCTTGACAAAGTTAGCAGTGGTAAGAAAATGCGAGGCACATACTGTCCTGAACATATGCATCTTTACCATCTTTTAAACAAGTGGGAGGCCGAAGAAGACAAGCAAAACGAGATGAACCCAAATCGTCTTCGTGATAAAGTGAAAAGAGGTGTGTCAATTGTGACAGTTCCTATTTCATCTGTCAAGAAAAACGACCCCACACCTGCTATGCTACAAAAATACGAGCCGTTCTTTGCTGAACTTGAAAGAGATGCTGGTAAAACAAAGGGTATCAATGTTCTTCACTATGCTAATCCAGCCACTGGTCAGAACGATGTTACAATGGTGGTTTTTGATTTGCGTATTTTCCAAATGGAGTTGCAACAAATGAACATACCGACGCAAGCGTTTCAAGAGATGCTTAATGTTGAAAACGCTAAAATACAACAGAACCTTGATGGTGGATTAGGCACTGGGGATGTTTGATACGATGTTCAACTTTGGTAATCAACAACCTCAGCAAAGCGGTTTTAACCTGTCTCAAACAGGTGGAGGCGGTATTAATCAAATAACCACAAGCACTGGTGTTCAAAACGGTTTTTCTCTTGGTGCTCAGCAACAACAGCAACCAAATCCATTTATGAGTGGAATGATGGGTGGTGCTGGAATGACCCCTCAGCAACAAATGATGATGCAAAATGGACAGTTTGCTCCGCCAAGTGAAATGGAACTTTTGTCGGCTTTGCTACAATCACAAAATCCAATTCATCGTTTTATCAGAGATGGTGGGCTTCAAACACTCATAGAGTTGGTTGCCACTACAACCAGTCTTAGTTTGCTTACAATACTAAAGAGTGCCTCATTCTCATTGGATGAAGATACTGGTGTTATGAAACTTGACCCTGCTACACTACCATCTGATTTACAAACACTCAGCGTTGAAAACGTCAGCATGATTCTCAACAACATGACGGCTCAAAGCAATCAAAAATTCCAAGAGGCTGAAATGCAACGTCAGCAAATTATGGCTATGTCGCAACAGTCGATGATGGGCGGTGCTTTGGCGGCGGCTATGGCCGATGAAGGAACGATGCAAAAAGTGGGTAGCGGTATTGGTAGCGTTGCTCGTGGTCTTATCGGACTACCAAGAAACTAAGGTGATACAATGCAATCAAGTGATTATGGAATAAAAATAAGTCAGGCAAGCAGTTCGATTTTTTCCCCAAGCCGAAACATCATTATTGAAATGATAATGGTTCAGTTTATCTCTGTGATTATTGCTGGTGTGTCTATTTTAATTTTCAAAGGAGATGAAATGAGTAGCGGAGACGTTAGTGTTTTTGTTGTAGGTATCTTTGGAGCGTTTATTTTCTTAACCACGCTTTACTCCCGAATCACTCGGTAACCACTCTCCTATCGGGCATCCAACCGAGGGTGCGAGGGCTTTGATTTTCATAACACAACTACAGAGTTGGCAAGTTCCCATTCGTTTCTGCATGTAAGGACAACTGTAGCATTTGTCTAATCGTTTCATGTATTCTGACGTTGAAACTCTACGGCCTCTTAGTGCGTCTTTTGAAGCCTTGAGTAAGTCCTTTCCACGTTTCTTGAGGGGTTGTTTCGGGATTCTCTCGTATGGTGGGAGCATGTCACTACGAAGAGGTTCAGAAGAAAAAGGATTATGGGTAATGTTGCTTTAAGCGTGTCATGGCGGAGGGTAATGCTATCACAAAAAGGTCTTGCCCTTTGTGCCAGCATCCAAGTCGTGCTGACTTAGAAAAAGGTCTATTGGACGGTGAAATATCACCAAAGCAACTTGACAAAGACATGGGCTGGCGACTTAATACAACAGACCGTCATTTTCGCAATCACATGGGCCAATACCACATGGCATCGAATCCTCAGTGCAAGGTATGTGCTCACGTTGAAAGAGCCGATTTTGAGCGTCGATTCTTCAATGACGGTGCTGAATCAGAGGCTATTGCTGAAGAACTTGGTATCTCTGAATCATCGGTATATCACCACATGAAGCATCATTTTCAACCGTTAGTTCAAAGAAGTGCCGCTGCTGAGATAACATTAGTTGTGGGAGAGGAGATAAATGCGCTCAGGTCAAACGTCGAATTGCTCAACCATAAATTGTCTGAACTGCTCAATGAGGGCAGTGTTCATGAAGATGGATTCGTCAAAGATGCAGTGTCACTGCACAAAGAAGTCAGAGAGTCAATAAAGGACTTGTTAAAGATGAATGAACAATGGAGTCCTACATCTGAGAACAGTCAAGTCAATAACACGATTAACATTCTCAAAGTCGAACTTGGAAAAGAAAGCCCTGACTCATGGGCGAGAATCCGTGAGTCGCTATTGGAACACGCAGGTGATATGAATTGATGCCAGTTCCAGTTCCTGACTTATTGCAAATGACGCACCCTGCTTTTACATTTGTAGAGTGTAACCGACCAATCTCTGAAAACGCTGTTCCAGTGTATCTTGATTTTTGCCGTTGTGTCACAAAGCGATTTGAGCACTACGGTGAGTTGGACGTTACACCACCCGACTTGTTCAAGTTGCTGGTAAAATCGTTTGAGACGGTGTTTGAAGATGACGACCCTGTGACGTTCTTCCCTGCTTACGAACTCATTCCTCGTTTGCTTGAAGAGTTTGAGCATACAATTGAGAACATGACACATGCATTCCAAGATAGTCCAAGAGTAGCGTTGTTCTATAGAAAAATGGCGCAAAAGTTGCGACAATGTTTTGAACATCATATCGTGGGGGATAATTCATGACGGAGGGGATGATGGGCCGAACCTCTGACACGAGGATGTATAATCCTCGCTCAGAATCCTCCGAGATGTTTAGGGCGAATCATGAAGATGAGCGCCCACCCAGCGGTGTCGAAGATGCCAAAGACAAGGAAAAGCGCAAGGATAAGAAACAAGCCAAGCGTGAACGGGAAGAAAAAGAGGACAACAAAATTCGTCACATCAAAGTCCGTAGACATCATCTTGGTATTGATGATGAAAAACCTGATGAGCCAGTAGAAGAGGAAGAGGAGAAGTTCAAGCCTCGTGGCTCTACTGATAACCCATCCAAACAAACTATGCCATCAGGTGCTGGTGGATTCATGACGAGTCTTGCCATGGGTGCGAAAGGGCCGGGTGCGGCTGGTGGAGAGATGATTCTAATGTCCGAGCCTATGGATGTTGCTTGGCGACTACTCAAATCGGACACGATTAAAAAAAAAGAATCGAAGCGCTCCGTAAGGCGACGACGCAAGAAAGAAGGCTACGCTAAATGGCGACCATCTACTGGTCAATTTGAACGTCCAAAAGGGGGAGGCGACCCTCGTAACACCACATCAAGACGTTCCAAGAACATCAGTCGTAATCTCCCTTTAGGTAGAAAGACTGGACTCATGAAGCCGCATCTCTCAGTTGAGTTTTCTCACCGAGGTCTTGCCAGCAAGCAACCAATGAGTAAAGACCCTCAAAAATATCGTGCTTACCTTGCTTCGCAAGAGGCTCGTAAATTACAAGGTGGAGTGAGGAGCACAGTCACACCTCACATGAGACACAGCCAACGCTCATTCATATCAGGTCAAACTGGTGGTGGTCGTTTGACCAACACACTCCAATACCCTCGTGTCCCAAGACCACGGCTTCGGCCAGTTCGTGCTCCGAGCATTATGCCTCCACAACTTAAGCAACCACACTTGGCACGACCTAAGATGCCGAGTATGATTACAATGAGCGAGGACATTCCTCAACACAGTGACATTCTCAAAGCCAATGCATATCAAGCAGCATTGATGCGAATTGCTATGAAAGAGATTCGTGAACTAATGCGTGAAAAGAAAGACAAAGACAGCAAAAAGAAAGGTAAGGGTGAACCTGACACTGCTGGTGCAGCGAGCACACTACCAAATTACCCAGCCAACAGTCCGAAGCAAACAAATCGAAACGAAGGTGCTACGGAAGATGTAAACAATGAACCACGAGACTTCGGGCTTGACCCCGGCGCTCTTGTTGGTAGAGGGAGTGGGCGAGTTTGAATGTCTTAGTTCGTAAGTCAATTCTCCTCAAAGGTGACGGTGTTTACGGTTACTATACTCATCCTGAAACGGGGCGACTTACTCCGTATCTGAAAACTGCGCCGCCTCCTGAAGCAATACACCCTGACCCAAACACGCCTGACGTTCCTGTTTACGCTCACTATGGTGCGGCGAAACCACACCCATCAGGACATTTTGGTATGGGTGAGTTGATTCCCGGTAAATTCGTCAAAGGTAAACACGATGAAATGGTTTATCTTGACCATAATGGAGAATCACATCATCACGGAATTGACGGTGTGATACACGCTATTGGTGAGGCTCTTGAGAAAAACAATATGGATGGTCGAAACCATCCTGAGTTGGGAGAACTTACTGGTCGAAACATTGTTCAGCGTGCTATTGAAATGACAAATGCTGAACACGAGGACAAAAGCGGTTTCCATCATATCCCTGACGTTGATGACATGCAACATCGTAAAATTGTAGCAGCGCCATATGGT
>MDSV01138033.1_pt1 | contig 12771 bp, 5 predicted proteins | sample 810851 | NCBI WGS metagenome assembly MDSV01 (sample SAMN05326640, study PRJNA326480) | marine metagenome | isolation source: seawater | place: Atlantic Ocean: North East | collected 2012 | reverse complement strand
GGGGAGCAGAAGACACCTATGAGGATACTGTATTTACAATTACTGTACCTTCTGGAGTTACTCAACTTGTTATGCAACTATGGGTAGGAGGCAATTTGGGATCCTATTTTTTTGATGATTTTTCAGTGACTGATGTCGCTGCACTTTCTGTTGACGATTTTGAATTGAATGCTATTGAGATGTATCCAAACCCAACAAATGGTATATTGAATTTTGATAACAACACTGGTATTAAAAATATTCAAATTAGTAATGTTACTGGGCAAATTGTTCAAGAAGTAAGACATCAACAAAATATTAATATCCAGTCCCTAACGCCTGGAGTTTACTTTGCAAAAGTAGAACTTTCAAATAATCAAATTTTAGTAAGAAAAGTAATTAAGAAATAAATTTTAAAATTAAAAAAAGTAATTTGAGTACGATATGATTTTACTCAAATTACATTTATTAAACCCTTAGTAATTATTAAAGCAAAACAAGCAAATTTTAGTTATTTTTCATATTTGGTAACAAGTTTATTTTTTTTCTCATTTTTTACTTATTGTAGTAGTTCAAATTTAGAAAATGGAGAAGAAAACATTACTACAGATGAACTTATTGATGATGGGATCACATACGCTGCAGTCTTTGAAAAATTAAAAAAAGGTGTAAATCAAGATGTGAGTATGCCACAAGGTGGCCCTTGGGTTAAGGTACAGCACGAGCGTGGACATATGCAAGCTATTAAACAAGCAGGTTTTGAATCGGTAAGAATTTTTATGCCGTATTCAAGTAATTTGGCAGAATATGAAGTCAGAATTCAAGATGCCTTAGATTATGATTTAGCAGTTGTTGTATGCCTTTGGGGGCATTACCAATGGAACTCTAAAAATATTGAGACGGCATGTGCCGAAATTGGAAACTTCTGGAAAAATATAGCACAAAAATGGTCAGGTAAATTTTCGAATCAAGTAGTATTTGAAATTTTAAATGAGCCAGCAGGAATTGGGTTCCCAGAAACCAGAAATGCAGATGTTATGAAACTTTATAATACAGCTATAAAATTAATTAGAGCGGAAGATGAAGACAGACCTGTTCTTGTGAGTTCTGGAGGGCATAATGATGCTGATCAAATGGATGGTTATGTGAATGATACCCATTTGGATTATACATTGGAAAATGGAACCGGATTTTTTGAAGATCCTAATGTTGGGGTAGCGATTCATTTTTATGCACCTCGGCATGAAGATGGGGTTAATTTTGCCATGTGGACAGCTAGTCTAAGTGGTAATTGGAGAAGGGCTATTGACAAACATATCAATAAAGCCGTTGAATGGCAAGAAAAGCATAGTACAAACAAGCCAGTTGTAGTAACCGAATGGGGGGCATGGATATTTGAAAGTCGTACCAATTCAGCTGATTTTCCACAGTGGTTAGATTATCATATGGATAAATTTGAGGAACATGGTTTTGGTTCAATGTGGTATACGGGAGTACAAAACAATCAAAGGCATTTTGGGATTTTTGATTCTGAACTAGGATGGAATCAAGTCGTGTTAAATACTTTAACTGGAGTAACATCTCCAGGTTTTCCAGGAACAAACCAATTGATAGATTCTGAATTTACATGGAATTCCGGTACTTGGAACCTTACTTCTAGTAAAGTAACAAAAGCTCATGTAGGCAATGGAGCCTTAAGTGGAAGTAACTCCTTAAAATTAACCGTTCCGAATACCGGGGATTACAAAATGTATCAACAAACAATTACAGACGTTATAAATGGTGAGCCACTAGCACCAGGTCGAACACTTTTACATTTATTAAAAGGCGAAACGTATGAAATTAGTTTTATGGCTAAAACTTCAAGTGGTGTTGGTGAAATTAAAGTTGCGTTGAAAGATGTAAATAATTTAAGTACGGTGTTTTATCAAAGTGAAGCGCAAACTATTAGCAATACTGTTCAAACCTTCACAATGTTGTACACGCATACAGAAGAAACTGCTATGGATGTTCGATTTGAATTTGATCTCGGATCCAAGCAACAAACCTTGATTTTAGATAAAATAGTTCTAAAACGTAAATAATTTAAATGCTTTTTGTTAATAGAATTTTAATGAAACAATTAACAAATCAATCATAATAAAGAATTCAATCAAGTATTAATACTACCAAAATAAAATATGAACGAAATAGTTAAAACAGTACTCCTTATTTTATTTTTTGCTACAATTTCTACGAGTTGTAAAAAGGAAAAAGAGAAAAAAACAAGTAATAATCCTCCCAATATCATTTTTATTTTGGCTGATGACATGGGGTATGGAGATGCTGGTTGTTATGGAGATACTAATCTTGTGCCCACACCAAACATAGACCGATTGGCAAATGAAGGAGTTCGATTTACTGATGGATATGTTTCTGCTCCTTTATGTGCACCTGCTAGATATGGCGTGTTAACAGGTGTATATCAGCAGAAATTTGGTGTGCGTTGGAACGTAGATGCAACTTTAAATTTATCCCAATATGGGATTGTTGAAAACGAAGAAGAATCACGTATTCGTAAACCAATTGAAATTATTTCAGAACCGCTCGAAAGAGTGGGATATAATTCGGTGATGTTGGGTAAATGGAATTTGATGGGATATCCCAATACAACTTTTGACGAATCGTATTCTGTAATGCACTTTGTTGGTGATTATTTTAAAGACAAAAACGGAGATTATAAAGGAGTTGATGGAGTACCATCCGAGCATGAGAAGAGTCGTGCTTTATGGGCTGCGGAAGATGTTGGGGGCGAGTATCTTACAGATAGAATAGGAAGGCAAGCCGCAGAATACATTGATCGAAATAACGACAATCCATTCTTTATGTATGTGGCATTTAATGCACCTCATACACCATTGCATGCAAAAACAGCACATAAAAAACAAGTGGAGCATTTGCCAACAGAAGCTCAAAAATTATATGGAGCTATGCAAATTTCTATGGATGAGAATATTGGTAAAATATTAAATTCTTTAGATAAAAATGGCTTGACCGAAAACACCATAGTAGCTTTTTTGAGTGACAACGGTGCCACTTTTGCCTATCCTGTAAATTGGCCAGCAGAATGGGAGCAAGAAATGTTAGGTAGTAATGGAGTATTGCGTGGTCATAAGGCGCAAATGTATGAAGGGGGTATTCGAGTACCATATATCATTCGCTATCCAAAATTATTGAAAGGTGGACAAGTTTATTCTGAGCCAGTATCTTCACTGGACTTGTATTCTACATTTTCTGAAGTTGCAGGAGCGAGTCCTTACCATCAAGATGAGTTAGATGGAGTAAATTTGATACCATATTTACAAGGCGAAAAAACTGGAACTCCGCATAATATTTTGTATTGGTATGGTTCCAATAAAGGAGCTGTACGGCAAGGTGATTTTAAGTACTGGAATTACAAGGGGAGAAGTGAATTGTACAATTTAGCCGATGATGTATCAGAATCGAATGACTTGAGCGAAACAATGCCTGAAGTCAAAAAAGAATTAGAAGAAAAGTACTATGCTTTTATTAATACTTTGCCACCACCTTTGAATCCAAATAGATATGATAAGTTCGTCCCAGAAAAACCATAATAAAAAATTAATGGTCTTCAATTGTATTTAGGTTCTTTTTACTACGCACTAATAATGACAAAAATAAACTTAACAGCCATTCTTGCATTTGTTGTCTAATTTTGGGGTTTTCTGAAAATGCATTAATTTCAGGTTAAAAGACAAGAATTATACCTTAAAAGACGCATATTCGACCCTTAAATAGTAAAGTGAATCTATTTTTGGTATATAAAATCAATTAAATGTATGTCTAGATTAAAAAATATTACAATTTTGCTGTGTTGTTTCTCTTTATTTGCAGTTGCACAACAGCAAACATTAAATGGAATTATACAGGATAATAATGGCCTCCCAATTGCCGGAGCAAACGTAATTGTGAAAGGTAAAAATAAAGGAGCTGTCTCCAATTTTGATGGAGAATTTAAAATTATTGCTGTAAACGGAGAGACCTTAGTGTTCTCATTTATTGGATTTAAAACAAAAGAGTTCATCTATGCAGGACAATCTCAATTAAAAGTGATAATGGAGACTGATTTGGATCAACTTGAAGAAGTTGTTGTTGTTGGTTATGGTACTTCTAGAAGGAAGGATATTACTGGTTCGGTAGCTTCTGTAAAAGTAGATGAGTCGTTTAGTCAACAAGTACAAACAGTAGATCAATTATTTCAAGGTCGTGTTGCGGGTGTTCAAATGATAGGTAATAGTGGTTCTCCAAATTTAGGGGTAAGCATAAAAATTAGAGGGGGAAGTAGTTTAAGAGGAAACAATGAACCATTATATGTTGTTGATGGTGTGATTATGTCTAGTGCTGGTGAAGATGCGCTTTCAGCAACTGATTCTTCAGGAGCTACTCAAGAAGCCCAAAATGGATTGAATGGTATCAATCCAAGAGATATTGAGAGTATGGAAATTTTGAAGGATGCATCAGCTACAGCTATTTATGGTTCTAGAGGGGCCAATGGTGTTGTGTTAATTACAACTAAAAAAGGGCGTAGAGGAAAATCAAAGGTAAATGCTTATGTAACTTCAGCTTATAACTCTATAGATAACCAAATAGACGTATTGAAAGGAGCAGATTATGCAAGATACCAAAATGAGGCCCTAGCACTTACCTCTGAAGCCCCAAGATATGCAATTAATAACGGACAGGTTTTTGTTATTCTTGAAGATGTAACAAGTTCAATTCCTTCTGAGTTGATGTATTTTCAAGACGAAATGTATACAACAGGTTTGAATAATACTTTTGGCGGTTCCGTTTCTGGAGCAGGCGAGAAGAGTAATCATTTTGTGTCATTTGGTTACAATAATTTGGAAGGTGTTACCGCAACATCAAATTTGAAAAGTGGAAATTTAAGGTTGAATTTAGGAACTAAATTTTCTGATAAATTAAGAATTGATACAAGAATTAGTGCGTACCATGGCTTAGGGAGTATGTTTCAGCAAGCAGATAATTGGGGAGGAAATAGAACGGTTGTTGGTTCTGCTTTATCAAGAAGACCAATATTAGGAGATAATGGCGATTTAAATGATAATTCATATAACCCAATTGAGTCAATGAATGATATGGAAGATATTTCAAAGGAGACAAGAATAATAGGGTCACTTACATTAAAATATGAATTGCCAGTAGAAGGTTTAAGCTACACCCTAAGAGCTGGAGGAAACTTGCGTTACAAAGAAAGAAGACGCTGGTATGGTTTGGCAACTTTTCAAGGGGAGCCAAATAATGGTCTACTGGGCATGTCTAGTTTAGCATCTAGCCAGTTTAATGTTGACAATTTTTTTAACTATAATAAAACTTTTGGTGATGATCACACATTAAATGCTATGATTGGTATGACCTATGAGGGAAGGTCTTTCGAAAATCAATTATATTCAGTGATAGATTTTGCAAATCATGACTTTACAACTGACCAACCTGGTTATGCTCAGGGTATATTGGACCCAAATCAGATAATTCAATCAAATTCTAATTTAATGTCATACATGACTCGTGCCAATTATACTTTTAAAGATAAGTATGTATTTACGGCAACATTTAGAGCCGATGGTTCTTCGAAATTTCAAGATCAAAACCAATGGGGGTATTTTCCTTCGTTTTCAGGAGCATGGATTTTATCTGATGAAGATTTTATACAATCTATAAATAGCATTAGTAACCTGAAAATTAGAGCTGGATGGGGGCAAATTGGAAATCAAGCCGTTTCACCTTATCAAACTTTGTCTGGTTACGGATCAAATCAATATGCTCAAGATGGCAATGGTCTTGCACTTGCATTATTCTTACAAAATGTTGCAAACCCTTCATTAAAATGGGAAACTACAGAACAAACGAATATTGGATTAGATTTTGGATTCTTTGATAATCATTTATCAGGTTCTTTGGAGTTTTATTCGAAAAATACAAATGATTTACTTCAAAATGCAGATTTACCAGGTTCAGCAGGGTTTTCGTCTATCTTAACAAATCGTGGAAGCTTAAAATCTGAGGGAACAGAGATTTCTTTAAATGGAGTTATAATTGAAAAGGAAGACTGGAAATTTGAGATTGGAGGTAACATCGCATTTTCAGAAACTACAATTAGCTCATTAGGACAATCTCTTCAACCAATTTACATTGGTGATACAGAAGAAATGCGATCATTTTATCTTGGGAATAGAGTTGGTAACAGAGGTGAATACAATGTGTTTATTGAAGGTGAACAAGTAGGATTATTTTATGGGTTTAAAACAGACGGTATTTATCAAGTAGGAGATACATTTATAGATGGGGCTCAAGCTGGAGATACAAAATTTGTAGATGTGAACGGAGATGGTAAAATTGATGTTGCAGATAGAACTATCATTGGTAATCCAAACCCAGATTTTATTTATGGTGCTAATATTAATCTATCGTATAAGCGATTTTCTTTAAATGCTCAATTTGATGGGGTTTACGGAAATGAAATTATAGCAACGGCTTTTGAAAGGCTTGATACTCCAGTAGGAGACTTCAATAATATTACTGTGGCAGCATATGAGCAGGCATGGAGGCCGGATGCACCGTCTAATACGTATCCGAGAATTGGTTCGAACATTTCTGGACGAGGCGGACCAGTGGATACAATGGTTCAAGATGGGAGTTATTTAAGATTGAATAATTTAACTATTGGATATGATTTACCTTTTGAAAAATATGTTAGTAAAGCACAACTATATGTGGCATGTTCTAATGTGTTTACATTGACTGACTATAGAGGGTATACACCTATTGTGACTAGTTATATGAATAATCCAAATATCATAGGAGTGGATAATTTTAATCCACCTAATTCACGAACATTTACATTGGGTCTAACTATTAATTTCTAAATCATGAAAAAACAAAAAATAACTTATATTATAAATATAAAAAATTACTTACCGCATTTCTTACTGGTAGCCTTGTTTACTTTCAGTAGTTGCGAGATGACAGAAGAACCACCATATTTAACTTCTGAAACAATTTACAGTAATCCTGACAATGCACTTTCAGCATTGAATGGAATTTACCATGCTTGGGCAGATTGGGGTACTTATAGGTATTTTTATCCTAAAGCAATTAATTTTAATTCTGGATTCTATATGAGTAGAGACTGGCAGAGTTCAGATTTACTAGCTTTAAGTCCATTGCAGGGTAATTTTATTGTAAACATTGTATGGAATGGACATTATAACGTTATTTCAAGAGCAAATGATGTAATTGCTGGGGTAAGTACTGCCGAAGGGGATGAAACAATACAAGATGTTGTTGGGCAAGCCTATTTTTTACGTGCCTTTGGCTATTTTAATCTAGTTAGGTTATATGGTGATGTTCCTTTACGTACAGAACCTGTAAATAGCGAAACACTTTACTTGGGAAAACAAGACTCTAAGGCTATTTTTGATCAAATTGTAAGTGATGCTAAAAATGCAATTGTCAACATGAATGGTTCTATAGGAGCTGGTTATCCTAAACAATACGCAGCAAATATGTTATTAGCGAAGGTCTATATGCACTTGGCAACGAACCCTCAATTACAAAGCGAAGCAAAAGATTATTGGCAATTGGCTTATGATGAAGCGAAGAAGGTTTATGGAAAATATTCTTTAGTTGCTGATTTTGCAGAGTTGTTTGATGGTCGTACTAACGAAAATACTGAGGAATCTATTTTTGAAGTTCAGTTTAACGCAACTATAAAGTCTGATTTATTTAGAGACTGGAGTATAGCAGGTTATGGTGCCTTTCCTGGTTGGATGGGACTAAGGGTGAATCCAGAGGTATATGATAGGCATATATCTGCGTATCCTACTGACACGGAAAGATTGGGGTCAACCTTCTTAACTGAGTATGAGAGGTACAATGGAGGTACTAGTTCTCATTACCCTACTTATAATGATGGTGATAGAGCAGGGAGCAATTATAACCAGTCTTTTACTTTACCATTTAAAACAAGCATAAAAAATAAAACTCAAACTAACAATATTAGCGAACGTAATACTATCGTTTACAGGTACGCAGATTTGTTGATTATGCTAGCTGAAATTTCAAATGAATTGAATAATGGAGAACAATTAGGATATGTTTCAGAATTATTAGCGCGTGTTAGTCTTACTCCTAGAGCAGAATATAGTGAAGGCCAAGACTCATTTAGAGAGGCTATTATGGAAGAGTATAATTATGAGTTATTGACTGAAGGGCATGAATGGTACAACAACCGCCGAAGAGGATATCAATGGTTTATGAATCATGTAGTTAACCCTCATAATAACTATGAAAAGCAAAATACACAAGATCTAATTTTTAATACCGATGAGGCTACTGTAATGCATTTGCCAATTCCAGCAGCTGAAATAGGGTCAAATCCAGAAATAGATTAGGTAGTTTCTAATTTAGTTTTCATTAATTATTCATTATGGGTACTTATCACAATTTTTATTGGATAAGTACCCATTTTTATTGAAATACGCAGACATAATTTAAAGTTAATTTGACTTATTTTTTATATTTGAAAATATACTTACAAAGACCCAATATGATACGAAGATTTTTTTTAGTATCTGCTTTGTTATTGTTTTGTAATAATTCAATTTCACAGAACCAGACTTTTCAAAAATATGGAATTAAAGAAGGTTTGAGTAGTAGTAGAGTGTTTACTAGTATTGAAGATGATTTAGGTTTTTTATGGATAGCAACTGATGTTGGTGTAGATAGATTTGATGGTGCCAACTTTAAGCATTATGAACTGTCTAATTTTGAAAATATTAGAAGGTCAAGTTTCTATCGGTTTTTTCTAAAAAAAGATCAAGATAACCAAATTTGGTTGTTGGTAAATAATGGCTCTATCTATAAATATTCAAGTAGTCAAGATAAATTTGTACAGTTTCATAATATTAAGGATCAATTTGGCAATCCATTAGTTTCTAACGGTCTGCACATTGACCATAATGGAAAATTTTGGATATATAGTGAAAGTGGCGTTTACACTTTCGATGTGGAATCAAAAAATACCATATTAAACTTAGAAGTATCTGGGAGTATACATGCTTTTATTCAGGATAATAAAAATAATTTTTACTTAGCGGGAGGCAATGGTGTATTCGTTTTAAATGAAAATTATGAATTAGTACACAATTTACTACATAAGACTTTGGCACCTCAAGTTGATATTAATAAAGATAGAATAAGATCTTTATTTATTGATGAGAAATACAACAGACTCTGGATGGGTACAGACCAAAAAGGATTATGTGCCTTTAATTTGACTGATTTCGAACTTCTTTTGCCGCCTGATCTAGATAATTATATAGGCTTATCCATAAGATCTATTGAACAGTACTCTTCCGAAAGTTTAATGGTTAGTATTGATGGGGTGGGTTTGATTATTTTGGATCTAAACAATCTAAAGCCTACTCATAAGTTCTCATTTAAGCAAGATGATCCAAATAGTTTAAGTGCCAACTCTATTTTTGATATTTATCAAAATAAAGATGGAATATTTTTTATATCAACCTTCAGAGGTGGATTAAACTCTTATAAACCACAACAATTGAATATTCGCTCATTTAATCCGTTGACTGGAGAAAATAATTCATTGGAAAATAGTAATGTTTTATCAATATGTGAAGTTTCAGGCGGGGTGATTGGGTTTGGAACTGCAAAAGGGGTTAGTCTTTGGAACAAAAGTAAAAATAGTTGGATACACTTATCGCAAGTAGCTAGTAAACAAAATATATTAAGTGGTTTCGTTCATGCTGTGGCTGTTGATAAGAACCAAAATATTTGGACTGCCTCCCACACTGATTATATAACAAGGTATAATCTAATTGAAAATGATTATTATAGAATATCAGATGAAATTCCTTCAGAATATAATTCAGGTGACATTCATAGCATATACACAACTAAGGGAGATTTAATTTATTTTGCTAATAGAGCAAATGGGGTTATGTCATATTCATTAGTTAATGGTAAAACTAATACGTACCCAATTGAAGGCATAAGTATTATTGAGCCTCTAACAAAAGATATATTAGCTCTTGGAGGTTCAGGAGGATTATGGATTTTAGATAAGGAGAGTGCCAAGATTGAGCGACCAGATTTTATCAATTCTTCAATAATTAGTGAACAAACAATTAATTCTTTATTTGTTGATGTGGGAAAGCGATTATGGGTTGGTACTGCAGACGCAGGTGTTTTTGTAATTAACTTCCAAAAAAACTCCATTGAACAAATCTCAAAAAATGAAGGCTTACCTTCAAATTACATATCTTCTATTGTTGAGGCTAATGAATATGTTTGGGTAAGTTCACCCAAAGGAATTTCTAGAATTGATAAGAAAAGAAATATTTATACACTATTTGAGTCTGATGGACTTATATCAACAGATTTTAATAAAAATACAGTCATAAAAGCATCTGATGGGAATTTGTACTTTGGGACAAATAATGGAGTTGTTTATTTTGATCCAAATGATATTAGGAAAGTTGATTCCCAAAAATCACTTTTGTTAACAGATTTATATATAAATCATGATCTTACATTAGCTGGTAAAAATTCACCTTTAGATCAAGCACTAAATGATACAAATAAAATAGAATTGAAATATTCGCAAAATTCCTTTGCAATAGGATTTTGCACAATTGATTTTATACATCCAGGAATTGGTGAAGTGGAATGGAAATTAGAAGGCTTTGATAAGGATTGGGTGTCTTACAGTAATATTGACAGAATCAATTATACCAACCTCAGTCCAAGTAGTTATGTCCTTAAATTAAGAATTGTAAATGAACAGTCTGATGTTTTAAGTGGAGAAAAACAAATTGAAATTGTTGTTTTACCTCCTTTTTGGGGGAGTAATTGGGCGTATTTAATTTACGCAATAGTTTTGGTGATAGTTGTTTCTGTAGTTTTCTTTTTAGGAAAACTAAAAATTGAATCTAAGCATTCTGAAGAGCGGTTACACTATTTAATAAATATGGCGCATGATATTAAAACTCCTTTGACTTTAATTAAAGCACCACTTTTAGATATTGTTAAAAATGAAAGTGTAAGTACTAATGTAAAACAAAGTGTAAATATTGCATTGAGGAGCGCAAACAGATTACAGAAACAAATGATTCAGTTTCTTGATTTTAGAAAAATTAAAGCTCAAGGGAGTGCGCTGATGTATGAAAACATAGATATGCAACTTTTTTTTCAAGAAAAAATGTTGGCATTTAAAGTGCTTTGCAAACGGAAAAATATTAAACTTACATTTAATATATTAGAATCTAAATTTTGCATTAGTTCAGATCGAAAGATTATTGATGTTGTAGTTAGCAACCTTATTACAAATGCCATTAAATTTACAAATGAAAATGGTAATATCATTATAAGTTTAATTGTTAAAAATAAATTATGCGAAATATCGGTAGCTGACACTGGTATTGGAATTCCGAAAAAGCAACAAAAAAAAATATTTAAATTGTTTTACCGTAGCCCAGAAGCTCTAGAATCTGGAATACCAGGAAGTGGTGTTGGACTTGTGTTAGCATCTGACTTAGCAAGTAAAATAGGCGGAAAAGTTTTTTTAGATAAAAGTTCTAATGAAGGATCTATATTTAAGTTTATCTTCCCATATAAATTGTCCAGTAATGTGGCTGTAATCGAAAATGACTTGATAAACCAAGAATTGAATCAGGGTTCTAAAGGTGAAGAAAAAAAGATAAAATTATTAATAGCCGAAGATGATTTAGAATTGGTTGATTATTGTAAATCAAAACTACAAGATAAGTACCAAATAATTTCTGCTTCAAATGGCCAATCGGCACTTGAAAAAGTAAACAAGAGTATGCCAGATATTGTGGTAACAGATGTTTCAATGCCTAAAATGAATGGTCGTCAGTTATGCATGAATTTAAAAAGTAATTTTGATACCTGTCATATCCCAGTAATTCTTTTAACTGGTCTTAGTTCAAAAGAAAATATAATTCAGGGACTTGATAGTGGAGCTGATGAATATATTACAAAGCCGGTAGAATTTGATCTTCTTGAAAAGAAAATTGATGGTCTATTAGAAAATAGACAAATATTAAAGCGGAAATTCTTGCAAATTGAAGAAGAAGATAACTTTGAGTTATCAAATGAATTGGATAAATCATTTCTTAATGAAATTACCAAATATATTCAGGATAACATTAGTGACACAGAATTATCTGTACATGATTTATACGAAATATTTGGAATGAGTCGTACCCCATTTTATCATAAGTTAAAATCATTAGTTGATTTGTCTCCATCTGACTATATAAGATCTATTAGACTCAAACGGGCAAAAACCCTATTGAAAAATAGAAATAATAACATAAGTGAAGTTGCTTACTCTGTTGGATTTTCTAATCCAAAATATTTCAGTACCTGTTTTAAAAAACACTTTGGACAAAGCCCTTCAGCATTCGTGACTGAAATAAGATTTGGAAATTCTGTGTAAATAAGAAAACAAGTAATTATAGGAGTTGCTATCTTTTACTAGGATACAAAATCTAAGACCGTTTGTTACAAAACAAATATCTTAGAAAGAAGAAAAAATTGAATTTGAGAAAAAATTATTCCCAAGGATAAAAAATTATACTTGGGAATAAAAAGTGGAGCAGAGGGGAGTGAAATCGAACTATTTTGGGGAGGATTTGAGTAAGCTAAATCAAATTTAACCCTCATATC
>MDSV01206230.1_pt1 | contig 12772 bp, 12 predicted proteins | sample 810851 | NCBI WGS metagenome assembly MDSV01 (sample SAMN05326640, study PRJNA326480) | marine metagenome | isolation source: seawater | place: Atlantic Ocean: North East | collected 2012 | reverse complement strand
TATGCATTAGGTACAGGTGGTGCTGTTAGAAAGGCAATAAACACCAAAGAAAATTATTTTTTTATAATGTATGGCGATAGTTACCTTAGAGCAGATTTAAAAAATGTTAAAAAAAAATTTGATAAATCTAAAAAACTAGCCTTAATGACAGTTATAAAAAATGAAAATAAATGGGATAAGAGTAATGTCGAGTTAAAGAATAATACTATTGTTAATTATGATAAATTTCAATACAATTACAATATGAATTATGTAGATTATGGTTTATCAATTATAAGCAAAAAATCTATCATTGGTTATAAAAAACAAAAATTTGATTTAGCTGATTTTCTTTCCTATTTGTCTAAAAATTGTAAAATTGTTCCATATATTCCTAAGAAAAGATTTTTTGAAATAGGATCATTTAAGGGTATAAAAGATTTTAAAAAATATATATCTATTTCAGGATGATGAATTTTACGAAAAAATATTTATTGCAATCAAAGTCTTTGATTGAAAAACTTGATATAAAAAAGATTGAACTTGTTATAGATTTAATATGTAACATAAGAAAAAAACATGGCCGCATTTTTTTTTTAGGTGTTGGGGGAAGTTCAGCTAATGCTTCTCATGCAGTTAATGATTTTAGAAAAATAACAGGTATTGAGTGCTATGCTCCTACTGATAATATGTCAGAAATATCGGCTAGAACAAATGATGAAGGATGGTCAACGGTGTTTATTGAGTGGCTAAAGATAAGCAAATTGAATAAAAAAGACTTGATTTTTGTTCTCTCTGTTGGTGGTGGAAATGAAAAAAAAAATATAAGTCAGAATATTGTTGAGGCTATTAGATATGCAAAGTCAACTAAAGCAAATATAGCTGGAATTGTAGGTAAAGACGGTGGTTTTACTAATAAAAATTCAAAATATTGTATTCTTATTCCCGTTATTGATGAATTAAATGTTACTCCACATACCGAATCATTTCAATCTATAATATGGCATTTGATGGTTTCTCACCCAAAATTAAAGAAAAACCAAACAAAATGGGAAAGCACAAAATAATGAAAACAATACAAAATACTAATAAATTAAAAATTAAAATTTTTTCAGATGGTGCAGATAAAAAAACAATGCTTAAAATGAACTCAGATAAATTGATTAGAGGATTAACAACAAATCCCACATTAATGAAAAAAGCTGGAATAAAAAATTATAAATCTTTTTGTAAAGATATTTTAAAAATAATTGATAAAAAACCTATATCTTTCGAAGTATTTGCTGATGACTTTGATGAGATGTATAGACAGGCAATTGAAATCTCAAAATGGGGTAGAAATGTTTATGTTAAAATACCAATTACAAATTCAAAAGGTCATTACAGTTTACCACTAATCAAATCTTTATCTGGATCTGGTGTTAAAGTTAACGTAACAGCTATTATGACAACACAACAAGTAAGCAAAGTATTTAAAAATCTCAATAATAAAGTTCCAAGTTATATTTCTGTATTTGCAGGAAGAATTGCTGATACTGGTATTGACCCTATACCAATAATGAAAAAATCTCTTAGAATTATTAGTGAAAATAAAAAATGTGAATTAATTTGGGCTAGTCCAAGAGAATTATTAAATGTTTTTCAAGCAGATAAAATTGGTTGCAATATCATTACAGCCACATCTGACATAATAAATAAACTCAATTTAGTAGGATATAATCTTGAAAAATATTCTCTTGATACGGTTAAAATGTTTTATAATGACTCGTTAAATGCTGGCTATAAACTATAATTAAAAATTAATTAATCTAAAAAATGACAACAAAAATTGATTACATTTCTCAATCTTCATTTTTTGTATCTATTTTAATTTTTTTATCTATCTTTTTATATTTTATTTTTAATATTTCATTATTAAATATTATTTATCCTTTCATTATTATATTCTCAATTTTAACACTTTTTTTATTTCAAGTTATAAAAGTTAAAATTCAGAATTATTTGTTTACGCCAATAAGTTGGTTTTTATTAGCTTGTTTTTTCTATCATGGAATAGGGCCATTAATATATATTTGGGGATCTGATTACGCTAAATCTCTCGATTTATTAGTATATAATTTGGATCAGTCGGAATTATTAAAAACTAATTTACTTAATATATTTAGTATATCTTCTATACTTCTTATTTATTCATTATTATTAAAAATTAAAAAAATAAATTTTAGTTTTAAAAAAATGAAAACACAAAATTTAATTATTTTTTGTATTCTCCTTTTCTTCAGTGGTATATTTTTTAAATACATTGCCTATTACTTAAGAGATATTTTTGGAGATGAATTTTTGATGCCAGGCTTCTTATATACTTTATCAGATTTATTATATGCAAGTATATTTATAAGTGCATTTTTGTTTGTTAAATATAAAAATAAATTTGCTTTAATTATTATGATTATCAGTATTTTTATAATGCTTTTTGATGTTTTTTCATATTTTATGATATCTAAAATTATGTCTTACATGATACCAATATTGCTTGTTTTTTTTCTTTTTTTTAGATCTGTGAAATTTTTTCTTTTTTTCTTATTATTAAGTTTGATTTTTATCAATATTTTAGAAGTTTTAAAACCATCATTTAGAAATATAGCGCAAGATTATAAATTAAATGGAGAGGGAATTATTTCTTTCTATAAATTTCTCCCAACTTCATTGGATGATATGCATTTAATTGAGGGAGATCAACCTTTATGGAGAAGAATTTCATTTAATAATTCACAAGCTTTAGCAATAAAATTTCATGATGAAGGTAATAAAGGCAGTACATTTGAAACTATTAAATGGACATTTGTACCTAGAATTTTTTATCCTGATAAGCCTATTTTAACTCATGGCGATGAATTTACAATTTTAACCACTGGTAGCAATGAAGCTGGTGGTACCAGCCCAGGATATTTTGGTGAGGGTTATTGGAATAATGGTTGGTACGGTGTTTTATTTATGTCAATAATTCTTGGTATATTCTTAGCTATATTTACAAAAATTAATTTATCTATTGTTGAGAATCAATTATGGCAATTTATTCCAATAACTCTTTTATCAATAAAATGCTCATATCAGATTGAGGGTTGGTTTGTAGCTTCAACGATTAACACGATACCGTTTTATTTAATGTACTTACTTTTACCTTTTCTTTATCTTTTTTTATTTAAATTAATTAAGTTTTTAAAATGAATTATGATTTTGAATGCATACAAATAATTCCTGATATCTCTAAGGAATCAAGTGGACCTTCTTATTCTGTTGTTAAATTAGCTGAGAATCTTATTGATTTAAATTTAAAAATCACACTTGCAACATTAGATATTGGTCTTCCAAAAAATCCACCAGATTTTCTTTATACATTTCCATTAAGCTATAACTCTAAAAGACTTGGAGCTTCTTTACGAATGAAGGAATGGTTAAAAATGAAAGCATTAATTGGAAAAAAAAAGATATTTCATAATCATGGAATGTGGCAAAATAACTCGTTATATGCTTCAAAGGCTAATAAACTATCCAACTCAATTTATGTTAGTTCACCCAGAGGGGCTTTCTCTGAATGGGCAATGCAAAACGGCTCACGTTTAAAAAATATTTATTGGCCAATAATGCAAAAACCATCTTTAAAAAATGTATCATGCTTTCATGCTACCGCATATTCAGAATATCTAGATATTAGAAGATTAGGTTTTAAACAGCCAATAACAATTATTCCCAATGGAGTTGATGTTCCAACTTATTACAAAGATGAAAAAGATAATTCAAAAATGTCAAATAAAATGAAACTTTTATTTTTAGGCAGAATTCATCCAAAAAAAGGATTGGAAATACTTTTGAATTCTTGGAAAGCTGTACAAAATGAATTTACTAATTGGGAAATGTTTATAGTAGGTAATGATTTAGAATATGGACATTCTACTGGTTACCTTGAATACATAAAAGATTTATCCAAAACACTTAAAACGGAAAGAATTCATTTTTTAGGAGAAAAAAATAGTCAAGAGAAGTTTCAAATTTATCAAAACTGCCATTTGTTTGTTCTTCCAACTTACTCAGAGAATTTTGGTATGACTGTTGCAGAATCTCTAGCTGCATCAACACCTGTAGTTGTTTCTAAGGGCGCACCTTGGAATCAAATTGAAGATAAGAATGCTGGATGGTGGATTGATATTAATGAAAATGCCTTAACTAACTGTTTTAGAAAAGCTCTAAAATTTAGTCCAGAAAAACTTAAAGAAATGGGTTTGAATGGAAAAAAATGGATGATGGATGATTATTCTTGGACTACAGTTGCAAAAAAAATGCTAAATACATATTCTTGGTTAAATGATAAAGAGTCTAAAAAACCAGATTATGTAATCACAGATTAAATATTTATTATTATGCTAGTTAATTTTATTTAAAATTATGAAAAATAAATTATATTTTATATTATATCTTTTTCTTTCTTTCTTAGTAATTTTTATTAGTGTTGAAATATTTTCAAGATTTTTTTTTCCAATCTCAATTGGTGCTAAAATAGTTGATGAAGATAAAAAATTAATAACCAATCAATACTTTAATGAGAAAAATTCAACTTATTATCAATATCATCCTGAATACTTTGTTTTAACAAATATTAATTCTGAAGGCAATAGGGTTGTTCCATCTTCATCTGAGTCCAATAAATTAATTATTTTTATTGGAGACTCTCACATGTTTGGCCAAGGAGTTGATGATTTTAATACAATTCCAAACCTTGTTTGCAAAAAAATAGAATCAACATGTATCAATTTGTCTGTTCCAGGAACAGGTACAATTTATCAAAGTCATTTGCTAGAAGCTTTTGTAAATAAAATGAAGAATAAATTTACAGATATTAAAGTTATCCATCTTTATGTTGCAAGTACTATGTATAATCATTCTGGAAATGACTTAACTGATAATTTGACTGAATACGAATATCTTCTAAAGGTGTCAAGTATACAAAAATTATCAAATCAAAATAAAATTAATGAAAAAAATATCCCTGAAAATAAAGAAAATTATGTCTTTAATAATTTTGAAATACCTAAAATGTCTGAAGAATTTTGGCAGAAACCATATGAAGAAATTAAAAAAAAATTATACGTAAACAAACTTGATGAATTTGAAGATGAAAAAAAATATATATTTTCAACAAGAAATATTGCACTTTCAACATTAAAATTTTTTTATGTTAATAGTAATATTGCAAGAATACTCGGACATTTTTATGGTTTAGATCTTAGGGCAAGCATATTTTCTAAGTATCCAACTTTAGTTAACAATAATCAATTACAAATCATAAATAATGCTATAAAAAAAATAAGTTTTATACTTAAAGACAAAAAAATAAAATATATTCCAATTTTACATTCAACTTATCCAGAAGTTAAAAATGGTTGGAATTTTGAAACATATAAAAAACTGTCTCCAATGTTTGAAACACTATTTATGCCAGATTATGATTTAGATAAAATAAATACATTTTATCATAAAGGAGATGGTCATGCCAATAATGTTGGAAATAAAAAAACAGCTGACTTTATTTTAAAAATTTTAAAAAAAATGTAGAAAATGAAAAAAATTAAAATAGATAATATCGATTTTTATTCATCAAAACTTAGTTTTGGAACATCAAGTCTGCATAGAGTTTATTCAAGAAAAAAAAGAATACAAATTTTAAACACAGCAATTGATTGTGGTATTACTCACTTTGACACCTCTCCAGTATATGGTCATGGGATTGCTGAGAAAGATCTAGGTTTAGTTTTAAGGAATAATAAAACTATAACATTAGCATCTAAAATATGTTTATATCCTAAATATGAATTTGATAATATTAATAAAGTTTGGCTCTATAGAGCTTTTTTAAGCATTATAAAAAAACGACACACTCCAATTATTGATTATTCTTTGAGTTTAGCAGAAAAAAGCCTTAATAGAACTTTAAAAAAACTAAATAAAGACTCAATAGATATACTTTACATCCATGATCCTGTTGAAGAATTATTAAATTCGCATGAGTTTTGTATGTGGTTTGAAAAACAAAAAAAAATTGGTAAAATAAAAAACTTTGGATTATCAGGCAATCCCCAATACTTTGACAATCTTATAAAAGAAAATAATTTATTAGCTAATTTAATTCAGTCAAAGGACTCTTTAAATAAATTAGAGGCAAATACTATTATAAAAAATAATAGATTGTTACAGTTTACTTTTGGCTACTTTATAAATTCAAAATTTAATAAACAGAGTATTATAAATCATTTAACTAGTGTCTTGAACAGGAATAGCTCAGGATCAATTTTATTTTCTAGTTTAAATATTAATCACATAAAATTTATTACTAAAAGCATATGATAAAAAAAGATTTAAAAATTTTAGATTTAAAAAAGAAGGGTTATAAAAATAATTATGATATTTGTATTATTGGCGGTGGTGCAATTGGTATTTATACAGCTATTCAGTTATCAAAAAAAAAAGTTAATATATGTTTGATTGAAGCAGGCGATAGTAATTCTTTTTTTGACTCATATTCTATGGGATTTGGTCCAAAATTTTCACAAGATACATATAAAGGTGCTATATCAGGAAGATATTTTGGTTTAGGTGGATCTACTAGTAGATGGGCTGGTTTATTAACTCCTTATTGTTATTATGACATGCCAGACAAACATGATATTCATTTTAACACTTGGTCCCATATTATTGAAACAAATAAATTATACCAAAAAAATGTTTTAAACTCATTCGTATTTTCAAAATTAAACTTTGACAAATATTTTGAAAATAAAGATAATATAAATAACTCCAATTTTGAAGATTATGATAACTTAGTATTACCTTTTAAAAAAAGAAATCTGTCTTTCTTATTTGATAATAATAAACAATATAATAAATATATTACAATCTATACAAATTCAGTTGTTAGCAAATGGTTTAAGAACAATAATAAAAATACTCCATCAATAGAGAAAATTGAAGCAACTTCGATAAATGGAAATATTCTAGAAATATCTGCAAGAAAATTTATTATTTGTTCCGGAACTCTTGAATCAACTAGAATATTGCTTGAAATCAAAGATCAAATGCCAAAAAATTTTATAAATAATGAAAGCTTGATTGGTAATTTTTTAAGCGATCACCTGTCTACTAAAATAGGTGTTGTCAAAAATAAAAATTACTCAAAAATAGCAGATAAATATGGAATTAGATTTAAAAATAAATGGATAGTTAGAAAAAAAATTTTAGAATTATCTAGAGATACTAATATCCCAAGATTTTTTTTACACTATACTATTAATTATAATATTGAGATTGTAAAATATTTAAGAGAATTTTTTCAATTAATTCAAAGAAATAAAATTCCAATAATTTCAGTTGGTAAATTAGCTGGTATTAGTGAACTATATAAAATTATTTATTATAGAATTATTTATAAAAAACTATACGTAAACACTGATACACCTATAAATTTTCAATTAGATTTTGAACAAACTCCAAATATTTCGAATTCATTAAATTTATTAGATAGAAGAGATACTTATGATAGAAAAATATTAAATATTGATTGGAAAATTAATAATGATGATATTGAGAATTTTCATAAATTATACAATCATATTAGAGCTAATTTCCCAGACTTAAATGAAGCAATTAATTTCACTAATTATGATAAGCAACAAAATATTAAATTTGAAGATGCATATCATCCTGTGGGAACATGTATAATGGGTAATCATAAAGAAGCTGTAACAGATTTAGATTTGAAAGTAAGAGGAACTGAAAATTTATGGACTATCAATCTCGGACTTTTACCATCTGCAGGAAGTGCAAATCCAACCTTTTCACTATTATGTTTAGTTCATTATTTTTGTAATAAGATTAAATAATTAATATAAAGTAATATTGTGTTTAATAAAAATTCAAAAATTTCAGTTATAATGATTACTCTAAATGAGTCTCATAATTTAGATAGAATAATTCATAATCTTAAATCATGGGTTAATGAAATATTTATATTAGATAGTTTTAGTAATGATACTACAGTTGATATTGCTTTAAAAAATAATATAAAAATATACCAAAATAAGTTTAAAGACTTTGGCTCTCAATGGAATTTAGCACTTGAAAATTTACCAATTAGAACTGATTGGATAATGAAAGTTGATCCTGATGAATTTGTGACAGATGAGTTAAAAGTTAATATTGATAATATAATTAGGGAAAATCGTTGTGAAGCAATTGAAGTTACTAGAAGACTAATGTTTGTTGATAAACCAATAAACATAAACAATAATATTGTAAGAATTTGGAAAAAAGGTCATTGTAAATTCACAAACGTAAAAGTTAATGAGCATCCAATAATTGATGGTAAAATTTTTAAAGCCAACGGCTTTTTAGAGCATTTTGATAGCCCAAATATTCATCATTGGATAATTAAGCAAAATTATTATTCTTCTTTAGAGGCAAAAATTAATTATAGTAATCTAAATTTAGCTGATAAACCAAAATTCTTTGGAAATAAGTTCCAAAGAAGAATGTGGTTTAAAAAAAATTTTTTTTATTTTCCATTTAGATATATTTTTCTTTTTTTATATTTTTATATTTTTCAAGGTGCTTTCATTTCTGGAAAACCAGGTTATTTGTGGTCAAAAATGAAAACAGATTTTATGAGATTTACTGAATTTAAAATTTATGAAATGAAATTAAAAAAATCTGGAAATCTAAACATAAATAACTACAATGGTACACCAGATAAAAGAGTACCTCTTCTAAATATTAAAAAAGACAAATAAAATGAAAAAAAAAATAATATTTACATCTCTTAAAAATTTTACTTCACCTGAAAAAACTCCACAAAGTAAGAAAGATCATATTGATTGGCAAAATGCAAATAAAGATTTTTGGGAAAATAATCCAATGAGGTATGACTGGAACTCAAATGTAAATTTTAAAGAAGGTTCAGAAATTTTCTTTCAGGAAATAGATAGACGTTTTTTTGAGTCATTTAAAAGTATTTTTGAATGGAAAAAAATACCTTTTGATAATTTTGTTAATATTGAATCTTTTAAAAATAAAAAGGTTTTGGAAATTGGAGTCGGGAATGGAAGCCACGCTCAAATTTTAGCTAAATATTCTTTTAATTATGATGGAATAGATATCACAGATTTTGCTGTTAATATGACAAAAAAAAGACTTAACAATCTAAAATTGCAAGGCAATATATTTAAAATGGACGCTGAAAATCTTGATTTTGAAGATAGTTCTTTTGATTATATATGGAGTTGGGGTGTAATTCATCATTCTTCTAATACTAAAAATATAATTAGTGAAATAAACAGAGTTCTTAAACCAAAAGGTAAGGCGTTTATCATGGTATATAATAGAGGTTGGTGGAATTATTATATTGTGGGTATTTTTTTTTATGGAATTTTAAAACTAGGTTTTTTTAAAGGTAAATCACTTAATCAGTCTATGCAAGAAAATACTGATGGTGCATTAGCAAGATATTATAGTTCAAAAACATGGAAAGAATTAACAAAAAAATATTTTAATATTAAATATATTAAAATATCAGGCAATAAGGCTGATATTTTTCCAATTCCTAATTCTATTTTCAAAAGATATATTATAAAAAAAACACCACCAAAAATTTTAAATTTATTTCTTTCTTATTTTAAAATGGGAAGCTTTTTGATATCAGAAATTGAAAAAAAATAATTCAAAAATATTTATATTTATTTCTTATGAAGTTATTTAATTTATATTTTAACACAATAAGAAAATTAAAAATAATTCAAATATTATATAGAATTAAATATTATTTTTATATTCCAAGATTTAAAAAATATAATAATGATTTCTTAATAAATGATATAAACAAATGGTGCTTATCAATCAGAAAAAAAGACTCAACAGATACTGATAATAATTTTTACATTTTAAATAATTTTATTGAATATAAGAAAGAAAAAACTTGGGAGGATAAAAATATAGATAAATTACTTTTATATCATATTCATTATTTTGATTATTTAAACTTTGACTATAATAAAAAAGATATCAGTGGGCATATTAAATTAATACATGAATGGATAAAATGTAAAAAAAATACAAAATTTGTTGGTTTAGAGCCATATCCAGTTTCTTTGAGGATTGTAAATTGGATAAAATGGTCAATAGAAAATAGGTATTATGAAAATTTTTTTTTAAATATTATATTATCAGAAGCTAAATATTTGAGCAAAAGAATAGAATGGCACATTTTAGGCAATCATTTATTTAAAAATGCTAAAGCTCTTATTTTTGCTGGACTTTATTTTAACAATCCAAATGCGAAGAAGTTATATAAATTAGGAATTAAAATAATAAAGAAGCAAATAAAAATTCAAATTTTAGAAGATGGTGGTCATTTTGAAAGATCTCCTATGTACCACGCAATTTTTTTAGAAGATTTATTAGATATTATAAATATCCATAATGCTTTTAATGTTGAAAATCCAGTTGAGCTCGGCCATTTGGTCAAAAAAATGTTTCAATGGCTTGATTTGATGACGCATGAAGATGCAACAATTAGCTATTTTAATGACTCTACAAATAACTTTGCCCCATCAATTCTTAAATTAAAAAATTATGCTTATGATTTAAACATTAATATAATAAAAAAACAAAAAAAATTTTCAGATTTAAGCTTTTCTGGTTTTTCAAGAATAAATTTTAAAAATTATTCCTCTATAATAAATAGAGGAAACCCTGGGCCAGATTTTCTTTTAGGACATGCTCACGCAGATGCTTTGAGTTTTGAATTATCGATTTTAAAGAAAAAATTTATCGTAAATCAAGGTATTTCAACTTATGAAAATATAAAAAAAAGATTTAATCAAAAGGCTACTGACTCACATTCTACTTTAAAGATAGATGAAGTCGATTCTAGTGAAATATGGTCTAGTTTCAGAATTGCCAGAAGATCAAAAATATTGCAAAGACATAACAATATTAATGACAAATATTTGTTATTATCAGCTTCACATAATGGCTATAAATTTTTAAATGGATCTCCTGTTCATAAAAGAGAGTGGATATTTAAAGAAAATGAAATTATTATTAATGATATAGTTGATGGTTTGGGTAAGCATTTTTTTAACTTATGTTATTTTATTCATCCAGATATTGAAATAAATAATATTGACAATGAAAAAAAATTTCTAATATTTTTTATTAAAAATAAAAAAATAATAATGAAATTTGATTTATATGGTAGTTTATTATTAAAAAATGATACATATTGTTTAGAGTTTTATAAAGAAATTAAAAATATTAAAATTTCTTTTACAACTAAAAAAAAATTACCTATAAGACTTGTTACTAAAATAAATATTTTAAATAATGATAGATAATAAAAGTCTTATTGAAGTAGAAAATAAAAGTAGCAATAAATCTTTTGGAATACTAATATCGTTAATTTTATTTTTCATTTTTTCTTATTTATTAATATTTCACAGCAATCTAAACATTATATTGCTCTTATTATCTTTAATCAGTCTAATTTTTAGTTTTTTTAAACCAAGAATTTTTCAAGTTCCTAATATAATATTTATTTATTTAGGTTATAAGATTGGAGGAGTTGTAAGTCCTATAGTAATGTTTTTGATTTATATATTTACAATTTATCCAATTGGATTTCTTATGAGGTCTATCTCTTCAGATTTTACTCAAACAAAGCTTTTTAAAGATAAAAAATCTTATTGGGAAGATTATGAAAATACAAATAATAATTTAAGAGATCAGTTTTAATTACTTTTTATATATTTTAGTGTTACATCTCTATTATGTTTGTCGCTAAACTTCCATATTAAAGAGTCATAATAAAAATGCAATAACTGACCCAGTATTGGTATAAATATTAGCATTTTAAATATTTCATTTTGCTTGAAGTTGTTTAAAGAGAGAAATGTCATAATAATCCCATAGAAACATATAAATAAAATAAAATACAAATTATTTTTTATTATAGAGTAGATATTATTTGATTTACCTAACTTTCTTTTAAGAGTAATTTTATATGACAATGATATATATTGTATATAATGCATGGTGACTCCCATAATTATACCGTGAATTGGTTTTGAAACAAAACATATTGGATAGAAAATTAAAATTCCAGTCATAAGTGAAAGAGAATTTTCTATGTTTTTAAATATAATTAGATAAAGTAATAAATATGCAATTATTATTAGTGCTATTAATATTGTAATTTGTGATATGTATTCATGATTAATTAATTCTAAATTAAAACGCAAAATTCCTATTAATAAAAATAAAAATCCAAAAAAATAAATTGATATTCTATGATTTAAAATTTCACTATTTTTTTTTATAAATAATTTATTTATACCAAAGCTCTGTCTAGTTACGTGGTAAACATTAAATCCAAAAAAAATTAGTAAAAAAAGGTCATAAAGGTATATATATAAATAAATTGCTAAAAATGTAATCATAATTGGTAGAATTATATAAAAATATTTATCATTTGAAAACTTAGTAAAATTTACTTTATTAAAAAGTAATGGCCATGTTGCACCAAAATGAGGTTCTGCTAGTATAATTAAAGTTATGAATATAAGAAAATATTCATATTCTGGAAAATAAAATAAAAATAAAAAATAGGTTATGGGTAGATAAATAGGGAATTTTAATAAAACAATATCTAAATATTTTGAAAAAATCATATATTTTTCTTTTTACCTATGGC
>MDSV01244414.1_pt1 | contig 12775 bp, 14 predicted proteins | sample 810851 | NCBI WGS metagenome assembly MDSV01 (sample SAMN05326640, study PRJNA326480) | marine metagenome | isolation source: seawater | place: Atlantic Ocean: North East | collected 2012 | reverse complement strand
TTTCATAAATCTCTCTCCGTCCATCTTCATCCCAACTACCTTGCTTTAATCGATCTACTGACCATGTTTGATACTTTGCATATGTAGCTCCATTATCAGCTGCTGCTTTAGCCATCTCTTTTGCTAAAGTCATATCACCACAATGATTCCAACCTATCTCTGCAATTACTTTAATCATTTATCTGCTCCATTTTTATTTTAGCTTTATCTAAATCTTCTTGAAAATGTATATCAGTTGCATCATCTTTTATACAACCAATACGTTTACTAACATGTCCATTAATTAAATGGTCATACTTAAAAACTCTAACTGATCCACTTCGTTTGAAAGTAGATTCAATAGTTATAAGATCATCATAATTGTTATCAATTAAATAATCAACACAATAGTCAAATGAATGCTCTCTATCTGGATGGTCAGGTTGTAAGCATACAACTAAATCGTATCTAGAATCTATAGAGTTTAATAGATTAATATATACATCAGTAACTTCAGCATCTTTAAGTAACTCTTTCGGTCTACGAGCCCACTCTACTTTATTCTGTATTGCTATATCCCATACTAGAGTATCTTCTGAAGATACAATAATATCAGGATTGTATTTACTACTTTTAGCATAATCTATAGAATGTTCTACTAATGTCTTACCATTAATCTTCTGTATATTCTTTTTAGCTAATCTTGTAGAGTCAGTTTTAGCTGGTATAATAGCTATTATTTTCATAGTTTGTTTATTGCCCATTTATATGCTTTAGTTTGACCTTCTATTGTCATCCCTCCTACATGAGGTGTAATAATTATATTATGATTATCATTCATTGCGTTAATAATAGGTGATTTAGTTAAATCATCGAATTCATTCTCAATAACATCTGTTGCGTAACCACATATAATACCATCTTGCAATGCGTTAACTATATCATTTTCATTAACTATCTCACCTCTTGATGTATTAACAATATACGAATCTTTTCTCATATATCCTAATACTTCTTTATTAATCATATAAGTTGTTTCGTCAGTAACATGTACGTGAAGTGATAAAACATCACACCATTCTGCTAGATCTTCTAATTTACTACACCAATTATTTAAAAGAAAACTATCTGTAAGTTCTTCTCTAATATATGGATCGTAAATTTTAACATTAGCTCCAAAAGCTTCTGCATATTTATACATCATTTTTCCTAACCTACCATACCCTACTATACCTATGTTTAAATCCTTTATCTGTCTTCCCATAAATTGAGTGTAATCCCAACCATATTTAGATACATGATTTTGTCCTTGTGGTATCTGTCTTACTAAAGATAACATTAACCCAAAAGCTAATTCTGATGTTGATGGTAGATTATTAATTAACTCCATATCTCTAGTTAAAGAATATATTTTAATATTATTCCTTTTACAATAATCAACATCAATATGATTCATACCTGTTGAGCAAGTATTTATTAAACTGACTTCTGTCCCATCTAACAATTCCTTATCTATTTTATAGGTTTGTTGATTTGGATTACATACAATTGTATCAGCCATATGAATTAATAAAGCTTCTCGAACTTCATCTTTAGATGCGTTTTCATAAAAAAGAACTGAAGGGTCTTTTGTTTTAAGAAGCTTCTCAATACCTTCTAAATGCCTTACTGGTGTTATAACTGCTATTCTCATGTTGTAAACTCTTTAATTATCTCATCAATAACTTGTTGTGTATTAAAGTTAATTTTATAATCTATTAACTTTTTAGCTTTACTTATATTAGCAAATCTAACTAGTATCTCGTTATAATTACCAAAAACTTCTTCTCTAGGTATATACTTTATATTAGATTTTGAGTTGGTTTTCTTAATTATATATTCTGCTACTGATTTAACTGTTGTTTGTTCGTCTGTACCTAAATTAACAATCTCTCCTGTCACATTAGCCATTTTAACTAAACCTTGAGCTATATCTTTAGCATGTGATATTGATCTCGTTTGCATTCCATCTCCATGAATAGTAATATCCTTACCCTCTAATGCTAAATTTACAAATAAAGGTACGTGGCCTCCTGACCAAGATCTATTTGATCTAGATGAAGCACAACCGAATACACGAACAATAGAACAGTTTAATCTATTTTCTGCCATGGCATTTAGTATATATTGCTCACTATGCCACTTTGATAAAGCATATGAGTATCGCATATTAGTTGGAGCTCCCATTGTAATATCACTATCTTCTAAAAACGTTTCAGAATTTCCATATATATCTGAAGTTGATGTAAATATTAACTTACTGTTATCTTTAAGTGCTTTACCTACCACTGCTTTTGTCATATTAAAATTTACATCCATAACATCGCAAGACGAGATACTACCATCCCAAACTTTTTTTAATGAAGCTAGATGATATATTATATCAAATTTACCATAAACTGAACTTGTATTTTCAACCGTATCTTTAAAGAAAGTTACACGATCAGATAAATTACTTTTATTTCCAAACGATAAGTCATCTATACCATACACATCATAATTTTGCTCAAGCAAACTATCACATAAATGACTACCAATAAGTCCTGCTGCTCCTGTTACTAGTACTTTCATCCTATAATCTCTGCTATACGTTTTGATGCTTTACCATCCCACTCAAAAGGAGTGTCTATTTCTTTAATCTTATTAAACATGTTAGGTTTAATATCATTTACATTTCCTAACTTATTACCGTATTTAAGTGTAAGCATATGTTCAGTTGTTGGTCGTAATGTAAGTGTAGGTATATTAAAAAAAGCTGCTTCACATTGAATACCACCTGAATCTGATATAACACCACTACTATATTTAATATACGAAATAAATTTTATATATCCTAATGGTTCTATAAATTGTATATTATTATATTGTTTACTCGAATCGATATTATTTTTTAAACGAGGGTGTGCTGGAATTATAACTGGTTTATCGAGACCTTCCAGTTTATCTAAAATAGTGTTAAGAGTGTCTGATGAATCTACATTAAAAGGTCTATGCAAGGTACATAAATAATATCCAGGCGTTATAGCTACAAGTTTATTCTTTACTGTATGAAGTGTATCTATAGCTGTATTACCTACTAGATGTATAGATGGTAACTCACCATACAATTCTATTAAGTTATTATATGCTGATACTTCTGTACAATATAGTTCAGTAGATATACTATCAACTAATATTCTATTTACCTCCTCAGGCATCGCTCTATCATAACTCCTACAGCCAGATTCTATATGATGTATAGGTATATTTAATTTTGCTGCAGCTAATGCTCCTGCTAGTGTTGAATTTACGTCGCCGTATACGATAATAATATCAGGCTTTTCTTTCATTAAAACTTTTTCAATTTCAATAATTGATGTACCTGTTTGAACCCCATGTGTACCAGATCTAATACCTAGATGATAGTCAGGCTCAGGTATATTTAAGTCTTCAAAAAATACTTTAGACATCATAAAATCGTAATGTTGATTTGTATGTATTATACAATTAGTATGACCTTTATTAGCTAATTCACTAATTACTGGAGCTGCTTTTATAAAATTAGGTCTAGCTGCTAGTACATGAACTATTTGCATCTTATATCCTCTATTAATTTAATAGTAGATTCTACATTGTTTAATGTAAACCCGTTACCTTGCATGATTTGTTCGTAACTCTTATTATGTAAATCTGCAAAACCTTCCGAGAATTCTACCTCCTCTCCATCTATAGTAATTGATCTAAACGGCTTCCAATCCTTCCACGGCAAGTCCTCCTTACTTATACTCAAATTAAAATTTATATTTGCATTTTCTAACCGTAATGTACCACGAGAACTTGTTGGAGTATTCATAACATCGATACTATTAACTTGACCAAAAATCCATATTAACATATCAAAAAAATGTACACCAATATTTGAGGCTACTCCTCCAGATTTTTCTTCGTCTCCTTTCCATGAGTATTTATACCATAACCCTCTAGGAGTTGTATAATCTAAATTTACCGTATGAATTTTACCTGACGGGTATTTTTCTTTTAATTTTATAATCGATGGATGTAGTCTTAACTGTAGGATAGTATTAATTTTTTTATTGTTTACTTGAAGTACTTGTAGTGATTGTAAATGTTCATATTTAAGCACTATAGGTTTCTCACATATTATATTATCAGAGTAACGTAACCCTAACCTTATATGTGAGTCATGTAGATAATTCGGTGAACATATTACAATATAATCTACAGTACTACCTTTCCTAATTAAGCGATCAAGATGTCTATCAAATCGTTCAGTTTCCTTAAAGTAAGATGCATCTGGAAAGTATCTATCAATATATCCAATACCATCATAAGGATCTAATACAGCTATTAAATTACCTCCTATATGCTTAATGGCTTCAACATGTCGTGGAGCTATATAACCGCTTGCCCCTATTAATGCAAATGTTTTCATATTTCTCTCGCTGGATTACCTACAACTACTGCATTTGCAGGTACATTTTTTGTTACAACTGACCCTGCTCCTATCTTTGCATTTTTACCTATTGTTAAATTAGGAAGTATAGTAGAATTAGCACCAATAGATACACCATCCATAACGATTGTAGGTTCCATATCTCTCCATTTACCCTTTGATGGTGCATATTTATCATTGGTAAATACTGCACTAGGTCCTATAAATACATTATCCTTAACAATAACATTTTCTGGTATAAATACTCCAAACCCAATAGAGCAATTTTTACCTATCTTAACCTTATTACCTATTTCAGCAAATGCTCCAACTTTAGTACCGTCTCCTATTAGAGCTGTCTCGTATATATTAGCTGTGCTATGTATCATATTATAACCTTTTATTTAATATATGAAATTTATTTTAAATATCAAACGTTTTTAATGGCCCAGTTGTTATATCATGAGCATAATATTCGTAAAGCAATGTACCTTTATAATTTTCTTCTACTTGATTAAATGTATTTCTAGCATTTTCATAATCCCAACCCCAACGCTCTTTCCATGCATTCATATTTGAGTATTCACCAAAATGGTAACTGTTACCAGCTTTAGCTCCATGTGCTGAATTTGCTCTAATACCATACTTTTCTTTTACCTCCTGTTGATTAAGGCAATACAAGTAAGGAAGTACAACTAGAGGTTTATTCTTGTAATTTAATTGCATTGCAATATCAGGAAACCATAAATGAAACTGATACTCATCAGTAGGTATAATATGTTTGTTCCATACATCCACATTTATACCAATCTTCATCCACGCTGGAAATTCTATACTGAAAGGTTTATTCCATCTATCTGGTGTTCTTACTGCAATATCATTATGTCGTGGACTTATCCATCTTCTAGAAGGTTCTGCAATACCGAGATGTGATAACCCAATCATACCTAGAGGTGATTGACCTGATTTATATTTATTATAGAAATCAAAAGTATACTTACCTCTATCTAAAACATTAAACCCTACTGCTCCAAACTCATTTAATAAACCGGCGTCTATTTTTTCACTTATTATCGAATAGAAATTTTTAGTTAACGGTATTACATCATGTTGCGAGCATATAATCCATTTACACTCAGGTCGGTTCTCGTTAATCCAGTCAATAAGTGTTTGGGTAGCCATTTGCACTCCTCTAGATTTATTCTGTAAGAATTTAACTCCATGCTTTTTACAAATTTCTCTACCTTTTACAACCTCTTCAGGGCTAGAACCATCATCAACATTTACAAATTCAAATCCTTCGAAAGGAATTTTTAGAACTTCACCTTCAAGCATATCGTAATTATTTCTTGAAGAAACATATACTATTAAATTATTTTTCATCTATAACCTCTTTAATTACTTTTATAAATTTACCAGTTGAATTAAAATCTACCCCTCCTTCAATAGTATCCTTTATAAAATCTATATCGTGACCATTATTATGCTGCCTTTCAATTTCGTTAAAGATAGTTTGTGTATCGAGATCAACTAATCCTTGAAAATTATTAAGATGTACTTCTTCTGCACCTGAACCTTTAATTAATATAGTAGGTATACCAAGCTGTATAGATTTAATACTTAAAGTAGATGGTGCTGATATAACAATAAATGAATCAGCTATTATTTTATCATTATCACCATCCATTAGTATATCATAATCTAATGTATCACCAATTATATGTTTTAAGTATTCAACATCTTTTTGTGGGTATGGATGATCTAGCCTGCTCTTTAATTTAAAAATTATTTTTTTATTAAACTCATCTTGAAGTTCTTTCAAGCCTGCTTGTTTAATAAATTCGCCATCTACTTGCACAGGAAACGGGCAACTTCTATTACCAAGATAATTTACAATTATCAATATATGCTGCTCTGTCTTAGATAATACCTTAAGCTTATCATTTGATGGTATTCCTATCTTTTTAATTTTACTACTGTAATTATGTAACCGTAACTCTTTCTCACCAAATACACACAGGTAATCGTACATAGCATCTAATGCATTTATATCACTTTTACCAGCTCCATGTACACAACCAATAACAGGTATATTATACTGTTTAGCTCTTTTATATATATTTCCTAAACCATGCCTGTTTCTGTTATCATCGTATACAATTAAATCGTATCCATTAATATTTAATTCCATAACTAGTTTAGATGGATCTGCATTAGTAGAACTGTAACCAGCATCAAATATATTATTAAAGTATTGTGAATAAAGTTTAATAAAATTAACTCTAGGATCTATGTCGCCATACCACTCACATTTAGAACTCATTTGATTAATAATTAATAAATCAAGTTGAGCTATTTTGCTTAATTCCGGTATAGCTGAATAGATACGTTCACCTACCCTATATACTGTTGCAATTAATAAGATCTTTTTCATATGTATTCATCTGTATTATATCTATAACTAAATTACCTATCTCACCGTGAAAAGTTTCTTCACCACTATCTTGTATTATTTCAGATATTTGCTGTATGTATCCAAAGTCTTGTTGTGTGAATTTATTTCCATCAATTTGTATAATAATTTCATTTTGCTTTTCGTTATCTAATGGCTTAAATTTATCGTTAAGATTAAATGAAGTATCTTCTTTAGAAATATATCCCGTTACATCAAAATCACAATAGACGTTAGTACACCACGGTTCTAAAGCTTGTATCAATGGTAGACTAGCATTAGTAATTACAAACCCTATATTAAATTTTGACGGTATTATTGGTTTAAGTAAAGAATCATGTTTACAGAAATGTCCCCACTTACGTAAAAACTCTCTAGTAGATTTTTGATTCTGTTTTAACCATTCATCAGTTTCTCTATTCTTCATAAATACTTCTCCATTAGGGTTTCGCTTTGCACCATCTGCAAATCTACTACCTCTACACGTCATATGATAGACGCATCCATCCCATGTTTGTATAAACCTAATTCCGTTTAACTGAAACCGATTAAAGATGTCTGTGTCTTCTTTTGATTGTGGTGCAAATATAGGATCATGTCCACCTATCTCTTGAAAGTCTTTTTTCCAGAAAGCCCATGGTGCAAATATACCGTCAGTAATTTTATCTCTATCTTTTCTAGAATCTTCTAAAAACTGTAGTAACTTGGATTCATTAAACTCTTCTGGCTCGATACCAAAATCAACTAATATTTTTTCAGGACCTGGTGGATGTAATGGTGGTTCAATACGCGTTAAAGATACAATAGTTTTATCTTTAAGATGTTTTTCAATCGAATCTATTGCACCTGGACATAAATACATATCTGCATGATATATCATACAAACATCGTGACTAGCCACTTCATTGACTAATCTATCATATAATATTGTATGTCCTAATCTAGTTGGTCCTTCGTTTCTTATTGCTTTAAAATTAGAATCTTTACTCATCATTTCTTGACACCAATCCCAAGTCCCATCATTTGAAAAATCATCTGCAACACAAATTTCTACAGTGTGATTTCCTTGATTCTTTCTTATCGAATCATAAGACCATTTTAAATATTTAAGATTATTTCTACCTGGCTGTATTAAACTAATTTTCATAACTATACCCTATTTTGTTTTATTATATTCCACTGTCTAGTAATATTCGCTTTTGCCATTGCACATTTTAAATCAGGAAATCTCATCTGTATTGAATTAGCATGATCCCAGTAACCTTCATAAAAATTCGCAATATGTTTTTGTCTTAAAGGAATATCATGGGTACATGTATCCCCGTTTTCAATAAATTCTGTAAGTAGCTCTTTAAACCATTCAGTTCTATAAACTGCTTCGTTAGAAACCCTTTTGTGTGGTGCATACTTACCTTGATAGAAGTACACATGCTCACCTTCTGTATATCCTGGTGATGGATACATACCCCACATATTTGCAATTATACGAGATGATGGATCATCAGGATTAGCTAATTTACCATTAGCGTAAACCTCTTGATTATATTTATCTACCTTATTCATTAAAATATAATCAACTCCATTTTCTATTATTGCTTCGTTTATTATATTATCCCAATCAGTTTTAGTCATAAAAAATTCCTGATCTTCGTTAATAAAAATAACGTGAGATGTTTTAACCTGCTCTACTAATGCAAGTGTTACTAATGCCCAATCACGTTCTAAATTTTTATAAAAATTTAATTTAGGTATACTGTTTTTATAAATTGTGTGAACTTCATCGAAATTAGTTTCACGATTATAGTTAACAAAAAATTCATAATCGGACCATACTTTACCAACAACTGGGGTGTTAGTCTTAATTAACTCTAACCGTTCAGGTATCGTGCATATAAAATTTTGCACTACACTTATTCCGTTATAAGGTATAGATTTATTCATACTGCTGTTCCATTATCTCTTTAACATACTCACTATCTACTTCAATATTAGTAAATGTGTTAATTGTTTTTATAAATTCAGCTTCATGCTCTGACTTTAAATTATTAATTACATACTTTATATGCCGTGTTTTATGCGGCTGCCAAACCCATTCCATAAACCTTAAAACTAAATCATCCACTACACATGGAAAGTTAGCTTTAAATTTATTATTAGATTCATACATTAATGGGTAGTTAAACTCTTTAGTTATTTTTCTACTCAAAACTATATCGTAGAATTTACTGTCTACTTCTATCTGATTAGTGTGGTGATGAAATTGTTTCATATAAGGTAGTTTATCCAGTAAATCTATTCTAAAATTAAGTTTATCGAATCCTGGTGGTATAATATCGATATGATTTCTTACACCTTTTTCTTTCTCTACTATATTAAATCCGAGAGTTGAATATTCATCTAACTGTTTAGAAACTTGATTACGTAACTCAGATCTATCCTTACATAAAATATCTAAATCATCGTAGTCGGTATAGTTAGGAAACATCCCATCATCTTTAATAATAACATAATCAGAATAATCTATATTATTAAATATTTTAGCTACATTAACGAGATTAGAATAACCTTTATGTTTAAATTCACCTCCCATTACATTAACTTTAACTACTTTTTTACCTTGATGCTTTAAACAGGATAATCGATGAGCTCCATCCCATCCAGCGTATAAATGACCAGTCTTTTTAACTCTAATATAATCCTCTTCATAGGGGTGTTCCAAATAATTAAACGTTTTTGCAAACTCTAAAAAATCTTTAGTAGACATATAGGTTTCTTTAGCTCTACCCAATTTATGCATACGTTTATAGTACTCATCATAAGGCTCAGAATCACCTTGCAAAACCTTGTATACTGGAGAATTTTCTATTTTTACTGGATGTATATTCCCATCATCATCAAACAATCTAAAATATACTTTATCTAAATCTATTTCCTGTAACCCTGTCATATCCATCTCACTATCTATTAAGCTGATAATATATTCATCTAATTCAGCTGGTTTAACTTTTGCATTATGTAAAGATAGTTTACCGTACTCACTGATATCATAAACGCTCTCTAAATCAATAAGGCTAGGTATACCATCTTTAAGAATTATATTATGCGGCACCAGATCGTAAAAGAATATACCACTCTCTTTAATTCTATTCTTTAATATACGAAAAAAATCTCGAGGAATCAAATGACTATCAAACTCATTTTCTGATAATACAGGTCCTTCATCAGTAATGTATCCTATAATACTTTCACCATCATATATTAAATGAGATAATGCATGTGCTAACCCTTCAAAAAAGTTAACATTAATAGCTTTTCTAAAATTTTCTAATCTGCAATAATCGGGATGAAATATTTTAATATAGCGGCTATTTTTAGAATCATAATATATTGCACGTCCATGACTTATACCATCAACTACTCTATTATATTTATCTTTGATACACTCGTATCTAGATAAATCTATATCATCGATTTGAATCTTTGCAACCATACTTCTTCTTTATACTCGCTGTTATATCGTTTAATTGCTGTTTCAGAGCATATCTTATAAAAATCTGGAACAGTTTTTAGCTTATGTGCTAATTCCTTTGCATGACTTAAATCGCCTAATTTAACTGTAGTTAAGGGGTGACACATATCTTGAGTATCTAATCCTTCATAACCTATACAAGGTATACCTAAATATGCACAATTAAGAGCAAATGTTCCTGCTGCATGGGTTCTCATTAAATGTACTCCATACTTTCGTTTACTTAATTCTGCTACCCAATACATCCAATTCATGTAAGGTAAGTGATTAAGATTTTCCATTTGCTCTTCACCTTCTATCTTTCTACCCATACTTGGAACATATACTTCCTCACCAAATTCCTGTGCTACCATGTATGAATCGAATCCACCATACCAGTAACAAAAATTACCTCCCATCATTACTCCATTACCGGTAGTAGTAGGTAAATCCTTAACAGTATCTTCTATCATTAAACTACGCATTACTTTACAATCTTTATCAGTAAGACCTCTAAAGTATATAGCATCAGAATGATTATGCACAAATAAGAAATCCATTTCCTGAAGTGTATTATAGAACCATATTTGCTGATCTAAAGGATAATCTTGAAAGTACCAGTGAGGGCCTTCTTGCATTGAAGCAACCTTTTTGCAGTGCTGTCGTATCCTACTTACATCAAATTTAGGATTCTTTTTAGGAATAATACAAACAGCTAAATCATACTCGCCATCAATTTTACCTCCATGTATATTATAATGGTCAGCTTGTAGTGCACACATCCAAGCCATTTCCGTTCTCATGTTAGGGTTATCTCTAGATACTTTCCCTGACCAATTTCCTTCTGTAAAAAATGCTATTCTCATACTCTTGCTTTCTCATAGTTATCTACAAACCATTTAACTGTTTCTTTAATACCAGAATCTATCGAAGTAAATTCGAATTCTGGTAGGTAAGATGTAAGCTTACTATTATCACTAGGTTTTCTAAATTGACCATCAGGTTTATCAGTCATCCACTTTACCTCTCCATGAAAATCTAATGCTTGAGCTATAAGTTCAACTACCTCTCTAATACTAACCTCTTGAGAAGTAGATAGTATTATTGGTTCATGCTCTATATAATTCTCTAGTGCCCAGTTAGTAATTTTAGCTATATCTTTAGAATATATAAATTCTCTTAATGGTGTACCGGATCCCCATACTTCAAATGCTGTATTATTCTTTTTAGCTAAATAACATTTGTGTATAAGTGATGGTATAACATGTCCGTTTTCTATGCTAAAGTTATCATTAGGTCCATAAATATTGGTTGGTATAACTGATACATAATTAAGTCCATATTGTTCTCTATAAGCTCTTATCTGTACATCAGCCATACGTTTAGCGTATGCGTATGGATAGTTAGAATTATGTGGTTCACCAAGATGAACCTTTTTTTCAGTGAGAGGGTACTCAACATCATCTGGAAATACGCAAGTAGAAAGAAAACAAACTAACTTTTTTACGTTAAAAATTCTACAAGCTTCAATAACATTAGTATTAATCATAATATTATCATAAAAGAATTTTCCTTTATAATTTAAGTTTGCACCTAATCCACCTACTGTGCCAGCTGTATGTATTACATGTGTTGGCTTATGTTTGTTAAATATACTTTCTACCTCTGACCAATTACGAAGGTCAGCATCTTTAGAACTAATTTTAATATCTGCTTTTAATGAGGTACCTACTAATCCAGTACCACCTGTAACTAATGTTTTATTCATAAAATCCAATTTGCTATTATTTCTGCTATAATTTCAATAGTTATTATAACTGTTATTGGAATAAGATATTCCCACCAATTTGTTTCACCATCATTATTCCAATCGAAATAATCTAGCATTAACTTATTCCATTTTTTACTATTCTTATTCTTACTCATACAACTCCTTAAACGTTCGTTCTATCCAATAATTTGCATGTCTATCATTTTGCGGTATAGCATTAAAATGGTATACCCACCCTGCACTATATAAACCTTCTAATGTATCTGACCACCAACTATGACCAGGTATATGTAATAAATTTTTTCTAAATAGATCTTGAAGGTTGTAACATGCAGGTAAAATCTTTACATCTACTTCACTAGCTTTGAGCATATAATTTACTATAGTTTGATCAGTACCTGCTTTTATTTTATCGATTGCATATTGTATTTTATCTTTATTATCAGAATAAAATTCCTTCATATTATTAAAGAATGTCTTATGCTTTTTATTCACTATTTGAAACCCACCATTTATATAAGTTGATGGATGAGGTGGTATATTATCTGGAAATAACTCTCTATTAAAATCTCGTATACTTCTAGTAACCCATTC
>MDSV01195298.1_pt1 | contig 12775 bp, 15 predicted proteins | sample 810851 | NCBI WGS metagenome assembly MDSV01 (sample SAMN05326640, study PRJNA326480) | marine metagenome | isolation source: seawater | place: Atlantic Ocean: North East | collected 2012 | reverse complement strand
CTTTTAACTTTACTACTAAGATCCTCTAAATTCAAATTAGCTTCAAGATCAATAGAACTTACAACAGTAAAACTTATTTTCATATCTCTATTCAATGTTTGATTTAATAAAATTTTTGCATTGTTCAAGTCAGTTATGCAACTTATAAATTGTATACTATCACCACTTAAATCAACTTGAGCACTTAAAAGATCTAGTTTAGAAACATTTCCAAAAGAATGTTGTACCTTGACCCTATCATATCTTTCATTTGAAATAGAAATCAATTCTTTTTGAATTTCAAGCTGTTCTTGCAAAAAAGCAATATCATAAAATTGCTTAGCAACATTTAAAATTACTCTTTCAATTTCTATTTGTATTTCTACAGAGCTAATATCACTAAGCTTATTAAGTTTTCTAAGAGTGTAAATTGAAGCTAAACCATTAAAAATATTATAGGTTAATTGTACATTACCATTATAACTTGAAGATTCAGAATCCATATCCTCAATTGCAGGAAATTCATCTGTTGCAAATTCTAAACTTGAAACCCCTTTATTACCAGAGCCAGATCCAATAATATCAATTCTAGGTAACAAACCAGCACTTCCAAAATTAGCAATATTATCAGCTTGTTTAAACTTATTTTCTTTGATTTTAATTTCTAAATTTTCTTCTAAGGCTATTTTGATCACTTCTTCAAATGTTATAGCATCTTGCCCCATACAAAAGAGAGAAAGAAAAATAAACAAACTAAATATACTTAGCTTTTCTTTTAAAAAATTACATGTTTTCATAATGTATTTCTTTTATTGCCGGTTCACGCTCTTCATTATTTAATTTATTTCCTGTAAAAATCCATTCCTTAGTATACCTAATCTTATTTATAATTTTTAAAAATGCAGGCAAGAATATTAGAGTCAATAAAGTTGCTAAAATAAGTCCGTATGCAATAGCTATGGCCATAGGTATTAAAAATTGTGCTTGTAATTCCTTTTCAAAAATTAAAGGGGCTAATCCAGCAATTGTAGTAAGAGAGGTTAATATAATTGGTCTAAATCTAGATTTTCCTGTTTCAATTAAAGCATCCTCAAACTTTAAACCTAATTTTAGGTTATTATTAAATTTACTAATAAAAACAAGAGAATCATTAACTAATATTCCTATCAGAGCAATCATCCCAAACCAAGAAAACATAGAAAGTTGAAAGTCATGAATGAAATGCCCCCAACCAACACCAATAAAACCAAAAGGAATAAGCACAAATACAGCAACAGTTTGTAAAATACTTCTAAATGTAAACAAAACAATCGTCAACATTAAAATAAGAACTATTGGGCCTGAATATTTTAATGAATTACCTGTTTCTGCTTGTGATCTAATTTGCCCTTCTACTGAATATTTTATAGATGGATAGATATTTTTAATATTTGATTTAATGTAATTCTCTAAATTTGAAACAATAATATTTGGATTATCAATCTTAGGATTTAACAAATCTGCATCTATTTGAACAGATCTTTTACCATTAAGATGATCAATACTTATCAAATCCCTCTCTAATTTCATATCCACTAAGTCACTTAAAAGGTAACTATTACTTAAATGATTGATTCTCATATTTTCTAAATCATATATAGAGTTTCTATCATTTTTTTCATAACGAATCCATATTTTAACCTCGTCAGTACCTAATTGTAATCGTTGGGATTCAAATCCATAAAAACCTTGTCTTATTTCATTTAAAATTTGTGCAGTTGTTAAATTTAAGTTATAAGCTTTTTCTTTGAGAGTTATTTTTAATTCCTTGAGTCCTTTTTGATCACTACTTTCAATATTCTTCATCAAATTTAAGCTCTGCATATAACTTTTTAATTGCTTAATAGCTGGTAAAAGTTCATTAGTATCATCTGAATAAAGAGCAATGCTAATAGCTTTTCCAAATGGACTAGCAATATCAAAAGTTAAAGCTTCTGAAGAAGGTATTTCTCCAACTGCATTTTTAAAATATTTAGTAATATCAGAGGTACCAATAATTCGCTCTTCAGATGGGATTAATATAATGTTTAAAGCTCCTTTTTCAGAACTTTGAGGTGCAGACATTGCCCATTGGTCAACCGCTTGATTACTACCAATACTTTTTTCTATTGCTTTTATTAATGAAGTGTTATTATTATACTTTTTACTAATTATAATATTTTCTTCTAAAATCTTTTTTTCAATAAACTGAATCCATTTATTTGTTTTTTCATCACTTGAACCCGCTTGGAATTTTAAATTCACAATTATATTATCTCCATCAATATTAGGAAAAACAGTAGATTTAATTAATCCTGCTGACATCGCAGAAACAGTTAAAATTAATGAACAAATAAAAACTATAATTATTGTAAAGGGATTTTTTAATGTAAAATTTAATGAAGGAACATAATATTTGTTTTTAAAGTTTTCTAAGAATAGTGTAGTTTTACTAATTATCTTTCTTAATCTATAATTTGGCTTTATTCCTTTAAGCGCATTCGAATGAGCAATATGAGATGGTAAAATTATGACTCCTTCGATCAAAGAAAAAATTAATGTTCCTATAACTACAAACCCCATTTCTGGGAAGAAATCTCCTAGCATCCCCTCTAGCATAAAAAATAAAGAGAATGCTACTATCGTAGTTAAAATTGCAGAGAAAACAGCCGGTAAAACTTCCAATGTTCCATTAACCGCAGCATTAAAAGAATCTTCTCCCCTTTCATATCGTTGATAAATACTTTCAGCAATTACTATCCCATCATCAACAAGAATACCTATGACAATAATCATTCCAAATAATGAAATAACATTTAATGTAATACCATAAAACGAAGCTAAAATAAACATCCCAGCAAATGAAATTGGTATAGCTACAGCAACCCAACCAGCTAAACTAGGATGTAAAAACAATGTTAGAATAATCATAACAAGAATGAAACCTATTATTCCATTCTTGGACAATAAAGCAATTCTTTGTTCTATTATAACTGAATTATCTTCAATAATATTGATTTGGAGATCTTCATTAATTGAATTAAAATTTTTAATGTAGTTTCTGGTTTTACTAGAAATAACACTAATATCTTCATTGTTAGTATTTAAAACCTTTATTACTACACACGAAGTGTCATTAAAATATTTCTTATTTGCTTCATCTTTCCAAACTTTATTTACTCTAGCAATATCTTTAATTTTTATAATTCTTTCTCCAATTTTCTTAACTACAATTTCAGAAATTTCTGATGACGAATATTTTTTATTATTACTTCTAATTTGAAAATTTTCTTTTTTTGATTTAATTGTTCCTCCAGTGATATCAATATTTTCTTGTTGAATTGCTCTATGGATATCATAAAATGAAACATTATATTTTTTAATATCATTTTCTCTAACACTTATTTCCATCTCTTGAACTGGATAACCACTTACAGTAATTTTAGAAATACCTTGCATATCTTTTAAATCATCTTCTATTTGTTCTGAAACTAATTTAAGTCGATCTAAAGTTATATTCCCACTAATAGCAAATGATATTGCGGGATTCAAATTTTCTATCAGAGTTATAGAAGGAGATTCCATATCATCTGGAAAAGAATTTATTCTATCTATTGCGCTCTTTATATCTTGTAAAACAACTTGATTATTGGCATTATTCTCTATCTCTACTAAAACAGAACTAGTATTTTCAAGAGATTTAGAAGTGACTCTTTTTATTCCAGTTATCCCATCAATATTATCCTCAATTTTAAAAGTAATCATTTGTTCAATTTCTAAAGGTGACGCCCCAGGATATACAGATTGAACATTAATCATTTTTGCAGTTCTTTCAGGAAAAAATGTTTTCCTCAAATTAAATAAACCCATACATCCAAAAACAATTATAAGTAACATAATTACATTTGAAGTAACAGGATATTTTAAAAAGTATCTAATTAAGTCCCTCATTTTCTATTTTACACGAATTTCCATTCCATCATAAGCTCCTTTAATAGATTCACTTAAAATTATATCACCATCTTTAAGTCCTTTAATAATGGCATTATTTTCTGAAATTTGAATAACTTGAATTTGCTTTAGTTTTAACTTATTATTTTCAACTAAAAAAATACTTTCATCAATTAACAAGCTTCTATCAACCAAATAAGTTTCTTTTATTTTTCCAATAAATATATCACCGTATACATACATACCGTTATATAGTTGACCGCTTGATGCTTTAATAAAAATACTCATATTTTGAGATGATGGATCTAATGTTTTATTTACTCTAGAAACAAACCCAATTTGAATGTCATTTATCTCATCAGATTTAAGTCTTGCTTCCATTCCTTTTTTTACAAGCAAGGTATTCTTAATACTTACATCAGCTTCAAGTTCTAAATTGTTAGGATTAAAAAAAACTGCAATTGATTGACCTTGTAAAATTGTATTTCCTGGTTTAACGTTAACTTGGCTTAAAATACCATTAAAACTTGCAATAAAAATATGCTTGGATATTTTATCTTGCACAGATTTTGCATTAAAATAAGATGTGAAAAAATTTTTTCCAGATAAATAATTTTTAAATTTTTCATTATTAATTTTAGGTAAACTTGGTAATGAAGTGTAAAAGCTAATTTTCTTCATAAAGTCATACCATATTACATACAAATCTGGGTAATCAAATTTTATTTCTGAAACAAGTCTTGATGTTTGATTTAACAAATTGCTTTTTAGTGTATTTAAATTATTTTGTAATTCATCATATTGAATATAAGCGAGTGTATCTCCTTTTTGAAATTTTACCCCGCTTTTAAAATTTTTCCCCACCAAAACTCCACTAGCTTGACTAACAACACTAATTTGTTCAACTGATTGTAATGTCCCATAAACAGGAACAAATATTTGATTTTCTTCAAGTTTTACAGTTTCTTGATTAATAAGCTTAGTTGATTTTGTTAATTTATTTATTGTATTTTCTTGCTTAAAACTCATAATTAATTTAAAAAACAAAAAAGTAGAAAATAAAATTACAAATAGCCTGACTAGACTTCTTTTATATTTTTTCATCAGAAATAATATTTAATTTTTAAAATAATAGGACACAAAACTATTACAATTAGTTATAAAAGATATAACTAATCCATTAAATTCATAAAGAAGGATAAAAAATTATTTTACAAAAAAGTAACCTCTCATGATTTCACTATGTCCAGGATATGTACAAATAAATTCATAGTTTCCCTTTTTAGGAGCCTCAAACTCTAAAGTAATAGTTTCTCCAGGATTTGCCAGTTCTGATGCAACAATTACGTTACTATTATTAGGAACATACTTAGCTGCTCTTCCAGCTGTTATAGCTTCAGTAGCTACCTCTTTTCTAGTTCCATAATTTACAAATACTATATTATGTAACATTGCTAAATCAACTCCTTCATTAACTAGTATAATTCTAACCCAACTTCCTTCATTTACTGTAATATTAGTAACATCATACTTCATTTCAGCCATCGTATTTCCGATAGCTCCAATAGTAAATTCCTCCCAATTTTTTTCTACTTCAGTAACTTCTGTTTGAATTTGATTTTCTACATTATTTTGTTTGTTGTCATTAGATGAGCCACAAGAAGCAAATGTTGCTATTAATAATAAATATGTGATTTTTTTCATGATTTTTTAGTTTTTTTGAATGTTAATTATTTTTTTGGTTTATATTTTTTGTGATTTAAGAAATGTGTATTAAACTTGACCATAATTCATGTGAAATGTTGGTGCAAAATTTGCTATTAGGTGCGGTAATAACAGAAATTGCATCGTGGGAATGAAGTGATTCTTGATGTGAACAGATTACACGAAAATCTAATACTCTTTTATCTTCTTGTAATTGTTCATAAAGTAATCTTGTAGCATCCTCAACAAATTTAAGATAAGAACCATTCAGTTCAGCAAATGCCATTTCATCCTCTCTTTTAACAACTACTTGAGTTTCAGTATTAAGTGCTCTTTGACAAATTTCTTGCAAGTCTTCAATCCAAACAATATCTTCAAATTTTATTGAAATACGGGCAACAGATCTTTGAGAATGTGGTACAGCTGCTTGATTACGATTTTCACGAGCATGCTCTGATAACTCAAATGAACATGGGCACGCAGAAGAATATACAAAATCAAAATGCAAATACTTATTAAATTTACCTAACTTATCTATATCTCCCTCTAAAGTAACTTTGTAATATTGATAACCAGAATTGTTAGATCTTAAAGATGGCTTAAGTATTGGGTATGAAAAATTAAGACCAATTTTAGCATCAAACGAATCTAAATTATCTTTGTACTTTAAAAGAATCTGGTGTAAATTATCAAATACATAATCCTGCTTAAACTCATAAAAGGACCTCATTATTCTTGACATATTAATTCCTTTTTTATGAGCAGCAAGTGAGACGGAACCTGTAACTTTTGTTTCAAGTGTAATACTGTCTCCATCTCTAGTTTTATATTTTAAAGGAAGTCTGAAGTTATGTATTCCTACTTGATGAATGGCAACGGGTGAACCTTGAATAAGAGAAGATGGGCCATTTTGTAAATCTGGAAAAGATTCAATATCATCTTTTGAAGGATTATAATCTCTATCATATTTTCTATTGAAACTATCTCTTTTTTCAGTTGAATCGCTTGTTATGATGTTGTTATATTTAGTAGATGGCTTAGTGATGTTATCAAAATCTTCTTTAATAAATTCTTCCATAATTATATTATTGATTTAGTTTTATGATTAACTTTTTTGTTATTACTACTTTCATAGAAAATTTTTGCACTAGCAACTGGTTGATAAATTGCAGAATTTTTTGTTCCACCTTCAAAACTTTCTACTTTAAGAACACGAACTCGATTGTTAGTTTCTTTTTGAACAATGTTATTTATATAATCAAAAACATACTCAGCAAACTTTTCACAGCCAACATCATCTATTATTCTTAGTTGAATTAATTTCTTCATTGCTAAAGTTTTAAATTCTGGTAATTTTGGATCATCAGAAGCTACAATTGTAGTATGATCAAACATATGAGACATATGTTCTTTTATTCCATTCCTCTTAAATGAACCAAAATCACAAACCCAGTTTAATTCATCCAATCTTCCCGTAAATGTAACTTTAAATTTCATGGCATAACCATGTAAAAATTTACAATGTGAATGTTCTGCTCTCCATTGTCTAAAAGCTGTACTATAACCATCAAACAATTTGGTACTTTTATATTCGTTCATAATTTTTTTTTGACAAAATTAATATTTTTTTTAATAATTGTATAATTATTTTTTAAAAAAGTTATACGAAATAAAAAATATTTATATGTTTGCATATTATTAACCAAAAAAATAAAAAATATGTTTTTAAATGTTATTCAATCAATCGCGCCAGACAACTATGTCGCATTTACGTTTTTCATCGGTTATATTGCGATGCTCGCTGCATCAGTATTCTTTTTTGTTGAAAGAGGAAGTGTTTCTGATAAATGGAAAATGTCATTATTAGTATCGGCACTAATTACAGGTATTGCAGCAGTACACTACTACTACATGAGAGATTACAATTTAGCAACTGGTGATTCTCCTACATTCTTTAGATATGTAGATTGGATTTTAACAGTTCCTTTAATGTGTGTAGAGTTTTATCTACTTACAAGGTTAGCAGGTGCTACCAAATCACTATTGTGGAAATTAATATTTGCATCTACATGGATGTTAGTATGTGGATACATCGGTGAAGCCTTCAATCCTGGAGGAGCTGGAGCAACTGGACACTCTGTAACTTGGGGGGTACTTTCAACTCTTGGATACCTATACATCTTACATAATGCATGGTTTGGGGAAGTTGCTGAACTAGCAGAAAAAAGTAACTCAGAAACTATTAAGAAAGGGGTAAGATCTTTAGCTTGGTTTGTTTTAGTTGGATGGGCAATTTACCCAATCGGTTACATGTGCATGGAAGGAGGATGGTTGAGTAACTTAATGGATCCATCTTCAATTGATGTATGGTACAACATAGCTGATGCAATAAACAAAATTGGTTTTGGATTAGTTGTATATATGATAGCAATATCAGAATCTAAAAAAGAATTAGCTAAATAAATATAATTTTTTAATTGAAGGAGCAGCTTTTAGCTGCTCCTTTTTTATTTATGAACAAGTTTTCTTTCTCATACTTAGTTACGTGTTACGCATTAGCATCAGTTTTTACTTATAATAATCATCTTAGTTTAGAGTATCAAATCATAGGCTCATTATTTTTAATCGTTTTATTCGGTATTCCACACGGAGCTATTGACAATATAATTCTACAATCTCAAACTAAAATTTCTAGCACCAAGTTTTACTCACTTTATCTTTCCATAATAATCTTTTACACTGCTATTTGGTTTATATCACCTTTGTATTCATTTTACTTTTTTTTATTAATGTCAGCTTACCATTTTGGAGAGTCACAATTTGCTAACTATAAAATTATAGCTAAAACAAAAAAAATTATCTATCTTTTATGGGGAATATCGCTTATGTCTTCGCTTTTCTTTTATAATAAAATAGAACTAAGTAATCTTTTCTTATTATATGAAGATACATCTAAACTTAATAATATTTTTGGAGGAAATAATTTGCAAATAATTTTTTATACAAGCAATTCCCTAACTCTTTTCTATCTTTTTTACTTAAGATTTAACAAAAAATTAAAGTCCAGTGTTTTCAATAGTGAATTATTTCAAATGCTGTTAATTCACATCACATTCTACTTATTTCCGGTCATAATAAGTTTTACCCTTTATTTTGTGTTTTTACATTCCTTAAAAGTTCTTTCTCAAGAATTTAAATATTTAAATAGACATATGGGAATAACTAGTATTTTAAAGTTTATAAAACTGTTAGCACCACATACTATTCTTTCATTAATTTTTGTTTCAATATTTATAATTCTGTCTAGTAAAAATATGATAGACATTTCAATATTACTGTTTTCAATTATAAGTATTTCTGTTATTACACTTCCTCACTCTATAGTTATGACTAAATTTTATGAAAAATTCAAAATATAGATAGAATAAAATACTAATTATGCTAATTCAAGTTAATAGTGATGATATTGATATTAAAAAATTAATAATCGAAAAATGTGGTAAACAATTTTCATTAATTAAAAGAATAACAAAAAATAATTTCGGCTCTTCTAGATACAAGTTAAAAAGTATAAAACCTACTCACTCTCATATTGATTTAGAAAACTATAATGATAATATCTTTTTAAACTTTGATTTACGTGAGAAGGGAATAGTTTTTTATTTTAGATATAAAAATACTGAATATGTCGAGTTCTCTCCATTTCATTCTCTTACATTTCAATCAAATGACTCTTCTTTTGTATTACAAACAGATATTAATTCATATTCTTTTGAAATTATGAATAAAAAAAATCATAAAGCATTCATTTTAAAATTATATAAATTTAAAAATAAAAACTAATGAAAAGACCTTGGAACAGATCCAACTCTAATATATATAGCTTAGTAACATTTAATGATTTTAGTGACTTTAATATGAATATATGTACATATGTTTCAGTTGTTAACATGAATCCAAGACAGTATATAATTTCAATTGATTACAATACATTAACATATTCATATTTAGCAAAAAATGTTTCAAAAATAATTTTACAATCCTTAAGTATTAAAAATATTGGTTTAGTTAAAAATTTAGGTAAAAAATCAGGATTTAACTTTGACAAACAAAAATATTTAAAACACAATAATCTCACTACTAGATGGAAAGAAACATTAGTTCTTGAAAACACTTCATTTTTAGTGGAGTTAAAAGACAAAAAGAAAATTTATGAAATGAATGATCATTGCTTGTTTCTATTTAGTGTTAAATCGTTTAAAAATTTTGCAAACGAATTTTTAACTCTTGATCATTTAATTAACAAGAAGATCATATTATGATTACAGAATATAACGAAATCATAAATCTTTTAGAAAATATCAATCCAATTAAATATGCTAAAGATAGAAATTTTATTGATGGATCAGTAAGCAGAATATCTCCTTACATCTCAAGAGGAATAATCTCTACAAAACAAGTCTATAAATTTTTAATTAAAAAAGGATATTCTCTTAAAAATATCCAAAAATTTGTGCAAGAAATGGTTTGGAGAGAATTTTGGCAAATTACTTGGCAAAACAATAATATTGATAAAGATTTAAAACATCTTCAAAAAGATGTAGAATTTTATGGTTTCCCTAGCATAATTATAAATCATAATACAAAGATTAATGTTATTGATAAATCTATTGAAGCATTATATGATTCTGGTTATATGCATAATCACTTAAGAATGTATGTAGCGAGCTTAAGTACTAATATTCTCAATTATCATTGGACATTACCAGCAAAATGGATGTACTACCATCTTTTAGATGGAGATTGGGGTTCTAATTCACTTAGCTGGCAATGGGTATGTGGAGCTAATAGTAATAAAAAGTATTATGCAAATCAAGATAATATAAATAGATTCACAAAGTCAAATCAAAAAAATACAATCTTAGATACAAGTTATGATGATTTATTAAATCTTAAATGTGAAAGAGAACTTACAAGAAAATTTTCCCTTGAACTTAATGTAAATTATCCCAAATCAGATAAATTTCTAAACAAAACACAGAAACCAATATGCATCTATAATTATTACAATCTAGATGTAAATTGGAGAAAAAGTTTAGATGCACACCGAATACTATTAATAGAACCAAGCATTTTTAAACAATATCCTATTTCAGATAAAGCAATGAAATTCATGATTGATTTATCCAAAAACATTAAAAACATAAAAATATTTGTTGGAGAATTTAATGAATTACCTATAAAAAAATCAAAAGTTTATTTCAAAGAACATCCATTAAATTATAATTATACTGGAACTGAAGATTCTAGGGAATGGATATGCAAGCCAAAAATAGTTTATAAATCATTCTTTAAACATTGGAATACTGTAATTAAACAACTATACCTAAATCCTTTATAGATTTAATTTTTTTGATTTTTTGATTTAAATCTTGATGCCAAACTAGTTTTAGAATGCTTTGTTTTTCTTCCTTGAACCCTTTTTCTCCAAAGAATATATGAACTTAATTTTAATGACTTCTTTAATATTTTTTTAACTTGACTATCATTTAAACCAAATTGGTTTCTAATAGCTTCAAAGGGAGTACGATCTTCCCATGCCATTTGAATAATTCTATCAATATCAAATTTACTTAATCTTTCTGAAATTTTCATTCAAACATTAATCAGGTAAAGAATCAATTTTATTTAAAATATCAAAAGCTTCTTTTTCTAACTTATCACTTTCAATTCTATTAATTCTAGAGAGCTCAAAAGCTTTTTTCTTTTTTTTATTATACAACTTAATTAATTTTTCTTTTTCTGTTTTTTTTCTAAAAATATTAAACATAACTAATGATTTTTTACTTGACAAAAATATTATCAATTATTAATAAAAACTGTTCTTCAACCTTATTACCAATTAAAATAGACAACTCTTCTATTTCAAAACCTGCAAAATTATTATAGTTTAACCTCCTTCCTCTAAATGAAGGGTACATTTCTGACAGATTAATTGTGATAACTTCCCATTTTCCAGAAGTAGGAAATGAAGATACGTATGAAAAGAAATCATTTTTATTTTTTTTAATTCTTAATTGGTAAACCTTTCCATCCCCTTTTAAATATAAATTAATAGTTCTTTTGTTTAATAAATTAAACTTTGGAAAAATATGGCGAATAGAGGCAAAACCACCATTATAATCAAGAGATATATTTCCAAAAAAAACTGCATTTCCATTTTGATCAACTGATAGGTTCGAGTTAGAAACACCACCCATAACATCATCGTTGATAATCATCCAATTGTCAAAAGTTTCATTCTTATTAAAGTCATAAATAGTTTGCCCATGTATACAATTATTAGAAAAGAATGGATAGCAAAAAATAATATAAACTTTAAATATAAACAAGTGTTTTTTCATTTAATGAGTTTTTTTGAATAACTATTTAATTGCAAAGTTATACAAAATAATTTACTCTAGATAATTTTTATAAAATGAAATGAAAAATATGAGTAAATGTCAACTTATTTTTATTTGTATTTATTATAAATATAAATTACTATAAATCAACCACTTAAGTTAAAATATTTGAAACTTTTATATTAGTTTTGTCGTATAAAAAATAAAAATTATTATGGCAATAGAAAAAAAAATTTACGAAATGCTAAAGACGAAAGCAGAATCAGAAAAAGCAAAAGCACTATTAACATTAGAGCTATTAAATAAAAATGGGGTTGGTATTGGAGATCACTCAACTAAAGATTTTTATGAGAATGCAGAAGAAGCATTAATGATGCTAGTAGATGCTAATGACAAATTAGAAACACTAAATTCATTGTACAAAGACTATAAATTTAAAAGCTAAAAAAATGGAAATAAAAAATAATAATACATGTATAAACTGTGAAAATCTTCTGAGTAACTTCATGTGTTCTAAACATAATAAAACAGTAGAAATTACTAATTCCTGCGAAAAACACATGTACAAGCAGTCTATTACTAAGAATTCCTCATGTTCAAACTGTAATCTCTATAATACTGAAAATTGTACAAAACCAGAAGAAGCAAGTGAAAAAATGATTTGTTTTGACTGGAAAAGTTATTAACTCTAAAAACTAATTTAAATAAATTATTTAATT
>MDSV01125657.1_pt1 | contig 12775 bp, 10 predicted proteins | sample 810851 | NCBI WGS metagenome assembly MDSV01 (sample SAMN05326640, study PRJNA326480) | marine metagenome | isolation source: seawater | place: Atlantic Ocean: North East | collected 2012 | reverse complement strand
GGATTGCCACCACGGCGGTGCTGACTAATTTATTTAACATTTCTGTCTCCTGAAGTTTAAATCCGCCCTAATCGGCGGGACTATTCTATCCTACAACCCATTCCACAACGACCCTAGAACGTCTTCCCGAGCTCAAACTGGAAGCTTTCTTCTTCGTCAAAGAATTTGGTATTCATGGGTTTCGACACAGCGAAGGTCAGCGGACCAAACCCGCTCAACCAGCTCAGACCAAAGCCCGCCGCATATCGCAACTCGTCCGTATCAAAGTCGAAGCAATTGGTACTAACGGACGGACACTCGGTGTTGAACACATTTCCCGCATCGAAAAAGAATGCCGGACGAAACTGTCGATTGTCTTCCACGAAGGGCAGCGGGAAGATCACTTCCGCGGAGAACTCCACCAACAGGTTACCCCCGAAAGGCTGACCATAGCGTCCATCGTTATCAAAATTGCCAATGATGATGGGGTTGCCATTGGCGTCCAGCGGCGGAGTACTTCGCGGCCCCAGGGTTGAGTTCTCAAAGCCGCGAATCGAACCAAAGCCACCGGCAAAGAAGTGTTCGTAGAATGGCAACGACGGGGTATCCCCATAGCTGTCGCCATAACCAAGCTCTGTTCTCAACTTGAGCGTGAAGATATCCGTCAACGGAAAGTATTTTTCGCCTTGGTAGGTCAGCTTGTAAAACTCTTGGTCACTTCCCGGTGCGGCAAGTACCACGCCTAAAGATTGGGATGAGCCGCGGTCCGCAAAGACGCCTCGATTCAACGTAGAACGAATCCAGGACAAATTGGCTTTGAAGTTCAGCGCTTCAGCGCCACTGCGGTCGATGAACTCCGAGATTTCCTGAGCGGCTGCATAGCCTTCTTTAATTTCGGTGAACTCCACGTTCATACCAAAATTGATCCGCTGGGTTTCACCAATGGGAAAACCGAAATTCACGCCGCCGCCAGCAGAGTCTGTGCTGTAACGGGCAATGTTCCGCGCGTCGTAGTCGAGTCTACGCAGAAATAAGCTGTAGCCTCGGCTGATCCCATCCAAGGTGAAGTAAGGGTCGAAGTAGTTAAAGTTGACGGACTGCTGGTATTGCGAGTAGTTCACACCCACGGACAGGGAGTTACCGCTGCCCTGCAGGTTCGATTGCTGGTAGTTCGCACCCAAAATCAGGCCGTATCCTTGGGAATAGGCCAAGGTGCCCGAGATAGCGCCTGAAGGCTGCTCTTCGACGGAAAATTCTACGTCGATTTGATCGTCGGAACCCGGCACTTGCGGCGTTTCGACTTCTACGCCTTTAAAGTAGCCGAGCCGTTCCAGCCGCACTTTCGACAGATCGATTTGCGATGTGGATGCCCACCCAGCTTCCATCTGGCGGACCTCACGGCGCATGACTTCGTCTTGAGTTAGCTCGTTGCCGGTAAAATTGATTCGACGCACGTAGGCACGCTTGCCCGCATCAACAAAGAACTCGATGTCCACCGTGTCATCGTCATTCAGCTTGGGAACGCCGCTGGCGGTGGCAAAAGTGAAACCGCCATTGCCCAGGGCTCCGGTCAGGCGCTCTTCCGTCGCTGTAATCATCGCTTGGGAGAAGGTTTGGCCGGCCTGCACAATAATCAGACTCTCCAAATCTGCCGCGCGCACATCTCCTAGCTCGCCAACCAAGTTGACCTCGTTAATGGTGTAGACCTCGCCTTCGTCTAAACCCATCGAGATGTAGACCTGCTGGCGATCCGGCGTGATGCTGACTTGCGTCGTTGTAATGCTGAAATCCGCATAGCCCCGGTCTTTGTAAAACGCCTCAATCGTCTCTAAATCTCCTGAGAGCTTCTCGCGGGCGTATTTGTCGTCATTTCGGTAGAAGGACAAAAGGGAACGGTGCTTGAGCTCGAGAATGCCCAGCAGTTCCGCCTCGGTAAACGCGTTATTGCCCACGAAATTGATGTGGCCGATACCCGAGCTTTTGCCCTCTTCAATCTCGATCTTGATGTTCACTCGGTTTCGGGGCAAATCCTCGATTTCAGTATCAATGGACGCCCCATAACGACCTTGGGCAACGTACTGACGTTCCAGTTCCAGGCCCATTCGTTCCAGGGTCGCTTGTTTGAAGATTTCGCCTTCTTGCAAACCCTGATCGGCAAGGCCCTCCAACAGAGCGTCGGATTCGATGGCTTTGTTGCCGTCTAACTCGATGGATTCGATGGCGGGACGTTCCGCCATGGTGACGATCAACACGGATCCATCCCGAGCGATCCTAATGTCATTAAAGTACCCCGAAGCAAACAGAGCTCGGGTAATTTGACGAACGGCAACATTGTCCACGCGATCACCAACGCCGACCGGGATAATGTTAAAAACCGTTCCGGCAGAAACTCGCTGTAGACCCTGTAAGCGCACGTCAGCAACGATGAATTCCGACGCTTGATCGAGGTTATAGGACTGCAAAGGCTGCACAGCCGCTTGAATACCACGACTGAACAATCCGACACTCGCGAACACGATAAGGCTTAAGCATATTGGCTTAGCCAGGATCTTTCTTAAATGAACCTGCATGTAGCGTTCCACTTTATTTTTCAGTCACGTTAGTTCAGCTACCGTTTCCATACCTGACCTGTTGGCAGGCATAACGATCAGCCATCCGAAGAAGGCGCAAGGGTAAACGCGTGTCCTACAACAGTCGAGCCAAATCGTTGTAGGTGACGAAAATCATCACCGCCCCAAGCAGCAAAATACCGATCTGCATCACACTCATTTGCAGCCGTTCGGACAGCGGTTTGCCGCGCAGCATCTCAAGACTCGTGAAAACAACGTGTCCACCATCCAACATGGGAATGGGCAGCAAATTCAGCACACCCAAGGAGACGCTCATCAAAGCCATAATATTGAGAAAGAACTGCCACCCCACTCGCACCGAGTCTCCGGCGATTTTCACGATGCCCACCGGACCCACGAGATTCTCAGCCGACACACTTCCGACAATCATTTTTTTCATCATGCTCAGGGTCATGACCGTCATATCCCAGGTCTTGGCCGCGCCAAGCTGAGCAGCCCTAACCACCCCGTATTGCACTTTTTCGCGCACCGGTGCGACGCCAAGTCTGCCGATGGTGCTGCCGTTTTCTGCAGTCACTGCCTCGGGAACGGCTCGGACAAACAATGTTCTTCCCTTTCGAAGCACCTCAAAAGTCAGTTCTCTACCCGGTGAATCGACAATGTAAGAGACCCACTCGGACCACTGACTGACCGGTTCTCCGTCCACGCCAACAATCCAATCACCGGGTTGCAGTCCAGCGCTGGCTGCCGCGGAGTCTTCAACGATCTGTCCTACCACGCTCAGCCGCATTGGCCGTAAACCAAGCGAACCAAACAAATCTGGCTCACCGACCCCCTGGTGCCAGTTGGTGATAGGCAGTGCCACGTCCGATGGTCGATTAGAGGCCAGATCTACGATCCCCAGCACGATGTCCCCGCTTTCGCCCAGTCGATCGCCTAATCCCATGGCGATGTCTTGATAGTTTTGCACCGAGGAACCGTCAACCGCGACCACTTCAAATGGGCCAGTCACCTCGGTTTGGGCCAGAATACCGCCGGGCTCGGCGCCCGCGAACGTGGGAGTAAACTGCAATGTGCCGACCATGAACAAGGCCGCATAAATCACAATAGCCAGAATGAAGTTGGCGATAGGCCCGGCTAGTGAGATCGCGATACGCCACAGCGGAGACAGGTGGGTATACCCTAGGGCATCCGTGGGAACCGAGCCTTCCACCGCCTCAGCGTTAACCACGGGGTCCCTGTCGTCGTACATCTGCACGTAGCCGCCAAAAGGAATCGCGGCTAATACGAACTCGGTTCCATGGCGATCAGACCAGCGCAGCAACGGGCGGCCAAAACCCACGGAGAATCTGACCACATGCACGCCAGAGCGCCGAGCAACAATAAAGTGACCAAACTCATGAAAAACAACGATAACGCCCAACAGCAACAAGAAAGCGAGCGGGTATTGCAACCAATCCATCAAACGATGCTCCAAACCAAAAACGGCAGCACGGCCACGATGGAATCAATACGGTCTAATACGCCCCCGTGTCCCGGCAATATATCTCCCGAATCCTTAACTCCTGAGACGCGTTTCAGCAGACTTTCGAACAAATCGCCGAAGATCGACACCACACTCATCGTAATCGTTAGACCAATCGCAGCATAGAGTCCCATCCCGCCGGAGTAGACTAAAGCCCCGACACAAATAATCAACGCCAGACACATCCCCCCCGCAGCTCCTTCTCGAGTTTTGCCCGGACTGACATTGATGGCCAACGGATGCTGCCCATAGGCGCGACCCACAAAAAAAGCGCCCACGTCCGTCGCCGTCGTTAAGACAAATAGCCATAGCAGCCACAGCTTGCCGTGTTCGGCTTGAAACAGCGTCACCAAGCTGATCCATGCGCTGAGCATCAACACCCAACCCAACACGCCGGCAACCCACCGGTTTTGATAGAACCCAGAAAACATTGGGTGCAGCAATATGCTGGCGAAACCAAACAGCCACATCAGACAGGCCAACTCCAGAAACTGGGGCCATAACGTTTGCTGGGTTAAGGACATACCCACCAGCAGCAACCACCCGGCAACGTAGGCCAGTCGTTGCTTGGTCGATGTCAGGCCAGCAAACGCCGCCCATTCATGCACACCGACGCTTGCCGCAGCGGCAAAAATAATGGCAAAGAGCCAAAGAGGAGCCAAAAAAATCGTCGCAACGGTCAGCCCTGCCAAGCCCAATGCGGTGTAGATACGATTGCGCAGCATGCGCTATTTCCGCCGTCCGAATCGACGCGTTCGCTGCGCGTAGGTCGCTACTGCGTCTTTTAGAGCAGCGGCGTCGAAGTCTGGCCAAAACGCTTCCGTGAAGTACAGCTCGGTATACGCCAAGTCCCAAAGCAAGAAATTACTGATCCGGTAGTCGCCGCCTGTGCGGATCAACAAGTCAGGCTCGGGCAAGCCCTGCAGACTCAACGCGTCGGAGAAGCGGGCTTCATCTACGTCTTCAAGCCGTAAGTCGCCATCTACCGCCTGCTGCGCTAGCTGCTTGGCGGCATTGACGATATCCCATCGACCGCCGAAATTGACGGCGACGGACAAATTCAACCGTGTGTTCTGAGCGGTCAAAGCCTCGCAGTCCGCCATCATTTGCTGCAGATCATCGGCAAACTGCTCGCGTTCGCCAATCACCCGCAAGCGGACGCCCTGCTTGTGCAAATAATCTATTTCCGTGCGCATCACATGGCGCATCAGATCCATAAGCAGTCCAACTTCTGCATTCGGTCGATGCCAGTTTTCCGTGCTGAAGGCGAACACCGTCAAACTGCTGACACCCAGTTCCGCGCAGGCCTCAGCGATGGGACGCAGGCGCTTGGCACCGGCTCGGTGTCCGGCAGCACCAGGCAGATGGCGTGCACTTGCCCAGCGATGATTACCGTCCATGATAATCACGACATGTTCAGGGATCGCGTCGCCATCTTGCAGCTCCAGCGTCTTGTGCGAGGACTCGTCCGCCGCGGACTGACCCTCCGTTAGCGGTTGATGCTGACTTGCGTCTTGCGATGACTCTTGCATGGAAGGATATCGGCCTTCAGATTTCCATCAATTCCGATTCTTTTGCCGCCAACGCTTTATCAACTTCTGCTGCACGTCGGTCGGTGTACTCCTGCGCCCTATCCTCACCGCGGCGAGCGTCGTCTTCAGAAGCTTCTTTTTCCTTCACCAGTTCGCGGATGTCCGCAATGGCGTCACGTCGGATATTCCGAATGGAGATCCGGCTATTTTCCGCCTCTGCTCTCGCCTGCTTCGCTAAATCGCGACGATTTTCTTCCGTCAGCGGAGGCAGCGGGAGCCGAACCACTTCGCCATTGTTCACCGGTGTAATCCCCAATTCGCTGCGCAAGATGGCTTTCTCGATCTCGACGACTAGGGGGCGTTCCCAAGGCGCCAACAGCAAGGTACGTGCGTCTTCTACCGAAACAGACGCGACCTGATTAAGAGGGGTTGCGACGCCATAATAGTCAACGGTGATGCCATCCAACAGCGCAGGATTGGCGCGACCGGTGCGGATTTTGCCAAAGGTATTGGTCAGCGCATCCAGCGTCTTACCCATGCGCTCATCTGCATCCTGCAGTATTTCATCAATCACGAGTATTTCCCCATTTCATTGAACTGTCACTTGATGTGCGTGTGCTTTTGATGTGTCTTGCGCGATCATAGGCAGAAGGGGGCTAGGACGCCAGCCGCAGGGCCTGAGATATCGCAAACTATCCGTTATTTCGTCGTATTCAGGGCGTTAGTTCTCAACCCGCGTTCCGATATCCGCCCCTTGACTGATCGCGACCAGAGCGCCCTCCGCATTCACGTCAAAAACGACGATGGGCATGTGATTTTCGCGACACAACACCATGGCCGTCAGATCCATGACGCCGAGTTGCTGTTCCAGTACCTGATCAAAGGTTATTCGCGAAAAACGCGTGGCTGACGGATCTTGTTTCGGATCCGCAGAATAGACCCCGTCCACATTGGTCGCTTTGAGCACTGCATCCGTACGCAATTCAATCCCGCGCAGACAGGCCGCCGTATCCGTTGTGAACAGGGGATTGCCGGTGCCTCCACTGAGAATGAGGACTTTGCCTTGGGTCATGGCTGCTTGGGCTTGATCACGCTCATAGGCTGGCGCGATGCCGGGAATGCCCGTTGCGGTGTAAATTTGATTGGGGATGCCTTCGCGTGTCAGAAAATCCCCCAGAGCGAGCGCATTCATGATGGTTGCCAGCATGCCCATGCGATCGCCGACGACACGATCCATTCCAGCCTCGGATAGGGCCGCTCCCCGGAACAAATTGCCCCCACCCAGTACCACGCCAAGCTCAATGCCGGCGTCAACCGCACCCTTTATCTGTCGGCAAAAATGCCCCAATACCACAGGATCGATACCTTGGCCGGCGTCGCCGCCCAAGGCCTCTCCACTGAGTTTCAGCAGTAATCGGGGCAACGCGCTATTCGCTGACTGCGAGTTGCGCGGCAACCTCGGCAGCAAAGTCCGCTTCTTCGACTTCGATACCTTCCCCTACCTCGTAGCGCACAAATTGCACGACGTCGGTATTGGCCTGTTTCACCAGCGCGCCAACCTTCGTGTTACCGTCTTTTACGAATGGCTGGTCAAGCAGGCTAACTTCCGCTAGGTATTTTTTCACCCGACCCTCTACCATCTTGGCGACGATTTCTTCGGGCTTGCCGCTGTCTTGAGCCTGAGACAAGTAAATCTCGCGCTCTTTGTCGAGCACATCCGCAGATACGTCTTCGCTTTTCACGACCATCGGATTGATGGCGACAACGTGCATGGCCAAATCGCGCCCTACTTCGTCAGATTTTGTCGTCAGTTGCACAATGGCACCACGGCGCTGGTCGCCGTGCATGTAGTAGCTCAGTGCGCCCTCGGCGGACTCAACCACCTGGCCACGACGAATGGTCATATTTTCGCCGATTTCCTGAACCAGCGTTTCACGCTCTGCGTTCAACGCTTCAGACACCGAGCCCAAATCACCATTATCGAACAAGGTCTGGGCTACTTTACTGACAAAGGCGATGAACTTTTCGTTCTTAGCGGCGAAATCTGTCTCGATATTTACTTCAACCATGGCCATGCGGGTGCCGTCTTCAGCAACCTTGACACCGAGTAAGCCATTTGCCGCCGTACGGCCTGCTTTTTTCGCCGCCTTCAAAGAGCTCTTCTTGCGCAGATCTTCGATGGCCTTATCCATGTCGCCATCGGCTTCTACCAATGCCTTTTTGCAGTCCATCATCCCTAGCCCCGTGCGCTCACGCAGCTCTTTGACCATTACCGCTGAGATTGCCATGTCTTACTCCTTGTCTGCGTCTGTGTTGCTGCCCGCCTCGGCTTCAGAGGCCTCGGCAGCAGCTTCTGCTGCTTTCGCTTCGTCTTCGGCTGCAAACGCTTCATTGACACTGGCAGCTACCGCTTCAGAGATTTCAGCTGTCGGCGCCGCGACTTCTTGTACTTCGACAAATTCATCGGGATCGACATCTGTAGCGACATTGGCCTTGCCTTCGGCAATCGCATCTGCGACCGCTGTCACATACAGGCGGATGGCGCGAATCGCATCGTCGTTGCCCGGAATGACGTGATCAACGCCTGCTGGATCACTGTTGGTATCCACCACGCCAAACACCGGAATACCGAGCTTGTTCGCTTCAGTGATCGCAATATGCTCGTGCTGCACATCAACAACAAAAATTGCGTCGGGCAAACCGCCCATTTCTTTAATACCACCCAGACTGCTTTCCAGCTTGTTCATCATGCGGGTACGCAGCAGGGCCTCTTTCTTTGACAGTAAGTCGAAGGTGCCGTCTTGGGATTCGGTTTCCAAATCAATCAGGCGCTTAATGGACTGACGAATGGTCTTGTAATTGGTGAGCATGCCGCCCAACCAGCGCTGATCCACATAGGGCATGCCAACCCGGGCCGCCTGCTCGGCAATCACCTTGGCTGCTGCACGCTTCGTACCAACGAACATGACTTTCTTGCCCTTGGACGCCATGTTGCGCACTTCGATCAGCGCTTCATTGAACGCAGGAAGGGTTTTCTCAAGATTGATGATGTGAATCTTGTTACGAGCACCAAAGATAAATGGTGCCATTTTAGGGTTCCAGAAACGGGTCTGGTGGCCAAAGTGCACGCCAGCGGCCAGCATGTCTCGCATACTTACAGTCATTTTTTTTACTCCGGGTTAGCTATTTGCCATGCCTCCCAAATCCCAACCGAACACGCTTCCTGAAAGAAACGCCCAGCACCCGGGGACCTGTGTCGAAGCAGACAATTTTTTATCTGTCTCAAGTTGTCTATACTGCGCCGCGTTACGGTTTACGCCCTTTAGAGCACTTACCTGCAAGGCCGCTAAGACCATGAAACATTCTCGTTTCGCCGAACATTGAACTATCCTCTGTCCGCGCGGCGCGATTTATACCACAAACGACTTTCTGAGATAAACGGATTTTCCAATGACAGCGCGGATAAATAACGAAACTGACCTAGCAGGCATGAGAGCCGCCGGCCGCGCAGCGTCCTCTGTGCTGGAAATGATCGGTGAGCATGTGCAGCCAGGCATCACCACCGACGAGCTAAACCAAATTTGTCACGACTACATCGTCGATGAACTCGACTGCATCCCTGCCCCGCTCAATTACGGCGGTGGTGGTGGCCAAATGCCCTTTCCCAAGTCCATTTGCACCAGTGTGAATCATGTGGTCTGTCATGGCATTCCCAGCCCCAGCAAGAAACTGAAAAATGGCGACGCGATCAACATCGACATAACCGTCATCAAAGACGGCTATCACGGCGATACCAGTAAGATGTTTTTTGCCGGTGAAGCGTCCGTAATGGCAAAGCGCCTAAGCAAAATCACCCAGGAATGTATGTACAAAGGAATTGAACAAGTTCGCCCGGGGGCCCGGCTGGGTGATATTGGCTACGCCATTCAGCGCCACGCGGAAAACAACCATTTCAGCGTGGTCAGAGAATTTTGCGGCCATGGTATAGCGAAGGTGTTTCATGACGACCCCCAAGTGCTCCACTACGGCCGGCCAGGCACCGGGGTCGTTCTGGAAGAAGGCATGTCCTTTACCATTGAGCCTATGATCAATGCGGGCAAGAGGCAGATCAAAATCCTGCCTGACCAATGGACCGCCGTGACCAAGGACCACAAGCTATCCGCCCAGTGGGAGCACACGCTCATGGTCACAGCCGACGGTTTTGAAATCTTCACACTGCGAGCTGAGGAAAACTTTGGGTAATCGGCGCATTCTTGATCGTCTTAACACATCGACCCAATCTGCCGCCCCCCCAACAAGGCCTGCACTATGAGCTTGGCGGTCAGTATCATCGCTCGCCGGGAGACCCTAGCCGAGGCAGTAGAAGCCTTGGCAGACCGGTATTGGAACAACGAGCCCGTTGAGGACTTAGTCAGCGGACTGACCCAGACCTTTGATTCGCTGATCATCGATCTGTGGCAACAGCACTTCAACGAAATCAGCGGTTGCGCACTCTTCGCCGTGGGCGGTTACGGGCGCGCGGAGCTACATCCCGGCTCGGATATCGATATTTTGGTTCTGGCCGAAAAGCCGCAGCGGCACAGAGAGGCCATTGAAGCCTTCCTGCGCGACGTCTTTGATCTCAACGTCGAAGTCGGCCACAGCGTGCGCGACATCAAAACCTGCATCAAAGAATGTCGGGCCGATATTACCGTGGCCACTGCCCTGTTCGAACGCCGTTTTTTGACCGGTGACGCGAGCCTCATCGCCCCGCTTGACAAAGCCCTACAGCACCGCAAAATCTGGCCTATCGAAGATTTTTTCCTCGCTAAACGGGACGAACAGGTGGCGCGCCATCGCCACTACGACAATGTCGACTATAACTTGGAGCCGAACATCAAAACCTCTCCGGGGGGATTGCGTGACATCCACACGACGCTTTGGATCTGCAATCGACAGTTTGGTACCACGGACATTGAAGAACTGGTTCGACTGGAAGTGCTGACGGATATTGAGGCTCGATGGCTCAAAGACGGCAAACGGTTCTTATGGTGGGTTCGATACGGCCTGCACACCTTGGCCGGACGCAAGGAAGACCAATTGCACTTTGCCCGACAGCGCGAGTTGTCCCAACGTTTGGGGTTCATGGACACCGAGAGTAAATCCGCTGTTGAGCTGTTCATGCAGCATTACTATCGCCACGTCATGGCCCTGTCTGAAGTGAACGACATCATCCTGCAGTACTTTCAGGAAGACATTGTCGCTAAGAAGAAACCCACCATGGAGCCGCTGAACGAACGGTTCAGACTGGTCAATCGACGGATCGACGTGGTCCAACCCGACATTTTCCTGAAAAACCCCTCTGCTATGCTGGAAATGTTCCTGCTGATGGCCCAGCGGGAGGAAAATATTCGGGTTCGGGTGACGGCCATTCGTGCATTGCGCGATGCCGTGCATCTGATCGACGAGGAATTCCGCCAGAATCCAGAAAACTGCCGTCTGTTTTTGCGTATTCTCAAAGCCCCATACACCGTGGTGACACAGCTCACTCGGATGCGGCGCTACGGCGTGCTCGGCCGCTATCTGCCCGCCTTTGGCGACATCGTCGGCCAAATGCAGCACGACCTGTTTCATATCTATACCGTCGATGCCCATACCATGATGGTGATCCGGAATATGCGGCGCTTTCGTTACGAACACGCGCTGGATACTTTCCCCATCGCCCATCGATGCGTCAAAAGTATCCCGAAAGGTGAGCTGCTTTACATTGCCGGCCTGTTTCACGACATCGGCAAAGGGCGCGGCGGCGACCATTCGGAGCTGGGAGCCGAAGATGCCCGCGTGTTTTGCGAACAGCACGAACTGAACGAAACCGATACCGCGCTGGTATGCTGGCTGGTGAAACGTCACCTCTACATGTCGTCTGTGGCACAGAACCAGGACATTTATGATCCAGAAGTCGTGGCGGAGTTCGCCCGAGAGGTGAAGTCTCAAATGCGTCTGGACTATCTCTACGCCTTGACGGTTGCCGACATCAACGCGACCAATCCAACCCTGTGGAATGGTTGGCGAGCGACCCTGATGCGTCACCTCTATGCAGAAACCCGGCGCGTTTTTCAGACTCAGGAAGAACCGTTGGACCGACAAGAAAGTATTCAGGCCTTCCAAGAGAGTGCTCTCGACCAGCTCGAATCCGACCTGCCAGACCGACAGGCGGCTGACCTCCAACAGATTTGGCAGGACCTTGGCGAAGATTTTTTCTTGCGCCACACCACGCCCGAAATCGTATCCCTGAGCAAACGACTGCTGGAGCATGGCGATAACACCACGGCCTTTGTGGGTCTTTCTGCGCCACAAACCGGCGCAGCCGATGAGGGCGCAACCAAGATTTACGTTTTGGATCAAGACCGACCAAAAACCTTTGCAGCACTGGTCGTCACACTGAGCCAGCTGGGACTCACCGTGGTTGACGCCTACATCAGCAGGGCCAGCAGTGATCGCTACTTCGATATGTTTACTGTCCTCGACGAGGACGGAACGGAAGTATCAGACCCAGCATTGCGCGACGGCATTGTGGACCGGGTGAAAGCCACGCTCGCGAATCCCGAACCCGCGACCAGTGGTGCGACTCAGCGGGTGTCACGGCAGCTCAAAGAACTGAAAGTGCCCGCCAGCGTCAGCCTCACGGCCCAAGAAGATGATCTCACCGCCGTACTGAACGTAACGGCCTCTGATCGTCCGGGCCTGCTGGCGAACATCGCCTTGGTACTCGTCGAGCTGGGTTTGGAAATCACATCAGCGCGCATCACTACCCTAGGCGAGCGGGTGGAAGATGTCTTTTTGGTCACCCGAGCGGACGGACAGAGCCTAAACGATGCGCAGCAATGCTATGACATCGAACAGGCCATTCGTCAGCGTTTGGATCAAGCCCTTTAACTCGTCAGGACAGGAATACAACCGCCGTGTCGAACCACAGATTAACGCAGCTCCAACCCTATCCTTTTGAACGATTGCGCGAGCTTCACAAGGATTGGCAACACCAAGGCGACCTGGCGCATATCCCACTATCCCTTGGTGAACCAAAGCATCCGCCACCGCGCTTTGTGGTTGAAGCGCTTGCCAACGCCGATGCGCTGACCCAGCAGCTGGGTATGTATCCTGCCACCAAGGGTAGCGACGATCTGCGCTCG
>MDSV01186847.1_pt1 | contig 12776 bp, 13 predicted proteins | sample 810851 | NCBI WGS metagenome assembly MDSV01 (sample SAMN05326640, study PRJNA326480) | marine metagenome | isolation source: seawater | place: Atlantic Ocean: North East | collected 2012 | reverse complement strand
TTTAGGCATTGGCATAAAAAACATCTTGGAATAGAAATCACAAATGAGCAATTAAACACTCTTTCTGAAGAGTTTTCAAACCGGGTTGTTGATCAAGTTGTAAAGTCTGATGAGATTAAAGGATCTATGAATTTTATCAAAAGCAACCACCAAGAATTTAGATTCTGGATTATTACTGGAACGCCAACAATTGAAATGAAGCGAATTGCTGACAAAATCGAAATCAGCCCTTATTTTATTGGAATCCATGGTTCTCCAGAGAAAAAGAAACACTGGGTAGATCATTTGCTGAAAACACATCAGCTTCATCCGAACGAAACCCTATTTTTAGGAGATGCAACAACAGATTTTGAGGCGGCTCAGTGGGGAAAATTACATTTTGCCCTTCGTGAAGCCCCTTATAATATTGACCTATTTAAAGACATTCAGACTCCTCGATTCAAAACTTTTGAGGATTTAAATAACATTTTAAATGAATAAACTCAAGGTACTTGTCACAACAACATCTTTTCAAGATACGCCAGGAAAACACCACGATTTATTAGCGGAACAGAATTGGGATTTGAGTTTTCTTAGGGGACCTTTAAAAGAGGAGGAGATAATCGCTGCGATAGATCAATTTGATGCGGTTATTTGTGGGGACGATGAATACACACAAAAAGTAATAGAAAAAGGAGCGAACGGAAAACTTAAAATACTTTCCAAATATGGTGTTGGACTTGATAAAATTGACTTGGAAGCAGCGAAGAAATTCGGTGTTAAGGTTACCAATTGCCCAGGTATCAACCAAAACTCTGTTGCAGAACATGTTTTTGCACTTTTGCTTTCCTTTGAGAAAAATATTCACACCCAATACAATAGTGTTCAGCAATATTCATGGAAAAGACAGATTGGATATGAGGTTTTTGGTAAAACGATAGGAATTATCGGCTTTGGCGCAATAGGTAAAGAGGTGGCTAGAATTGCTCAAGCATTCAAACAAAAGGTTTTAATATACGACCCTTTTGTAGGCGAAAACATAGTTAAAACTTATGCAAATGCAGAAAAAGTAGAAGATTTGACGACTCTTTTCAATGAGTCAAACTATATTACGCTCCACACCCCTCTGACGCCTGAAACAAAACATGTTATCAACCAAGAGGTCATCAACAATCGTCTGACAAAAAAGCCCGTAATTATCAACACTGCCCGTGCAGGCTTAGTAGAAACAGAAGCGATCATAAATGGTATTGAAAACAATAAAATTGCGGGTTATCTATGCGATGTTTTAGATCAGGAACCAATATCGAAAAACGAAAAGTTGGTAAAACTAAACAATGTGATTATTACTCCGCATGTTGGGTCTAGAACTTATGAGAATGTGGTTAATCAAGGTACGATGGCAATTAAAAACGTAATAAATCAACAAAATGATAGATAAGATTTTAAAAAAAAATTTACTTAAAAATATGGAGTAAGTTTAACTCAAAAAAAGGAAATATACATATTGGCTTTGATTCTTCGAAATTAAAAAAACTACCTTGGCATAAAGATAAAGTTTTTTTAAGACCAACCAGCTCAGACGTTTCACGAGTCATAGAGCTCTACAGTAATATCTATATGAATAACTCTACTTATTTACACAAAGAATTATTGAAAAGAAAACCTAAGCTTTTAATTGATGTTGGAGCTAATATTGGTCTTGCCACATATAGTTTGGTAAATGAATTTAAATCGTTAAAAAAAGTTATTGGAATTGAAGCTGAGAGTTTAAATTATGATATGTTGGAGGCAAACTACAAACAATTCAATAAAATGAGTTCAGATAGAATTGTTTTTGAACCTGTACATGCACTTGCATCTAACTATTCTGGAAGTTATGTAGCACCCAAAAAATCTATTAATGAATTTGATAAAAAAACAACTTCATCAGGGACTTTTAGATTTTCACCAACCTTAAAACCAACTAAAAATGACATAGGTATTAGATCGATTTCATTGGTCGAAATATTGTCAAAAAAAAATATTGAGGAGGGAATTATAGTCAAAATAGATATCGAAGGGGGTGAGAAATATTTATTCGAAAAAAACCATGATTGGCTCAAGAAGGTTTTATATGTGACTATTGAATTGCACGACAGGTATGGAATAGGTTTAGTAGATTCATCCAAAAACTTTCTAGCTGCTATCACAAAATATGACTTCGCAATTGTGCCAGAAAAGGACATATTACACTGTTATAACAGAAAACTTTTCTATAGCAACAAATAGATTAATGAGAACAGATAAACTATTTGATTCACCAACATTTACAACTTGGTTGAACTTAACTTCCAAAAGCTCTGTTCTTGTTTTTTTAGTGCCCTTAGTATTTAAGCATTTAGAGAGCCATGAAATAGTTAACTGGTTTTTAATACTGACTGTATTGTCTTTTATATCCATTTTTGATTTTGGCCTGCTTCCCAATACAACTAGAATCTTTTCACGTATAATAGGAGAGAATCGAAAAAACAATAGCCAAGAGGAGAGAGAAAATAAAATAGGAAACGTTATAAGTTCCACAAAAAAAACATACAAAAACTTGACTGTTTTGGTCTTTTTTGGCGGAATTATAATAGGATTTAGTTATTTGTATTCTCGATTTGATCAGATGTTAAGCACACATAAAATAATTTTAATTCTAATGGTTTTTTTAAGTGGGTGTTTAGCAATCTACAACAACTTTTATTTATCGTTGTTAAATGGCAAGCTGATGGTTTCGTTAACCCAAAGAACATTGGCACTGATAAACATATTGGTTGTCATTACCTCTGCAGTTACTTTAATAATCAGCAAAAACTTTTTTTTCACAACACTTGTGTTTATTTCTAACCATATAATTTCGTTTTTTGTTCTGCAGAACCTTTCAAAAAAAAACCTGGAAGAAGAACTAGAAACGCTTGAAAGAGTTAAGAAGAAGAGGCTTAGTTTCAAAAGCGAAGTTCTAAGCTCATCATGGAAATCAGGCGTAGGGGTGTTTTTCTCACTTGGCTTAATTAATGCATATAGTTTTTTAGTTGTAGAGTTATTTTCAGATCAAACTTCAGCAATGTTTATGTTTTATGTTCAAATAGTGAGGGCAATAAGTAGTTTTTCTCAAGCGCCCTTTTATTCCCATATTCCAAACTTCAATCAGTTATATGGAGAGGGTAAAATGAATAAGCTTATGGACCAAATACACAAAAAATTTAATTTAAGTTTATTAACATATTTTGTTTTGGTTTTATTGTCCACACTCATTTTGCCATATTTTGTAAAAATATTGAATATTCAACAAGCCTTTTTGGCAAACAAATTTTGGTTTTGGCTAGTAATTTCTTTTTATACAGAACGCATTTATGGGGGTTTGATACAAACACTTTCTATTTCCAAAATGATTGTTTGGCACTGGTCGAATGGGTCCACTGCCTTAATATCTTTGGCAATCGTTTTTCTATTTTCAGAAACCAAAACCATCAACTTATTTCCAATCAGTTTGACGCTATCTTATTTGCTTTTCGGAATCCCTGTAATTTATATGCTACTGAAATCCAAAATGAAAATTTACTTACACAAGCCAGTACTTATTCACCTTGGGATAGTTTTAATGATAATATTAATTTATGATTTAGTATGATAAAATCAGATTTATACAAAAGCCTTGCGTTTATATACAACAGCACAAAAGAACAAATAGGATCAATTTTTTATTGTCTTCTTTACAACAAAAGTTATGAATCAATGAAAACTTTAAGAAACAAGCATTATGGAAAACCAGCAGTATTGATCGGGGGAGGACCAAGTATAAATAAAATGGATTTAAACAAATACAAGGACTACATTACCATAGCGTGTAATGGGTTTTATCTCAAAATGGAAGATTTAGAATGGAGCCCAACCTATTACACGGTGGAAGACCCATTACCAGCAAAAGATAACTCAAAAGAAATATCCTCAATTCAATCAACCACAAAAATAATTCCATACAACTTAAAGCGATTTATCAAAAAGGATAAGAACACAATTTACACAAACTTCTTAAGAAGTTATGTCAAAACAGACGACGATAATTATCCTTATTTTAGTTTTGATTGTCAAGACAAAATATACTGGGGAGGAACCGTAATGTATTATAACATACAGTTGGCAGCATATATGGGGTGCAACCCAATATACCTGATAGGTGTTGACTTAAACTATTTTATACCTTCTTCAGCGAAAGTTAATGGAATAATTGTTACATCTACAGAAGAGGATAATAACCATTTTGATTCTAGATGGTTTGGGCCTGGTAAAAAGTGGCACCTTCCAGAAACAGACAGAATGCAACAATGTTTTACAAAAGCATTTTTTGAGCTTGAGAAAAAAAACATAGACTTATTCAATGCGGGTATCGACAGCAAACTAAAAGTTATACCAAAGGTTAGTCTAGATTAAGATAGGGGGTTAAATTTTAAAATAATTTTACACACAGCTCTAATATGAACAATAAAATTCATTTGATTGTAATAAATTATAACTACAATAGATTCTTGGTGGAAAATAAAGAACAGATTCTAAATGCAAAAAAGTATTGTGAAGGGTTTGTTATTGTCGATGACCAAAGCACTCAACCTATTGATGAACTGATGAAAATTTATGGTCAAGATGTAATTGTTACTAAACATAAAAAGAGCAAACACAATTCACACAATCAAATAAATGCGATTTATTCAGGAATTAATTATTTTAAAAACATAAAGTCTGACGATTTAGTTTGGATAATGGATGCTGACGACATTCCTCTAATTAATAAAAATATTTTCTCAAAAACAGAAATATCATCAATAGATTTTTTCATGTTCTCTAGAAAAGAAGAAAATAAAAAAATAACACCTTACGTTAAACACCCTTTATGGGTCAAGCAAACAACAACATCATCAATCATTGTTCGAAAGCATATTTTTACAAACTTTAAACGGTTTTTTAAAAATAAATTTTTCCCTACTGTTTGGTATGACATAAGGGTTTCTATCATTTCACAGCTAAAGCCAGAAAAAAGAAAAATTTTCGAGAATATTTTGTGCGAAAGAGTGTTACATCAAAACAACGATTCTAAGAGTTATATTAATAGTAAATTATTAATTTATAGTCGAATAATTAAAGCGATGTCAATGTCGCTGATATTAAAACTTTTTTGGACATTTAAAATTAGCTGAAATATGAGCAAACTAACGGAATTATCTTTTATTAGCCCAAAGAGACTCTCATTGGATACGATTCTATTACAACGTACAATTTTAACTCGCAATCACCTAGAAAATGAGAATAGCAATCTTCAATTGAGTTTGAATTTTGAACGGATTTTTTAAAAATATTAATTGAAGCGAAGGATTTAAAAATAAGGGAAATGGTCAGAACGGATTTTTTAAAAATACTAAGCACGGTTTCGATTTTCACCTTAATTATATATTCACCCTTCACCTATGCTGTATGTCAAATTCTTTTATTATGCTTTATATTAATAAGAATAAAATCATTCGAGTATTTAACAGAACGGAAAACTCTACTACTGGCTTTAAGTTTATTACTGTTGTTTATTTTTCCGAGCCTAATTTTTCAGTCATTTCTTATTGATAGCACTTTGAAGGTGTTAAACTTCTCGTTACTCTTCTTAGTTGTTCAAAAAAATGACACAAAAAAAATGATCAAAAAAGTCGAATGGTTTATGTTTCCAGCTATACTATATTCCTTATGTATTTATTTTGGTATTACTCCAGATGTTTTAAATACAGAATACGAAAAAATGTATGCATTTGGAAGAAATGCAAACTCTAGTATATTTTTCGAAGCAGATTACGCAGGAATTACTGCAGCGATAATCGCCATATACTCAAAAAGGGTTTCAACAAGCTTTTCATCACTTGGAGTTAATGTTATTGCCGACTATTTTTTTGGCACATTAGCAATTATAGGGAACCTATTTAAGAAAATTTTAAAATTTTCATTTTTAAAATTTTTGGCTGCCTTATTTGTAGTCTTTACGCCATGGGCATTGTATTATTTGGGGCCAATTTTTTTCGAGCAACGTTACTTCATATGGTATAGCTATCTCAATAATGTTGATTTACTAGCAATTTATAAACCTGATAACATTAAAGATTTAATTTATACTGATTTGACTCAAAGCCCATGGGGACTTAAAGGATTAAATCTGCATAATGGATTTTTTGAAAGTATCTCTTATAAGGGAATAATATATACTCTATTCTCAATTATTCTAATTTTCAAGGCTTTCTTTAAATCAAAAAAAGACATTTTTTTAATTTTATTTTTTATTGGGTTATATCAAATGTTTTCGATTTCTCTTGGGGGATTATCCTTCCCTTCGTTGGTGTTTAGTTTTTTAATAATTGAAAAAATAAAATATGCACAATAGGGTAGATTTGATTGGATCTAATGGGATGATAGGAAATCTGATTTTAAATTATTTAAAATCGAAAGGAATAGTAGTTCGGGAAATTACTAAAGAACCAGGTGATCATTCAATAGGATTTAATGAATTTCTTAATATTGATAAAAGTGAACTGATTATTGATGTAAGCTTGATGTCGATCCAGGATGCTATAAAACTTCGACAATCACTTGAAAACTCAAAATCAAGACTAGTTCATATATCATCTGTTTCAGCTTTATATGATGATAGCCCCTACGGCCAATACAAAAGATCTGTATACAGGGCATTCAAAGAATATGAAAATTCCGAAATATATTTTGGAGATATTTTTGAATATGATAACAAAATAATTGGTTTTTGGAAAAAAATAAATCGCAATAGCAAAAGGATATATTCGTTTCGAAATCTCCATGTTTTTAACATAGAGAAGTTAAGTAGGCATATCTACATTGGCAAAAGATACAAACCAGAGGCTATAAAGGTCAACTTAATCAAAAGATCATTTGTAAGTCTAAGTTTCAAAACCAGGGTGTATAGATTTTTGAATTTGTTTGGAATTTATATTATAAAATGAAAAAAAAATATGCTATTGTAGGTGGAGGTAATGTAGGACTATTTTTGGCTAGCTATCTAGCAAGAAAAGAGGAATCCATAACAGTCTATACAACTTCTAAAAAACCTAAGACACGGATGTTGAGTGGTGATATTTTGGGGGGTTTTAAATTGCATACTGCTCGATATGGATCCTATCCCGTTTGGGGAGGTGTTATAGCCATCGACTATAAAATCGCCAATCTTTTTTCAGAAAAATTTCTTTTAGAATTTATTTCTAATTTCACCATTTACGAATTATATGCTTTTAAAAATGACTCATATTTTTTTCACGCGAAGATTGAATTTAATATTGAATGGAAAGCAATAAAAATTATTGAAAAAGAAGTAAAAACGATTGACATAAAAGATGATAAATTCATCATCTCAGGAGATGTATACGATTCGTGTATACTGACTACAGGCGCATCTACTATACCGGAACTATCAGAAAGTAAAAAAATTTCTTTAAAGAAACCAAAGGTTATTTTTGACAAATACATTGAATTAATTGAAAGAAAATCTAACAATGAAATAGATTTTTCGAGACTTTACTCTGAAAATGAATTCGTTGCAATGGATATCCCAGTGAATCTACCAATAAATATTTCCGACTTGCAAAAAAAATCATCATTTTATCATATCCTCAATAAATCTAATTTACTGCCAAAATATTTCAAGCTAAATTATGTAATCTATTTTTCTACTTATTTGAAAATAGTATTTAACATACTTATTAATAAAAGAAAAAAGTTTTGGTTTCGAACCGTATCTTTAAAGAATAGTTATCCAATACAATATAAACGTCAACAAGGAAAATTTATTAGGGAAGCCGACAGCTCGATTAAATTTAGTAAAGGGACCAAAATGTATGCGTATCACTACGAGTCGAGAATTAATAAAGAGCTTGAAATTAAGAATTTGTATTACGAGCATCTACTTGAAGGGTTACCAATTACCCATTCGAATCCTGTAGCTTTAAGAATATTAAAAATCTTATTTGAATTAAATAATGAGAAGGAAAAATTTACTGATAATTACATCTAAACCTATTTTTCCTGTCGACGGCGGTGATAAATTAAGAATTTTAGAAATCGCCAAGGAATTGAATAAATACTATAATTTAGATATAATATTTCCAGGAAATGAAACTGACAAAGACCTTACCGTTAAATCCAATTTATTTCAAAACGTTTATGCCCACAAAATTAATATTCTGAGAATTATTTTAAATATTTTGAATTTTACATTTAGTAACTTACCAATTCAATTATCTATAGTATATCATCCTAAGTTCAGAAAATTCCTAAACAACCACGGGAATAAATATGACGTGATATTGCCGCACCTTTATAGGTCTGCATTTTATATTCCAAAGAAATTCAATTCAAAGGTAGTTTATGAAGCATGTGATTGTTTTTCACTTGCAGCAAAACGGATAAGTAGAATAAGAAGCATCAAAGAGTTTGTTTTTAAATTAGACCAAGTGAAGGTTTTCAAATTGGAGAAAAAACTTATTCAATCGTTTCCCAAATCAGTGTTTATTAATGTTGAAGACCTTAATTATTTATTCAAAGGAAACAAGTTCAACAAGTTTAGAATCATAACAAATGGTAAACGCATTGAATCCATATCTGATAAAAATATTCATAACAATTTCAAATCAAAGGCCTTTTTGTTTATTGGGAATATGAATACTATTCCAAATCAGGCAGCCATAAATTATTTCTATGATGAAATCTTTTGCAAATATTTTCCAGATTATAAATTAATTATAGCTGGTAAAAACTCAAAGACTTTTAATAGGGAAAGAACTCATTGTATTGATCATTTTGATTCGCTTCAATCACTTTCTAAACTAGGAATATTTGCAGGCATTGCACCTATGCAAAATGGGGTAGGAGTTCAAAATAAGATTTTGGATTATTTCAATCTCAAAGTTCCAGTATTAACAACAAGCTTTGGCTACAGTGGACTTAAAGCAAATCCAGATGAACAAATATTGTTGTTTGAAGACCCTATAGGATTTAAAAACAAAATAAATTTACTAAGAGAGAATGAAAAATATTACACTAGCGTAGCTTTAAGCGGTTATCAATATTTGAAAGAAAATCATAATTGGGTTCAAGTTGGAGAAATTTATAAAAACTTAATTGAGGAAAATATATGCGAATAATAATTATAACTCAAGATGAACCCTTCTACCTTTCAAAAAACTTAAACTATTTTTTAGAAAAACTTCCTAAAGAACACTCGATTGTAGGGGCGATTGTTACAAACGCATCTCCTTTTGGAAAAAAAGAAAGCTTTTTAAAAAAAGCTCTTAAAACAAAAAGGATATTTGGATTAAATTTTTTTCTATATTACACCCTCCGGTTCATTTATGCGAAAGTTTTTCAAAAATCAGTAGCTCGTTTATTTGTAGAATATGGGGTTATTAGAATCGAGATTAAGGGTTCAATAAATACAGAAAAAAATCTTAATATTATAAAATCTTATCGTCCCGATTTATTAATTTCTATTTTAGGAAATCAAATTTTCAAAAAACGACTGATTGATCTTGCACCCAAAGGGTGTATTAATCTCCACACGGCACTTCTTCCAAAGTACAGAGGTCTTATGCCGACCTTTTGGGTTTTAAAAAACAACGAAGAATATACAGGGGTATCAGTATTTTTTGTTGACGAGGGGATTGATAGTGGACCAATTATTCTTCAAGAAAAAGTTAGAATAGGCCAACAAACTCAACAAGAATTAATAGAGAAAACTAAATTTATTGGGATAAATTTAATACTTGAAGCTATCGATCTTATTGCTAAGGGTGATTTTAGGCTAATTGAGAACACCGATTCTGAGAAATCATATTATTCATTTCCAACTCGTGACGATGTAAGAAAGTTCAAGCAATTGGAAAAAAAGTTTTTTTAATGAAAATTTTGACGTTCGACATAGAAGAATGGTTTCATATTTTAGATAATGATTCGACAAAAACTGTGGAAGAGTGGTCTAATTATGAAACGAGGATTCATTCTAATGTTGATAAGATATTTAACTTATTAGCTAAATCAAACCTGAAAGCAACTTTTTTTGTTGTTGGCTGGATTGCTGAAAAATACCCAGAAGTATTAAATAAAATTGATAAATTGGGATATGAAATAGGCTCTCACACAAATATGCACCAATTGATGTATGAGCAAAAACGAAATGAAGTACAACAAGATCTTAAGAGATCTATCGATATAATACAATCAATTACAGGAAAAAAAGTTACTGCATTTAGAGCTCCAGGATTTTCGATTACTGAAAAAAACAAATGGGCGTTTGAAGTTTTAGCAGAGAATGGAATAACTCATGATAGTTCAGTATTTCCAGCAGGAAGAGCTCATGGAGGTTTTCCTAGCTTTTCAAAGGCAGAGCCTTCGATAATCAAAATAAATGGATATGAGCTCAAGGAATTCCCTATTAATACCGTCCCAATATTAGGCAAAAAATGGATTTACTCAGGAGGAGGCTACTTTAGAGTTACTCCCTACCCATTTATTAAAAAATGGTCAAATTCAAGTGATTACATAATGACGTATTTTCATCCAAGAGATTTCGATAAGGACCAGCCAATGATTGAGGGCCTTTCTCGAATCCGAAGATTTAAGTCATATTATGGTCTTGGTAATTGTATGAACAAACTTGAAAGGTGGACTTCAGAATTTTCGTTTGTTGATTTAAGAAATGCGGATCAAATGATAGATTGGTCTAAAGCACCTTTAGTTGAATTATAATCACAACAGCATTAAATGTTAATTTAAAATCATACATGAAAGCTTATATTTTTGTTTTCATTAATCCATACCCACCAAACTATTATTGCCAATGGCGCAATAAAGAATGATCCATTACCAAAAGCAATAAACATTGGGATTAGCAATTTTGATTGATTTATATACTTAAGATGTAATGCAAAAAAAACGAAAAAACCAATTGAACCAAAAAATGCGAATATATCAACTGGTAAAATCTCCACCCACAAATCTGGGAAACGAGCATTTCCACCAAAAAGTATGGGCATGATTAAATTCTGACATTCAAAAGTTTCAATAAAGTTGGTTAGAATTTTATTTCTAAATGAAAAAAGGGTGTCCCATGCGCCGTTGTCTTCATAAACAGAGCTCCAAAAAGAAGAAAAAGATACTATATATTTAATCCAAAAAGGCAGTAAGAGGATTGATGAAATTACACTTGCTGAAAACAACAACCGATACTTTATGTTTTTTAAGATAACGAATAATATTATCAAAATAACTGAAAGAATTCCAGCCTTAGTTCCAGAAAATATAAGGCTGCAAATTAACAACATTGAAGATATTGATAAAGATGAATCTCGATTGAAAATTCGAATAAAAAAGATCGAGCTAAGTATAACATTGTACCCTTTAGCCATAAATCCAGAATAACCCCACCTTTGGGAGCCGTAGTAGCTTTCAAAAAAGGAAACATCAAAAAAGATTCCTAGAATTATAAATATTGAGTTTAATAAAATGATTTTCTCCAGAAAAGATAAAATTATTGACTCATATTTTTGGACACCCTCTAAGTTTGTCCACATAAATAAAAAAATCATTGGAAAAGTCAATCTAGACAAGTAATATAATTGACCTTTCAAAATACTATTTTTTAAACTGTAATCAACGGCTTCCATTGAATAGATATATTCATTCAACAACCCTATCAAAATCAGTGTAAAGAAAGTAATGAAAAACAACCAGTTTTTTATATTTTTCAAACTCAGTATTGAGATTACAATCAAGAGTGTTACAAAAAAATATAAATATGCAGTTAGTTGTTTTGAAAAGAGCATATCATTTAAACTATCTACAGCCAAATACTTATCAAAAACCTGCCTTGTAAAAGCGTGTATGATTAACACCATCAACACCCAATAATAAAACCGTGCACTCTCAAACACATTCACTCTGGCACTATTGATTAATCGTTGAAGCATCTATTGTAAAACGTTTAATTAGTTCAACTATTGTTGTTTTTTAAAATAACCTTTTTGGGTCTAACAGTATGTGAGTTCGCACCGCCCCACTCTAAAACCTTTTGCTCTGGAAACAATCGCCTTGTCAAATCCAACCACGTCATCACCTCACTTCCACAATAATGTGAAATGCCTTTTGCGAGCTGTTGGTTAGCAATTCCTTTTAGCAAATGGGCAGCCAAATCTTCTGCACGTGTCGGACAGCCCTTTTGGTCTGCTGTGACTTGTAGTGTCTTTCCAGCATCGATCTGGGCTTGTAGCTTGGTATAGAAGTTATTACCATATTGAGAATATAACCAAGACGTACGCACAATCGAATACGTCCCACCAATCAACGCTATGGCTTGTTCTCCGGCCAATTTACTCGCGCCATAAACATTCAAGGGGTTGGGTGCGTCAGAAGGGGTGTAGGGCCTGTCCAAAGTGCCATCAAAGACATAGTCGGTAGAAATATGCACAAGCCAGCACCCATGTTGTTTGCAGACTTTGGCAAGGGTCTCTACTGCTGTTGTGTTTATCGCATAGGCGAATTCTTTATTGGTCTCTGCACCATCTACATCAGTATAGGCAGCAGCATTGATACACACAGCAAAAGATTGACTAGCAAGCACTTCTTTCACTGCTTGTGAATTGGTAATATCAAGTGTGTTTTTGTCCAAAAAAACAAAGTCAAGAGGGAAGTCTTTTGCAGCAGCTTGTAAGGCAAGCCCCAACTGG
>MDSV01170046.1_pt1 | contig 12776 bp, 30 predicted proteins | sample 810851 | NCBI WGS metagenome assembly MDSV01 (sample SAMN05326640, study PRJNA326480) | marine metagenome | isolation source: seawater | place: Atlantic Ocean: North East | collected 2012 | reverse complement strand
GTGATCTCATAGTGTTGTCGAGAGGAACAGAGCCGATCAAGTAAACCCACTTCACTGGGAGCTGAACGATCACCCGCACTGTGCCAATCGTCAAACCCTCACAAGTTCTTGCCAGATTCGGCACGATCATGTAACTTGGTTCACAAGTCAGACAACTGACTCACACAATCAACAACCGATCTTCCACAGCGCCAGTCATTCACTGTCGTTAAAGAGATCAGAACCTAGACAATCGAATCAGGACTAGCTAAGGGCAAAGGAGTTCCTCCTCCCTGGTGTGACCATTGTCTCGCCTTAGTTAGCTCCTGCTCTTCTTAATAATTATGTGCCAAGTGTGTAGGGATAGCCTGCACTGCCACGCGATCCGGCGTACCGGCGTGGAGGGTGAACAGTAATGTTCTGATCGGCGGAAGCGTCCGAGCCCAGCAGCACCGTTCCTTTAACGACACACACCCATAGTCTCCCTGTATAGGAAGGCAGGTGTGGTGTCCACTTTCAAAATTGAATACTTTGGCTTCAACAACTGAATAACATCACAACATTCTGTGCACTCTGTGCGCCATTTTACATTTTCACCGGTAAGGTTGACTTACTCTCTAGCGGGTGCAGCTTTTGCATACGCCAGGAGTGGGTCAGCCTTTACTACTTTTAACTGTGATCATCCGTGATCATTGACTTCTTCACTGAGCCTGTTATTTAGTCAGGTTCACTGAAGGACTCTAATCCTTCACCTATTGTTCTACGTTCATTCCAAACATGCGTAACATTGAAATCCTCATGAACAACGCCATCAGTGATTCCAAGAACTGGAAACTTGCGAACACTGAGGTTACTTTCGATCAAGAATCTGGTCACTCTCGTGTATATCTACACGGCAACCACATCGCCACTGTGGGTATTAACTTTGTCACGATCACAGACGGTGGGTATCAATCAAGGACTACAAAGTCCAGACTAAATGCAATCCTTCGTGAGCATTGTGTCGAAGGTGAGTCTGTATATCAGAAACGTGGCGAGTGGTTTGTTACTACTTTCCTGGGTAAAGATGACAAGGTTACACACATTCCCTTCTGCGGTTCTTTCACCTTTCAGTGATCATGTACAACATCATTCAAACTGTTCACCATGACTTCGGGCGGAAACCCTCCCGCAGTTGGTATAACTCAGCCGATGATTTTCATCTCGCATTAGATATGTGTAACACATTCAATGTGGCTCGGGCTGAGAAGAATCAACGCGAGGATGGAATCGCTGTGACTTATCACGTTGAGTATCACCCCACAGAATGGGAGGATTGATTATGTATTTCGATCGTTTCGACATCTGTGAAGCTTACTTCCTGTACTTCACTGAAGCCCATGAAGGTCAAACTTCAGACAAGTATGCTCGTCTGTCTCATATGCTCAGTTACTTCAACCCGAGTCTTGTACTTAAATACGAGACGCTGACTGAAAACGGGCAAGCTATTTACGACAACCTTACTGTTTCTGAATCATGAACATTCAACTGAACTACGATCAGATTCTGACTGTTACTCTCCCCGATGGTCAGACTGTCGAGATTGATGCACGGACTCGCGCAGAGACTGACATCTACATCAACAATCCGCATGGTGATTGTTATGAGTCACTGAGCTTTAAAGAGTGGCAGGGTGATGAACCTCACCCATCCTTATCTGCTGCCGAACGTAACACTAACCTCCGCTGATCATGACTGAATTAACTTCCACACAATTTGCTCAGGTTTATGAACTTCTTCAACCTGAAATTGAACTGTTCATATACAAGAAGAATATCAATCCTTATGAGTTAGTTGATGATCCAACTGCGTGGACTGAACAAGAGGTCAAAGAAGTTTCAGTCAAATTGTTCATGTCTGCTGTCCGTACTTCACTTGGTATCTGATCATGACTGACAAAGAACGTAACGAACTCATCGACAACTACGCATGGCGATGTGTAGATGGCATGGACATCAAGGATTTATGTAGAGCAATGGCTGAACAAATCGCAGCCAGCTTTGACACTGAATCAGATGACTATGTGATCGAACAAGTTAAAGAGTATTACCCTGATCTTCTTGAATCATGAATCGTTTTCTTGCTCTGTACTTTACTAACCACATTAACATCATCTGATCATGTATTTCAAAGAATCAATCGGTACAGTTGACGGCATCATAACAAGGAATGTGTTTGCTTATTCTTCTGAACCTAGGGGCGAGTTCTTGGGACCAGCAGTCACAAGTCACACGTTCTGGGGTAAAGATGCAACGAATGAGGAGAAAGTTACTGCATGGAAAGAGTGGGCAGAACGTGAATCTCGTCAGTCGTTGACATTAGATTCTTTGATTGAGAGGCGTCTAAATAGATACCTGTACAAATAACCATCATTCACTAACTAACCATGAATCGTTTTCTTGCTCTGTACTTTCACTGGCTCGATGCTACTGAACACAGGCGTGAGTTCACTCACATCTATGCGAAAGATCTGTCCGAAGCTATTGCTAAGTGGTCAGGTATTTGTTCAGCTAATGAACAGTTAATCCACATTGTTCCTAACCCCACGCCAGATCAAGCGTGGAAACTTTATGACGAGAGGAGGGCTGAACAGTGACTAACAGAGAACGTCTCGATGATGCCTGTCTCGCAATGGATGAGCTGGAGAAAGTTTCTCGGCTACTAGAGAAAGCTAAGGCTCCGAAATATATACTCGATCGGATTGAAGGCATGGAGTGCATACTTGTTGAGTTTTGCACTGACATCGATGATCTAATTATGGAGGATGATCTCAATGGCTAAGAACATCAAGCGCATCATTATCACCCGCACCATTGTCTATGACCGTGATGTATTTGAAGAGCTACCAGGTATCAATGACGATGAACAATTTGTTCAGTGGGTAAACGAAACCGCTGACGATGACTTCAAGTATCCATCCAACTTCACTCAAGACTTTTCTATTCACAAGAACAGAAGGATGAATGATTGACTTCGATGACAAAGAACTTGAGTTCTTCAGAGAATGTGTCTCCGATCAAATCAAAACCACAATGCGAGGTGATTGGGATGCAGTTAAAGAAGACATCTGCTTTCTCCATATTCTTATGGGAAAGGTGATGACACTGATTATTAACAACGACACTGAAACCAATGACTAAATTCAAAGGCTACGTTCTTCAACACGGAACATCACCAGTCAACGGTTGTCCCTTCGTGGTCATCATGACCATGGACTCAGGCAACCGTAAGACGGGGAACATGTGTCAGGTTTGGATTCTGACTGAGAACATTAACCCTAAGGACGCTGTAAAACTAGGTGTGGATGACACCGTTTGTGGTGATTGCCCACACCGTGGTATCTGGGACGAGGAGTTGCAGAAACTTGTTGATCGCAGTTGCTATGTGAATGTGGGTCAGGCTCCTGCTGCTGTTTGGAAATCATACAAGCGTGGCATCTACGGCAAGCTAAGTGATCTCGACCTAGCAGTCATTAAAGATCGGAAGATTCGCTGGGGTGCTTATGGCGATCCGGCAATGATCGACTCAACGCTCGTGACGATCTTTAATAAGCACGCCGCCGGTCACACAGGGTACACACATCAATGGTCACAACCCTGGGCACAGTGGTGCAAGGGAGTGTTCCAAGCTTCGTGTGATTCGTTCGCACAGTATCTCGACGCCAGTGCTCACGGTTGGAAGACGTTCGCCGTCGTTGCCAAGGGTAAGCAGTCATTCAGTGGCAAGCTTTGCCCAGCCACGGCAGACAACAGTCAAGCTCAGTGCATCACTTGCTCTCTATGTGACGGTGCCAAGACTGACATCTTCGTCGAGGCCCATGGTCGCGGCGCTTCTTATGCAACCAACTAACACCTAATTACACAATGGCTACTCGATCCGCTATCGGTTATCAACTTCCTTCAGGTCGCATCAAAGCTGTTTATTGTCACTGGGATGGATACCCTTCACATCAAGTTCCGATCTTAATTGAACACTACAACACGGTTGAGAAGGTAAGAGCACTAATCAAACCAGGCTCAATGTCTTCTCTCAGAACTCAACAAACCTGGGAAAATCTTGGGGAAGATGTGCGAGAAGCTCAGCCTTTATATCACCACGAGCGTGGTGAGAAAGACACGGGTCCGAGAATCACTAAATCAGTTGAGGATGCATCAAAATTCTGGCGCGAATCTTGGTGCGAACACTTGTATGTTTTCGTCCCTGATGTTGGCTGGACTCACTACAAAACTTCTGACTGAATCATGACCAAAACTTACAAGCTCCCCATGTCACCAACTGACACGATGATCGACTACTACAAACTGCTGAGCGATCCGTCTCACGCATGGCTGAATGATCCTGACTCACCCTTTCGCACACCAAATAGCTACAAAAGATTGCCCTGCATCTACTTCAAGTTTCGCACCTTCAAGCGTAGATCTTATGGGCCAAAACCTCAGCGTCTTAAATATCCAGTAGCTGAGCAACCTTGCCTTCGTTTGTATAGAGACGGGAGGTGGACTAAAAGACAAATAGCTTACCCAATGGCAAGCCCGGAAAGACTATCTGCAAAGGAACAATTTAACTACCAGATGGAACGTCTGATAAAGCATTGGCACGAGGAAGCTGATGTTATGCACTGTAACCACGAGAAACCTTATCTCGTTATGCAAGACGATAGCTTCACTGAACTATTTCACCTTTGATTTCATCATGACCAAAACTTACAAGCTCCCCATGTCACTTGAAGACTGGCAATGTTACTTAGACACACCGCAAGAGGTTGTGGATCTAATTAACACTTACTGCGAGAAAGCATTGAAGCGATCGAAAGATCCTAAGTCAGCTCTGTTCAACGTCTACACAGTTCTGAATAACTTTGTGGAGTTCGGATTGAGAGACACAGAATGTGACCACGTCGCGGTCAGAGTAGTAAATGCTTATTTCAAAGATGAGCCAGATGTTGATCGTTACTCGGTCGGATTCGTCTGAGATAATGATGATAGGGAAGGCCAACGTAAAGCTTTTCGGCATCAACCGAGCACGCTTGTATAGGCCGCTTAGCCTGATCCCAAAGCAATCCTTTAAAAATGTCTACCTCAGGAAACGCACCAACTTACAGGACACTGCTTCAAATCCTTGAGGTTCTTGACAAAAAGCAGCTGGACTGTGTGCCCACGGTATATTGTTCTGCAACCGACGAATACTTACCGATTGACCGGTTTGTATTTGCATCGGGTCAAAATCAAGTTCTTGACACTGATCACCCTTATTTTCACATCGATGCTTGACACTAAACCTTTGACTCCTGCTGAGATCTCGGAAGCAGCAGATCTGTTTTTTGAATGTTTTGGGGTTGTCCAGAAGGGTATGCCCGAGGGCTCGACCACTGAAGAAACACTCAAAGTGATGGATCATGTTGCAAAGCTTGCATCAAAGCTAAGGAGTGATCGCCAACGCGATAAGATCACTGAGAAATTCGGCTTTTCAAAGACTCAGGTATGCTCATGACTTTTCTCATTCGCTATCGGGATGCAGACAACAACCTGACCAAAACTGTTGTTACAGCTGAAGATTCGATTGATGCCTTAGTCAAGTTCAAGAATGAACATGACGGGCAATACGATCTCGTTTATGCAGTCCTGCCGAACGACTTTGAGCCCTGCCCGTAGCTTGTCACAGATATTGCATATCAGAAAGTATGACGTAACCACGGGAGGTCGAGGTGTAATCGTAGAAGACTGCGAATCCTGGGATCAAGCAAACAAACGAGTAAACCAACTCCGCAAAGATCATCCTGAGGCAGTTTTCTATGTCAGACGACGAATCTCCAATGCCGAGAAAAATCGAAGAGCAAATGCTCGACGCGATAAGAAAGGAGAAAGACTTCAGCCTGAGGAACACAAGGGTTGAGGTTATCGACTTTCCTGGTTTATCAAAGCGAATTAACGTCTACCTCTACTCGAAATGCATATGCAAATTGACTGAGGATGAGCTCGAGGTAAACCACCACGGGTTCACGACGCTCACCACAAAATCCAGAATCAACGCTCTTATGCGTGAGTTCAACGGATGCACTGAGATCATCCAGGTGCAGGGTAAGTGGTATTGGCAAACCTTAAGCAAAGTCGTTGGTGTTAAGCACCAATGGCGTAGTATTCCATCACACGCACAGGCTTTCACGTTTCCGCGTAGAGTGCCTGAACCTCAACTTTCACAAGTCCTTCACATCAATGGCTAACACCGCAGAACATTACAGCGAAGCGATTTTGTTCATGCTCGACTCTATGAGTCCGACAGAAAGAATCCAGCTCAAGGACGACATGCGCCTCAAACTGGATCGATCCTATGAACTTCAGCCCTCCACACTTCAAGGATTGAAGCTTTTGGAGGAGCTTATTCAGGTGAGTGACTTAACCAGGACTATCCAATAGCCCAGACTCTGGCAGGTCCTCTGGACTCGAGGTCTACCCACTTGGCATACGTCACGCCACGGTACGTCAGAAATGCGAACGTTTTCTTTAGTTCGTGCACTTCTGGATCATACGTCGGCAGATCGTAGTCCAGCCTTAGTGTTAGCCCGAGCAGAGGATTCATCGTGCGTTGTAGCGAACGTAGGGAACACCCCGATAAACCAGGACATTACGTCCCTCAATCACATCACGCTTCTTCTCAAGCATCTGCACTTTTTGAGCACGCTTGAGCTGAGCACGTTTCTTACCCAGAAAATCAACAACGACAGGTGACATTTGCAAATCCGTATCTGTTGTTACTGTAACACTTATCTCTAATTCACGTAAGTTCCGCACGTTACACAATGAAACTATCTATTCTTCTAGCTAAGTTTAGGTCTGAATGTAAAACATTCAGTATCTGTCACTTCACTGTCTTCGTAAACGTCGCAGAGTCAGAGCCCTTCCCTGTCTTGAGCAGCACTATGAACGACATTCCAAACCTTAGCAATCTCTCAAAGACAACGATTCACAGGGTGTTAAGGGATCTCGAAAAGCATGGTTTGATCACTCGGGAAACATCATCAGTTGATAAGAGATTGTTTTACATATCTCTTTCAGACAGGGGAAAGAACCTGTGGCAACCTTATTTGGAAGATGCTGGAGCCCACGCTGCATGAGAACGCCGCTTTCTGTTTCGTTTATTGAAACGTATTGCAGGTTGCCTAGGAAGAACCAGGATCACACAATCGGGAGCTTTCAAGCTGAGTTAGACAGATTAGATGTGGATCTAGATAAAGAAGAGATAAAGATCACACGAGAAACGATACAGACGTTGACTGCGTTAAGGAATGCACATTGAAAATTGGCACACATAAGAACGACTCACTTTGCAAGTATGCCTACTGTTAAGATGGTTTTTCTTTACCAAAATGATCAAGTCTGCTCTCGGTGCAGTCGCTGCTCTCCTCACCTTTGGTGGTGCAGGCATGGCAGGCGAAGTGTTCGTGAACCCTGAGCTCAACACCGGCTTCGGTTCTGACAGCGGTTTCGGTTCTGCAATCGTTGAAGGCCACGTTGGTTATGAGTTTGACAACGGTGCTTATGTGCAAGCGGGTCCAGCCGTTTTGATTCCTGATTCTGGCGAAAGCGAGATCGAAATCTCCGGTAAGGCTGGTATTAGCAGTGGTCCCGTCTATGGTGAAGTTTCCTTCATCACGGGCGACGAACTGACCGTCGGCATCAAAGCTGGTGCTAAGTTCAACCTGTTCTGAAAAGTGAGGACATGGGCCAACTACGGTTGGTCCTTTTACCGGGTAGTGGTGGTTGGCTGTATGCGCCCAGACAACTGGGAATACTGTTGGCCGCCGACCTGGTTGGTTCCTTATGTCTATGATTTAATTGAGTTCTATTCTCATCCGCCTTACAGCAAGGAGAAAGAGTATCTTGAGAAAGTTAATTGACACCCTGGCAATCCTCAGTTTTCTGATGTCTGCTGGGTTATCAGTAGGTGCAGTGTTCCTGTACATGAAGCTGCCTTCACTCATTTCGAACGCAGTCATCAATCTGACTGTCGAAATGATTCCTGAAGCGCCGATTAAAGGATTACCTATCGGCGGTGACGACGGGATTAAAAATTCGATCCCAGGTGTGAAAGACTTTCCATTCGGAAAGTAATCACGAAACGAGGTACAACAACCTGTGAAACATTGCTTGTCTCTTTAACAACACACGTTTTGTGACAAGTTGTTTAATTCATTCTTTGTATGAAAAAGTTTTTAATTAAAAGTTTCTGTTTGTACTACCTGTAGAAAGCACAAGGATGTAGCGAAGCACACACTGTTGACAACCAGCAGCTGTGTCGTTACAGTATGCTCAGTGATCAGTAGATCACTCCATTACATCTCAACAACATGAAAATCGACGACCTCCGCTCCAAAGCCTTCGACACCGCCAAGCTCTGGGCAGCTTGCGACGAAGCACTCGCTCAAGTAGACGAAGCCTTCGGCACACCATGGCAAGCGTCTCGCGACACACTGAACACATCTTTGGCTATCGCCGACACCAAAGGCGTAGAGCTAGAGCAGTTTCAGGGACCTGAATCTCCATTCAAGTTCCCCGAGATTGGGACTCAAGTAATCGTTCGCGTCAGTCGGCTTCCTGTTCCATGCGATGAACTGGCGAAGCTCGACATTCGAATCGAGAAAGTTGAGCGAGAATTGAAGCTGCTGAAAAGCAAACGCAAGAGTTTGATTGAGCAGCTCAAGATCAAAGGACTCGACTTCGTCACTGAGAAAGTCACCACGGCCTACAAGCGCATCACCAAATGAGTAACCCTGAAGTTTTTATCCTGCATTGTTCTGTAAATGCTTCTGTGCGACAAAGCGTACAGATTGCTTTCGAGGACTACAAGCTGCCTCCGTCAGTCATCGACACCCTTAAGCGTGCCAACGCTTTGTCAATCAGACCCAACCTATCTAGCGCCCTGAAGACTTATTTGGATGAGCTGAGGCTCTTGCAGAAATATCTGTATCGCGACTGCACAATCTCACACGGAGATGTCCACTTCCTGCACCCTGACTACTTCGAAGATGCGATGCACCGCATTGATGAGATCAGAGCAAAAGCCGCTGACTTCAACAGCTCGTTAAAAGAACTGTGGTCGGAGGAGTTTGGGAAGTGGCAAGCCACCATCGATGATTTCTTTTCTCCGCTGTTCCAGGACCAGCAGGAACTAGCAATGGTCCGCGAGGCTTATATGAAAATCTTCCCCACAGCGAAAGAGTTTTCAAGCCCCATTAATGTGTGTGTCGTCGGTCCTTACCCTGCATCGCTCGAGCGGGTGGATGATCCGAACGACCTTGCATCACAAATGCAAGAGCAAGCGGCGATCAACACCTCGGAAGTTTTGAAAGCAGCTCAAGACGGGGCGCTCGACTCGAGTCTTGCGAAAGTCGCTGAGCTTCTCGATGATCTCGATGTGCGTCCCGCTAGCAAAGTCGGAGAAAGAGTTCTTTCGAACAACCCTAAACGGCGAGGAACTTGGCAGTACATTCATTCTCACCTGCAACTTGCTTCCAAACACTGTCCATCGCTCAATGGAATTACCTCGCTCCTCCAGGATCTAATTCGTGTCGGCGAAACGATGCGCGATGCTCCTAAAGGTATCGAGAGAATTAATGCCTTCAGGCGTTATTCCGAAATACGCCAAGAGATACGCGACGAGGCCACGGCAATCGTCAAGGGTAAGGATTCGTCTAAGGGGTTTGAGGCTCTACAGATGTCTCTTACCCTTTCGAATTCTTACGAAACTCTTCTTCAAACAATCTCAAACTGCAAATCCCTCGATGATCTCCAAGCGCTTGAAACGGAAATCGAAGCTCAGACAGGTGTTTACAAGCACCGCGCCAAGCATCTTTCACAGGTATTTGGCAAAACTAAGGAACTTCTGGTTGGAGCTTCCTTCATGGACTCAATTGCTGAGGAGCTTAAAGAGACCAAAGTCAAGTCGACAGAAGACTGCGACTTTTGAACGTTTGCTCCACACAGGGTCAATCGACATTCACAAAAAATCTAAACGCAAGTTTTTCTGATCATGGATAGCTCTACTTTCACTTCCCTTCAAAACTTTCGAGTAAGTCTCAACAACACATTTCTTGAGCGCACTGATGTCATCGACGGAGTCATTGCCTCGATCATCACTGAGCAAAACTGTTTCCTGTTCGGTGCGCCAGGGACAGGCAAGTCAGAGCTCGTCAGGCAGATCGCTAACGGTTTCAGCGGAAGCAAATTCTTTGGTTACCTTCTTTCCCCGACCACTGATCCCTCAGAGCTCTACGGTCCAGTCGCTGTATCGAAACTGCTCGAGGATGAATACACGCGGGACATCAAAGGCTATCTTCCCGACAGCAACATAGCTTTTCTCGATGAACTGTTTCGCGGTAGCTCCGCTGTGCTGAATTCGCTCCTTCAGGTTTTGAATGAGCGCACCTTTAACAACGGCAAAGAACTTGTACAAACGAAAATCAAATCAGTCGTAGCGGCAACAAACTCTTTCCCAGCGGAAGAATCACTCCAGGCATTCTGTGATCGTTTTCTTTTCCGTCCGACCATCGAAGGACTCAAAAAACCCACGAGCAAACGAAAGCTTTATAGCTGGGCTTTGTCTGGTAAACGACCTGCGGTGGAGTCAGAACTTACAATCGAAAGCCTCGAGACCCTACAGAAAGCAGCTAACGAAGTTGAAGCGTCTGAAGAATTCATCGACATCTTCACTGAGTGCATGGACATGCTTGAAAGCAGAGGCATGGTTATTTCTGACCGACGCCGCGTCCAGATTCTCAGGTTTCTCCGTGGTTGGGCTGTGGTGCAAGGTGATGACGCTTTGCATCCTGAGTATCTACACTCCACACTTCATCACATTGTTTATCAATCAGAGGAAGATTTAGAAACAATCAAGGAAGTTGTAGATCAAGTTGTGCCGACAGCTGACAAATTTATTCGCTCACTTTCAAAAGCTTCTACTCACGTTATGAATGAGTTTAACTCTTTGCGGACTCGCAGCATGAGCAACGTTTCTGAAGTCAACCATCATATGCAAAGCCTTAAAAAAATTCATACAGAGCTCCGCCACATCGCTGGTAAGGCAGAACAAGCGTTGGACAACAACAATATAAGGTTTACTGCTACTCAAAGAATGAAAGCAACCAAGCTTTGTCAGAGCATCAACCACAACGCTGACCAAGTTGCAGAAGCTATTTCTCGTTACTCAAAATGAAATCAACAACAGAACTGTTAAGACTCGCTGGATCTGATCCCTTAGTTCTTTCTGTCTCCGCTCTCACGGATTTCTTGTGGCCTGATTTTGTCAGGGAAACTAGGCCTCAGGTCAAGTATTTCACTGATCGATTCGAGATCAGACAGCTGAGTCGGTTCGGAAAAGAGCTCTTTGAGTTTTTTTATTCAGGGGGCGAAGTTACCCCTCTTGTGTCTCTCGACGAGATGGAGAATTACTTCCGGCAGAAACAAAACGGCGAGACACCCTCGATGCCAAAGGGCTACAAGCCTGAAAATGCGTTCTGGAACAACATTCTCATCGATGTTGCCAACAGTCATGTTTACGCATCGATTCAACAAAACTGCTTGGGAAGACATTTCGAATCAGGCAACACAGCTGTCTGTGTGTTGAACGAACTGAGCGAGCTCCTTGAAGAAATGATGTCTGAAGACAATGGTGTTCAGGCTGCGATGACTTCAATGTCGCAGGATCTCGCGGACATTCGACAAGAGTTCGTCGAGGCAATGCAGCAGGGCGACACGCAGAAAGCTGCAGAGTTGAGGCAAAAAGGTAAAGAGCTTGGTCAGGCCATCGAAGACACGCTCAACGAGCACCACGACAGATACAAAGCCGACATCGATTATTCAATTGAGATAGCTCAGCAAGAAGCTCAAGACATTCAGGAAGCCATGAGCAGCCTGGCTGGAGACCACGAGGGTTTCGGGGTACGCCTCGATGACGTTAAACAAAAGCAAGAACTAGCTCAACGGCTCCGCAAAAACAAAAGACTTGTGCAGTTAGCTCAAAAACTGGGCGGTCTCAAACAGTCTTGGACAAAACGATTACGTGCAAAAAACCAACGCTCTAGTTACAGCGACATTGTTGGAGCAAAGATGTCTGACAACGTGACTAAAGCTTTTCCTTCTGAGATTGCCCTCGCTGCAACCACCAAAGGCAAAGCACTCTTTGCTTATAAATACTCCCAAAAAACAATACTCAGCAAAGATTTTGAAGCGAAGAGTAAGGAGGTTGATCGAGGTCCTGTCGTTATGTATGTAGACATCTCAGGTTCGATGGCTGGGTCATCGGAGCTTTGGTCAAAGGCAATCACTTATGTAATCGCAGAACAGTGCTCGAAAGACAACCGCGAGATACAAGTCCATTTGTTTGACACAGGCATCAACCAAAGCATAATTCTGGAGCCACGCTCTGGAAGTAGCGAGGAAGTTCTTGAGTTTCTGATGGCTTGGTTTACTCGAGGGGGAACTTCATTTGACCAAGTAATGAAGCACGCTTACTCTCGCGCTGAAATCGATCCTAAAGCAGACATACTTATTATCACTGACGGAGAGTGCCAAGTTACTGACGCCACTGTTCGTAAGTTCAATCTCTTCAAAGACTCAAAACACCTTGACGTTCACGCCTTCTGCATAGGTAAGAAGAGTCAGAGTTTGACAAGATTCTGTGATACGGTGCATCTTGTAGATATCTGTGAAGATGCAGAGAACTCTGCTCTATTTCAAAAAGCTATAAGTTAAATAAGATCTAGC
>MDSV01026326.1_pt1 | contig 12776 bp, 17 predicted proteins | sample 810851 | NCBI WGS metagenome assembly MDSV01 (sample SAMN05326640, study PRJNA326480) | marine metagenome | isolation source: seawater | place: Atlantic Ocean: North East | collected 2012 | reverse complement strand
GCTTACAAAATCGGCAAGGTCCTAATCGAGGTGGAGTCGCTAATCGACCTATTCAAGGTCAAAATCGTCCAAGTACTAATAATCGACCTGGAGGGCCGGTTCGTACTGGATCTCCAAATCGGAGCGGGGGGCAAAATAGACCTGGAATGCCTACCAGGACAGGTGGTGGACCAAGCCGTACTAACAATCGACCAGGTGTTCCATCTGGCATGAGGAAACCAGTTGCACCTAGTGAATTGATGCAACTGCAAAAGCCACAAGCAAGACCAAATGCCCCTCAAAGAAAATCTGATTTTCCATCGTCCGTCTACCTTAAGAAAAGACAATGTATCTAAAAAAGTCATACCTAGATAGCCATCTCTGACCATAACACAAGCTGTTTGACCAGCTATCTCACAAGATACTATTTCGAGAAGAACCTCTTCTCCTTTTTCTTTTGGAGATGGCTGTTGTGCAGTCACAAAGTCAGCAAAATCATTAACTGTCATTTCGCCTAAACTTCCATGTAAATATCCTGTAATCATTGCATTTTCATGAAAAGCTTCTTTTACTTTATCTGCACTCGACTCATACATGCTATCAAAGTAAAGCTGAACTCCTGCTTCTATTTGTTCTCTATCAGACATATTTTTCTCCTATATAAGATGATTTATACCACAAGAGTCCTACTAATAAGGCTTAGAAGGTAATTTTTCATATTAAATCCAACGCCTAGTGCTTCTTTTGAAAGAAAGGTATTCTTCTCCAAAGTTTTCTTCCATGGCCTCTTCTTCGGGAATTATTTGAAAAACTGTTATGTATGCCACAAATAAAGAAATTATTAATAGGCCTCCTATAAGGTTAAATTGAATTGAGATAGAGAGAAGCACTACTGACATGCCTAGATACATTGGATTTCTTGTGTACTTAAAAACTCCATCTACAACAAGGCTAGAAGCTTTTTCAGGACTCATTGGGTTTACGGTTGTTTCTTTTTCTTTGAATAAAGAAACAGCACTAAATAGTATCATAAGCCCAGAGATAAAAATCGCTATGCTCAACATGCTTTGATACTCAAAAACATAGTTTGGGAACAATTCTCTTGAAAAGAAAATTAATAATGCACTGACAAGAGTTACTATTGGTGGAGGTATCTTAGTTTTCATAGTTATATCTGTTATTTGTTTTTTAATAAAGGAGTTATCTTACTAATGAGCTTTTTAAGCTCTGGTTTATTGTTTTTAATTTCTTCCTTGGTTAAGCCTTCTAATTCATGAGGAAATACCAGCCATTGGTCCGTTTCATGTAAGTAATAATCAGGATTAGACTCTGTTTTGTTATTTTTTGGCTTGAAGTAAGGCGTTGCAACCTTTATATCAGGTGAATCGCCTTTTAGTGCTTCCTTTAAATCAGTAATTATTTGCTGTATAGAGAGGCCTGTATCATAAACATCATCTACTATTAATAAAGAATCTTCTGCTTTAAGTTTTTCTATCATGTAGTTTAGGCCATAAACTTTGACTTCTTTATTTTGTTGTCCCATTCCAGAATAGGAAGACGTTCTGATAGCAATATGATCTGATTGAACCCCTAAGACTTCCAGTAGCTCTTGAACTGCTATTCCTATGGGAGTGCCACCCCTCCAAACACCTATAATATGATTAGGCCTATAACCACTCTCGTAAATTCTCCAGGCTAGCTGGAATGAATATTCTATTAATTCTTCTGATTTAATGTAGAGCTTTTCCATGGAATTTAATTACGATTAAACTGTGCTTGATGATAGCACAGTTCAAATCGCCTTTTATTCTAAACTAGCTTTAGAATTCGTAACTAACTCGACCCATGACTTGTCTTGGGGGAATTAACTCTATACCTGTTCCTGCTACTCCAAATACATCTGTCATAGCTGAGTTCATGCCGTCTTCATCAGTTGCATTAAGTAACATTAAGTCTAGTCCCCAATTATCATCATTAAGGTCTAAGCTGGCTGTGAAGTTTAGTACAGTATATTCGTCTACTTTATCAACGAATGGACTATTGAATACTCGTTGTTGGAAGTCTCCTCTGTGTATTAGCTCTGCAGTTGATCTAAGTGTTCTACCAGACTGTAGTTCAGTAACATATTGCAAGCCTAGATTGGCTGTGAATTCTGGACTCTTCGCTAACTGATTGCCTTTTATGTTTTCTCTAAGGGCATATCTAAGTGGTTCTTCTCCAAAGAAATAAAGTTCTGCCTTGATATTATCTAAGGCTTCATAGTCAGCCGTTATTTCTGTGTCTAAGAAAGCAACTCTTAAGTCCATAGTTAGTGCATCCGAAAGTACTCCTATCAATTCTAGCTCAAGTCCACTCATTTCTGACTCAGGGATGTTAGCTACACCTCCCCTGTAAATATCTGGATCTGTTGACTGAAACTGAAGGTTCTCATAATCATAAGAGAAGGCTGAGATGTTTGCTCTCATTCTTCCCTCTAGAAGATCTGTTTTTATACCAAATTCATAGGCGTCAATAATTTCGCTTTCAAATAGAGGAAAGATTAACTGTGGAGCTGGTTGGGCACCAAACCCTTCATCGTCTTCAGGATATCCAAAAGTAAGATTACTTCCTCCTGGTTTGAAGCCTTTTGTGTAAGAAGCATAAATCATAGTGTCTTCGTCTATGTCTCTCTCGATGGCTATCCTTCCAGTTGTTTCATCTATCTCATCCTCAATTAAATAAGTTTGCAAACCAAAGAAGTTTGTTACATCACTTGAAAAAGAATCCTCTGTATATCTAAGACCAAATATGAAGCGCATGTCGTCTCTTACGTTATAAGTTGCTTGGCCATATAAAGATTTGGATTCTCTTGTGGGGTAGGCTTCTGATACAAAACCTAATTCGGCGTCATAGGCTGCAAAGCAAACTCCCGCAAATGGATCCGTAGCACAAACTGGATCGTGAACGTATGGAGTATAGACTCCGTCGATTTGATCAACTTGCTTAATATTATTTACGTCTTTAACTTCATAAATAGAGTTAGCTATTTCGTGATCAAAATATAAAGCCCCTAATATCCAGTCTATCTTTCCATTTAGAGGTTTATTAGAAATTAAATTAACTTCAAAAGTTGTTGTGTCTACTACCGAGGTCTCAGGTCTATATTCAGCCGGAATATAAGGAATGCCTGCTAATGGACCAGAAGCATGGACATCACCTAAATTATGGCGATCATTATCTCGCATTACATAGATATCATCTTCTTGTTTACTCGCAAGGATCTTTAAGCCCGCAAAACCTAACTCTACGTCTAATATTGCTCCAATTATTTCAGATGAAAGCTCATATTCTGATCTAGAGTCTTGTGCTAATTTTCTAGGATCTGAAGTAGCATCATCGAGTCCTTTCATTGCGGCACCATTATTATCTGCATCGAAGTACTGGCCAAAGACTCGTAAGCTTGCCGAATCAGAAAGTTCTACAATCCAATCAGATCTAAAACTAACATGATTAGCATCATCTAGATCTTGTCCTGTCACTATGTTGTCAGTAAACCCATCTCTGTCTGTTATAACAAAGGACATTCTAGTTGCGACCGCATCAGAAAGAGGTAAATTAACTGCACCTCTAGTTTTAGTAAGTCCATAATCTCCCAAAGTAAGATCTACTTTTCCTGATACTTCATCTAAGGTTGGTTTCTTACTAATAACATTAATGGTTCCTCCGGTGGAGTTCTGACCAAACAATGTACCTTGAGGACCTCTAAGAACTTCTATTCTTTCAAGGTCAATAAAATCTGTTCGAAGTGAGAATTTAGAGGCAACAAAGATTCCATCCATATGCAAGGCAACAGAAGGAGCGGCTATAGCATTTTGATTTGTTTCATCCCCTACCCCTCTGATAGAAATAACAGTCTTATATCCTTCATTTTTAGCTACTGTCACTCCTGGTGCAATTGCACTAAGGCCCACAAAATCAACAATATTTTTTGTTTCAAGATCTTCCTCAGTTAGGGCAGTAACTGACTTAGAGACATCTTGCAAACTTGCTACTCGCTTTTCAGCAGTTACAACAACCTCTTCTATAAGTGATTCTGAAACCAAATTTACACTTACAAATAGTGCTATTGTGCTAAGAAAAAGCTTTCCTTTTGAGTCGAATTTTTTCATTCTTTGTACCTTTAGGATTGTTTAAATTAAAGATTAGAATCTTAACAGAACCAGTAACAAATTCTATGCCTTAATTACAATGAATTTTTCTAGATATTGCACCTAAAGAGTGCATCTTTTTTATTTGTTAAATACCTTGGTGCAACTCTTTTTTTTATTGCATTTCTAATCTGTATGATTAACCTTATAAGCATGAAATTCATAGAAGATTATTTCCAGTTGAAGTCCCACGGAACTACTGTTAGTAAAGAGCTAATGGCAGGTTTAACTACTTTCATCACAATGGCTTATATAATTTTTGTAAACCCACAAATGATGGCAGCAAGTGGCATGGATCCTGGAGCAAGTTTTGTAGGGACTTGCCTAGCAGCCGCTATAGCTTGTTTTGCAATGGGGCTCTATGCTAATTGGCCTGTAGGTCTAGCTCCTGGAATGGGGCTCAATGCATTCTTTACATACACAGTTGTTGGTGAAATGGGATATTCCTGGGAAATAGCCCTGGGGGCCGTATTTTTAGCTGGAGTTCTTTTTGTAATTATGAGCGTAACCCCCTTAAGACGCTGGATGCTTGATAGTATCCCTCTAAACTTAAGAGTTGCTATGGGAGCAGGAGTGGGGCTTTTTATAGGCTTTATTGGCTTGAGAAATGGAGGAATTATCATCTCAAATGATGCAACCTTCCTAAGTCTTGGAGATTTTTCTCAAACTGAAACGCTTCTTGCTGCTTTGGGATTTCTATTAATTTCTATGCTTGCAGTGCGTAAAGTTGCTGGAGCGATCATTATTGGAGTGATGACAGTAACTTTTATTGGTGTATTTTTAGGACTAATTCAATTGAATGGTTTAATTTCCATGCCTCCCGAGATTGCTCCAACTTTCATGAAACTAGATATCATGGGCGCTCTAGATCTGGCGATGATTAGCATTATCATGTCTTTTCTATTTGTTAATTTATTTGATACGGCTGGTACTCTGTTGGGTGTAGCAAATAGAGCAAATTTAATTGATGAATCTGGAAATGCAGAAGGGCTTGATGGGGCATTGAAGGCTGATAGCACCTCAAGTGTTATAGGTACTGTTTTTGGGTGCTCGCCTGTGACAAGTTACGTTGAGAGTTCTGCTGGAGTTGAGGCCGGAGGAAGAACTGGATTAACCGCTATAACTGTTGGGCTATTATTCCTGATTGCACTCTTCTTTTCCCCTCTTGCTGCAATAGTTCCAGCCTATGCTACTGCTGGAGCCCTTATTTATGTCGCCATACTAATGCTTGGCGGAATGGATAGATTAAATTGGTCAGATTCAACAGAGCTTCTACCTGCGTTGATCATAATTGTTATGATTCCTTTAACGTTCTCTATAGCTAACGGCATAGCCTTAGGCTTTATTGCATATGTAGCTTTGAAAATGGCCACGAGCGGTTTCAAAGAGATTTCTTCTGGGGCTTGGTTTTTAACTCTGGTGTTTCTGTCAAAATTTATCTTCTTGGCCTAGAGCTATATTTGCAATCGAATAAAGATGAATCTTTTTAGAGTATTTTTTTCTTCTTTATATTTTCTGTTGGCCTTACCTGTATTTTCTTCAGATATTGAAAGGGTTATCTTTTCTGATTGGGAAAAACCTCCTATAAATATCTTTTATAAGCTGCCCAAGGAAATAAATAATAAAACTGAAATATTATTTATTATTCATGGGAATAGTAGGAACGCTGACGGTTATATAGAGGTATGGGCAAGCCTAACAAACAATAAGAACGTAATCCTGATTGCTCCAGAGTTCATTAAGTCGACCTTTCCAAATTACAACACCCTGCAAATGTCTTCTTCTAGTGGAAAAATAAAATCAGATACAAATCTTTACTTAAACGCATCTATAGATTTGCTTTTTAATTTTTATAGAAACAAATTTAATGTTAAGACTGATCAATACATGATTTATGGTCACTCGGGTGGGGCTCAATTTGTTCACAGATATTTATTGATGTCAGATATGCCAAAAATAAAAAAAGCTGTGGCCGCAAATGCTGGATGGTACACCTTTTTAGGAGGGTGGAAATTTCCTTATGGAATTAAAGAGCCGCCATCAAAACTTAGCTCAGATAACTTGAGAAGATTTTTAAAAATGAAATTATCAATCTTAATAGGATCTAAAGATACAAAAATAACCTCGTCAGTTAATCAATCCGAAGGGGCGAATAAACAAGGGATAAATAGATTTCAAAGAGCCAATAATTTTTTTATATCTTCATCTGATGTGGCTAAAAAACATGATCTAGAATTTAATTGGAATTACAAAATAATCAAAGGTGTGGGGCACGGCAATTCTAAAATGTCGCTTGCGGCTGCAGAAGTATTGCTGGCTGACTCCACCTATGAAGAGTAGGGTTTTAAAAATTACCTAAAAAATTAAACCTGGATTTAAAATTCCATTTGGATCAAAGGTTTTCTTTAAAGATTTCATGAAATCTATTTCTTCATTGGTTCTGCTTAAGTGCAAATAAGGCTTCTTTTCTAGGCCTATCCCATGCTCTGCGGATACCGATCCACCTATGAGCTGCAGAGGGCCATAAACTGATTCTTCGATTTTCCTTACTGTCTCACTTTTTAAATCCCCTACTCCAACCACTAAATGAAGATTTCCATCGGCTAAATGACCCCACACGATAAAGTGATATTGATCCCAGTGTTGATTTAGGTTTTTTCTAACCTTTGATACATATCCTTCCATATGACTTATTGGCAGACTTACGTCAAACATTAGAGTAGGCCCAAACTGAGCTTGTTTTTCTACATCATCTCTTAATGCCCAAAGTCCTTTTCTTTCTTTCTCTGATTTAGCTAAAACTGCGTCAGATATTAGTGACTTATCTAGTGCCTCACTTAAAAGGGCTTCAAAGTGTTCTTCATCTTTAGCTTGATCTGATCCCATTGATTCGACTAAAACGTAATAAGGCATGGTTGGTTTTAAAGGCAAAGAGTTTTCTTGTAGTGTGTTTGTCACCATGTCATAAAAACTTTTCCACATAACTTCAAAAGCACTCATGTTGCCCCCCAAGCCAGAATCTATATGTTTTAGGAATTTCAAAATTGAGGTGAAATCTTCAATGCCAACTAAAGCTGTGTTTTGGCTCTTCGGTGCCTCTCTTAATCTCAGCACACATTTTGTTACCACACCCAGAGTTCCTTCGGTACCAATGAACATTTGTTTCAAGTCATAGCCCGCATTGTTCTTTATCATTCTATTCATAGAAGAAAGAATGGTCCCATCTGGAGTTACTGCCTCAATACCAAGAACCGAATCTCTTGTCATTCCAAATCTTATAACTCGGTTGCCACCTGCATTTGTAGATATATTTCCACCAATAGAACAAGACCCTCTAGCTCCTAGATCTAAAGGAAAAATCATGCCCTGCTCTTCGGCCTTCTCTTGTATATTTTGCAAAGTAGCTCCAGACTGACAAGTCATAGTTCTGCCTACAACATCTACTTCGTTTATTTCATTCATCCTTTCTAGAGACAAGATCAATTGATCTGGCAAAGTCCTAGTTCCGTGCACTAAGCCCGTTAAACCTCCATGAACAACTACAGACTGTTTTTCTTTGTTACAAATTGATAAGACTTTAGATACTTCCTCTGTTGATTTAGGTCTTACTATCAATTTTGCATTTACTGGCTCTTCTGTATGAAGACCGCCAGCCTGTCTTGAGGTTGCTTCTTTATTTAATAATAAAGCCTCATCTGGCAAGAAAGACCTCAGGTCTTCTAATACTTTTTCTTTAAAAGCCATAAGGCCAGTCTACCGTAACTAAAAACTAGATGAGCTTAAATGTGACATGAACAGTCAATCTCTTTACAGGTTCGGTAGTTTCTAAAGTGTGCATAAACAACTATTGTTGAGCCCACCACCGATAATATTTGTTCTCCAAACCTACCAAACACGCTCTCTCCAATAAAAATGGCGCTAACTAGAATTGCAAGTCCAGCGATGCCTATGTAAAAGAAAGAGGGCTTATTATGCTTCTTTAGCCCTGAGTTCAGTCCGAAAAGACTTATAGGAACAGCTAGAGATATAAGCAGATAATGTATTAATTCATTATGGATCGATATTGTAAAAAACCCAGAAGTTACAATTAAAAAAGAAGGAACCATTAGGCAGTGAATAGCACATGCTGTTGAAAGCGTTATGGCTAACTTGTCGCTCAGGTATCTTGTTACTATTAGCATTCCTGTCTCTTAAATCAAAAAAAAGGGAGAAGAAGATTAACAGGTTTAATAATTTCTACAAGCTATAGTTTTGCAGAATAACTTCCTATTTAAAAAATTTTATTTATAGTAGTGTAACCTTTACTTCCCTATCTTATTATGGTAAGTTTACGTTACATTCTGATGAAGGAGAAACTTATGAGCTTTGCTAAAAGTAATAAAAGAAATTTAATAATGCATCTAGGGCTTGGATTAAGTCTATTTGGCGTTATGTTGTATGACCCCTTGGGAATTTTATTTACTGGCATGGGGTTGGTTTTTATCTCAACCGGATTGGCATGTATTTTTGCTTGTTATTTCTATCTAGAAGAAAGTGAAAAGATTAACAAAGCGGTTCATCGCTTTGAAAAAAAATAGGAGAAATTATGGAAGGTTCAACATTAATACCGCTTGCTGGAATCTCTGTTGGGGTCATTGTGCCACTAGCAGTCTTTTACTGGCAGTATCATGAAGTGAAAAATAAAAATGAAACTATTACTGAAATAGCAAAGAGCATAGACGACCCTGCTAAATTAGAGGAGTTAATGACTATTTTAGACGAAAGGAAAAAAGAGCCTATAGATTATCGCAGAGGTGGAATAATAACCATTTTTGTAGGTATTGGTCTTTACCTTCTTGGCTTTGTTGTCATGGGGCGTCTGTTTGAAGGGGTTGGCCTTTTAGTTGCTGCCATAGGAGTGGGAAGCTTGATAGCTGGATATCTTTATCCAAATACATCTGAGGAAATAAATAAAGCAGTAGAAGAGTACGAGAAGAAATAGGAACTAGTAATGACTAAAAAAAGTAACTTTATGCTTTGGTTTATCGTCTTCTTTTTGATGTTTATGTATTGGAGATTTCTTAACGGCTAAATGATAAAAAAATGAAGAAATTTATACTAGTAAATAGATCTGAAACTTCTAATGCACTTGGAGTTGGAGTAGGCTTTATAAACTTTTCAGTACTTTATTCCTGGGGAGTGTCTTGGGAAATAAGTTTTGCCGTTGCTTTTGTTTTGGGTTTTCTTTTTAGTTCTGTTTTAGATAAATTCTTGGGCAAAGAGTTTGATAAACACGAGGCTGAAAAAATTTCTAATGCTGTTAGGGATTTTGAGGATAGGTCAAAGGACTAGCTTTGGGTAAAAACCATAAAAAACTGCTAAACAACCTAGAAGAATTAAGAAGGTCTGCAGGGCTTACTCAGTTAGAACTTTCTGAAAGCTCTGATGTATCTAGAAAAAGTATTAACGCCATAGAGAATGGTATTTACGTCCCTTCAACTGTTCTGGCATTAAAAATTGCAAAAACTCTAAATTGCAAAATAGAAGACATATTCGAATTACCTAAAAATTAAATTCCCAAGGGAGTTTGTTTTCCTTATAAATATTGCCTTTTGGTTCGTATTCTTCGGGTCTATCAAGGCTACAAATAGTAATAAAAATGCTTTTTGGATATTCCTCGAGAAGACAAACAATAGGCGTTCCACATTCTTTACAAAAATTTCTAGACCCATGAGAAGAAGACTCTAGTTTTTTTGGTTTTCCTTTGGTGTATTTGAAACGATCTTTTGGAACCGCCATCCAAGAAACAAAAGCTGCACCTGAGATGCTCCTGCACATTGAACAATGGCAATTTGAAGAAGGATAGTCATCATCCTCGAAGCTGTATCTAACTGAGCCACAAAAACAACCTCCTTTTAGGGATTTATTCATAATTTTTTCCTTAACTTAAAGTCATCTTTAGGTATTAATCCTGTGATATGACTAAATCTGAAACCTCTTTTCCTGCTATAAAGTCATTCATAATTTGAGCTAATTCAGGCCCAACATCTTCCTGAACAAAGTGTCCTGCGCCACCTAGGGTAATAACGGTGGGGTTGGGAATTCGATTGATAAAATCATCTTTCATTCTAATGGTTATTCTCTCTTCGCCTCCAAAAGCTACGAGGAATGGCTTATCCCATTTCTCATATACATTTTTCCAATATTTTTCATTCTCTTGCAATTGGGTGGGTATTAAGTAGGGCCATACATGAGCTCCTGATTTATATTCTCCTGTTGGATAAGGCGCTTCATAAGCCCTTCTTTCTTCTTCATCTAATGGCACTCGACCTAGAAATTCTATAATTCCAGCTATGTCCATATCTTCCGCATAATATGAATGGGCCATCCATTTTGTAAACATAGCAGCGCCCTGTTGAGGGGTAGGGTTTTCTGACATTAGAGCCTGACGTGCTTCGCTTCGTAATTCATCAAACGTTACAGCACCATTCCACCAAACCGTTAACTTAGTCATGTATTCAAGAAGTACTGCCGAGAATCCGTCTCTGGCAACCATTCCGGTATTCGAAACAACAACTCTTGCAAATCTATCAGGCAATTCTGCTACTACTCTTAAGCCAACCAAACCACCCCAGTCTTGACCAAAGTGAGTGGCATTTTTTAAATCTAGTTTTACAACCAACTCTTTCATCACATCTATGTGGTGTTTATAACTATAGTCATACTTTGATTTAAATTTATCTGACTTTCCAAAACCAACCATGTCGGGAACTATTACTCTATGCCCTGCTTCTGTTAATACGGGTATCATTTTTCTGAATAGATAGCTCCAAGTGGGTTCTCCATGAAATAAAATTATAGGATCTGCATCTTTGGGGCCCTCATCCAAATAATGAATTCTTAGTCCATCAACATTCATGTAGTTTGGTTGAAAGGGATAATCTTTTAGATTTTCAAATCTATCGTCTGGGGTTCTCAAAACTCCCTCTCTTATCTCTTCTGATATAAACAAAGGGCTTAAAATAGAGAAAGAAAAAATTAGGAGTGTCTTTGCTAAAAAACTATTCATCTAACTAATCTACCTTAACTCATTCTGATTTTCTAAGGTTCATTAAAGAAGCTGCTGCCAAAATAATAAGCAATAAAGATGCAAATTGTTTTTCGTCAATTATTGCAACAACAAGAATCGCGGATGCCCACATGATTGATTGTGAAATTAATAACTTTTTATCCATCGTATTTCCTTTTTTAAAGCTTATCGGCTTCTTTCGTCTGCGCACCAACCTCTCTTGCGATAGCATTGGGTACGAGCATTGTTAAAGCATAATGAGCTATTTTCCATTCGCCGTTTTTCTTCTCGACTACACCTGTCCCTCTGCAGTGCCCTAATTTTTCATTGAATAGAATTTCATCGAACCACCTTGTATTGCCTTCTCCTTCCCAGTTACGCTCCACAACTGAGTAGGTCCATCCGTGTCCATCTGCAAATGCCGGTTTTGCGTAGTCTTTAAATTCTTTTATGGTCCAGCGCTCTGTTTTGTCTGTACCTAAAAAAATTGCATCTGAACTGTAACGAGCAAAGTAGGTTTCAAAATTAGCTTCATGCGCGTCCTGATGAAGCCCGTTTAACAAAGCATTAACCATAGAGCGTTGGTCATCAGCCTTCATTAAAGGTATCAATAATACAAAGAGGAGTGCTAAGGTTTTGTTTTTCATTATTAATCTAACCCTTTAAAAAAACCACCCACATTTCCTCTTAAATCTGCATTCCAGTCCGCTAAGTTATCCTTCATGTCAGGTTTAATGTCGCCCAAAACAATAAAGTTCTTAATTTCAAAATATTCAGGAAACTCTTCAACAAGATGACTTTCAGAGTGATTTTCTAATCTTAGTTTGGCAGCATCGCTATCTTCAAACATTTCAATTAATGTTGCCGACTTCTCATCTTCGGATAGAAACCATTCAAATCTTATGGTTTTAGGTTCTGAGCAATTAAAAACATAGGGGGAAGAGTTTTCCCTCATAAATTGTCTAGTCTCATTTACGCTTTTAATGAGTCCCAATTCAAAAATATAAGTAATTATCTTGTTTTGTTTATTTAGTTCACTCATAACTACTCTATTGCTTGCAAGATTTTCTTAGCAAGGACTTTAATTAAGTTTACTGTGACTGCATTTCCAGCTTGTTTATACAAATGTGAGTTTGCTATTTCCTTGGGTAGTTTAAAGTTCTTTGGAAACCCTTGAAAACTAAAACACTCTCTTGGTGTGAGTTTTCTAAAACCATCATCTGTGACAACTAGTGGAACATTGTGTCCTCCAGTACCCATGTTTGCCGTTAAAGTTGGACATTTATTATTCTTGTTTTCCCTGACATATTGCCTTCTCCATTGATAGAGAGTGTCTTTTGATTTCATTGCCTTTCTAAGTTCTGAATACATATACTTATCTTGTCTGTAGTAAAATTTCTCTGGTATTTCTTTTGTCTCTAAGAAATCGCTGATTGGTTTGTTCGAAGTAACTTTTTTTGGTGGAAAAAGTTTTGAAAATTTATAACTGGCTGTATTCTTTTTGCCGGAAGAATCCCATCCAAATTCGTCTTTGAAACATATTAAAAATGTTCTTTCTCTAT
>MDSV01197737.1_pt1 | contig 12778 bp, 7 predicted proteins | sample 810851 | NCBI WGS metagenome assembly MDSV01 (sample SAMN05326640, study PRJNA326480) | marine metagenome | isolation source: seawater | place: Atlantic Ocean: North East | collected 2012 | reverse complement strand
TTGGGCGCAGAGCCTGTAGTCTCCTTCAGCTAGGTGGAAGATGGTCCCATCATCCAGCACCTTGCCTTCATCATTACACCAGACCACGTAGGTAACTCTGTTAGGTTTCAGGCCCTCAATATCTCTTGTAACTAGGCGGTTGAGAAAATCTTTGGCGTCAGGTCCGGTAATCCTGTATTTCTCCATTGGAGTAAGATCCATAACGCTACATGTGCTTCTAACTGCAAAATATTCGGCAGCTAAAGTATCAAAGCTTCTAGCAGCTTTATACCCATTCCATGACATCCAATCCTCAACTAATCCCAACTCCTTAATTTTTTCTTGGAAAGGGCTAGGTCTTAGTACCTGCCTAAAGTCAACTTGGGAGCTTTCAAGGTTTATCATTTCTTTTCCCATTAGTTACTGCTCTTTGATATATCAATAATTCGTTGCGCCGCGTTGTGCCCAGGCACACCGGTAAGGCCACCCCCGGGGTGAGTTCCCGCTCCACAGAGGTAAAGTCCATCGATTGGGGTGTCGTACTGAGCTGACCCATGGACGGGCCTCATCATAAAGGACTGATCAAGACTCAACTCTCCATGATGCCAGTGGCCACCTGAGACGTTGTACTGTGACTCAATGTCATAAGGGGTCAGTAACTCAGAGTGCAGAATCAGACTTGAAAAGTCTTCTGCATAATGTCCAAGTGTTTCGATAACTATCTGAGTAAACTCATCTCTTTGTGTTTCCCAACCATGCTTTAAGGTATGGGGAGCGAAAGTGGCGGAGACTGACATCACATGCTTTCCGTCAGGAGCAAGAGATGAGTCTGCGATAGATGGGATAGATATTTCAAGCACCGGATGACTGGAGTACTCGCCATATTTGGCATGATTAAAGGCATGTTCAACATAACGCATATCAGGTGCAATAATCAGTCTCTGACCAAGCTGCTCCTCCGAGAGTCCTTTTATACTTGGCAGGCCATCCAAGGCAAAATTTAGCTTTGCAACGCTCCCCTGCTGTCGCACTGAATTCACCCTGTGACAAAACATGGCATCCAAGTGACGCGAGCCAACTAACTCTAAAAAAGTTGTCTTAGCGTCTGTATTTGAAATTACGATATCTGCCAGTATTTTTTCTCCAGAAACTAACTCGACACCTGTGCAACGGCTCTCTTCTAGAACTATATTTTTGACCTTGCTATCTGAGAGTATTCTCACGCCCGCATCTAACGATGATCTTTCCAAGACATGAGCAATTTGATCGTTAGCTTTGTCATCATTTCCGGAATGCACTTCCCCCCAAAGACGGTGAAGATAGGTCAGGACTGTATTAGGAGTTCTTGGCCCCATATGCTGACCAATTACAGCGTCAGCTGAGAGCGCACCCTTGAGCAGAGGACTGTCAAAAGTTTCATTCAGCACATCATAAATATTTATACCACCCACTCTCAGAAACTCCCTCATGGACTTAGTTCCTAGACCAAATCGCAAACTCCATCCAAGCTTGGCGAGGGTCTTCTTGTCTTGCCTGTCCATATCTTTGAGGCGAGGAGGTTTATTCATCATGAGTGGCTGAAGTGCCTTGGCATAGCTACGAAACTCAAGTTTGAACGCTCGGTAGGCATCGATATCACTCTGAGATAGAGATTTACCAGATACAGATCCATCAGACAATGTTAGGTGGTTTCCCTGAAAATCTAGGGCAATGGTGTCTTTTCTATGCTGAGAGGTATTCGATGAAAACTTAAGATTAAGATCCTTACATATCTTTTTATTGATGCCATACCCCGCGTTACTGAGACTTGGAGATATATATCCTTCAGCAAAACACCTGGAGGCCGCCCCACCACCCACTTTGTCTCGAGCCTCCAACACTTGGACATCAAAACCTACATTTGCCAAATACGTTGCGCAGATCAGGCCATTATGTCCGCCCCCGATAACTAGAACTTTTTTTACTTTAGTCATCGCCAAAATCCTCTGGAGTAGTATCAGTTCTGCCTAAGTCACGAAGAATTTCTCTGGCAGAATTAGCGCCTGGAGCGCCCATAACGCCTCCTCCCGGATGGTTGGAAGAGCTACACATATACATATTTTTAACAGGACCTCGATACTGAGCGTAGCCAGGGAACGGACGATTAAACATCAATTGGTCCAAAGTTAACTCGCCTTGAAATATGTTCCCCTCGGTCAAGCCTACTTCTGCTTCTAGCTCCCGAGGAGTTCGAATCTCGGCATGCAAAATAAGGTTCTTGAAGTTGGGACTATAATCTCCAATTTGATCAATGACGGTTGCGCCAAAGGCATCCCTCTTTTCATCTGTCCAACCGCCCTCGGGTTCGACGGGACAGTACTGAACAAACACCGACATCATGTGTTTTCCAGGAGGCGACATTGTTGGATCATATTGAGTAGGGATGACCATATCGACATAGGGATCTTTGGACCACTTGTCGTCCTTCCAGTCATCATATGCCCGCTCTAGTCTCTCAAGGGTATCTGTAAAGTGCATATGTCCAAGTGTTAGCGGAGAACCTTTAGGGAGGGCTGGGAAATCGGGCATGCCATCTAAAGCAATATTAACTTTTCCGGAAGATCCACGAATCTTAAAATTCTCTGCTCGCTTTACAAGATCTTGGGGAATATCCTTAGCCTTCATAAGACTTAAAAATGTGCGCTTTGCATCAAGATTAGACACGACAGTTTTCGCAGAGATTTCTTCTCCTGAGGCTAGCAACACTCCAGTGGCTTTTCGGCCTTTTACCACAATGTTTTTAACTTCTGCTCCCGTTCGAATTTCTCCTCCGAACGATTTAAATGAGGATCCTATCGCCGCAGAAACCGATCCCATTCCACCTCTAGCAAATCCCCAAGACCCTACATTACCATCCACATCACCCATTGCATGGTGCAAAAGAACGTACGCTGTTCCGGGCGAATAAACACCGAGTCCAGTCCCAATAATGCTACCACCAGAAAAGTGGGCAAGAATAATATCGCTCTCAAAGTACTGCTCTAAGTACTCAGCTATGGACATCGTAAAGAAACGAATAAACTCATAGATCTGACTCTCACTCAGACTGTAAAAGCGCTTCAACAGGTACGCAAATTCCATCGCATCGCGAATTTTAAAGGATGCTGGATCTGGTGGCGTTCGCAACAAAAAACCACGTATCAAGCGACACCACTTCATCAAATCAGCATCAAATCGAACGGCCGCATCAGCATCACGCTTTGAGTGTCTGGCAACCTCTCTTCGCCACAACGTTGGCTGATGGTAACTTCCTAAATAATCACCATCTTGTTTGAAACTAACACTTCCTTGCAGAGGCACAACCTCTAATCCATGACGTCCCAGATCAAGTGCCTGATAAATTTCTGGTCTGAATAAACTACAGACATAAGAGCAATTGGAGTACTTCCAATCTTTGTGCAACTCAAGACTCGCAGTCGCACCACCAATATATGTATTTTTCTCTAACACTAAAACATCGAGGCCTGCCTTCGCTAGAAAGGCTCCATTAGTAAGGCCATTGTGTCCCGCCCCAACAATGATTGCGTCATAGTTCTTCATTTGTTAACCATCATATCCTGCTACCTAAAAATTTTAGCTTGAGTATAGCCACACCAAAGTTCTCTTCATTCGCCGCCTATAGGAAAAGATAATAGGCAATTTCTGCATAAGCTCATCTTCGATTATCCAATTCACAAGGCCATCTTGTAAACTAGGAATTAATATATTTGTACTCTTTTAAATTCAAAGTTTGAAATTGATAAGTAGGAGGTTTAACCTGCTGTGAATCTTCTCTTAAAGGACACGGCGATGTCTTTCACACTGCTTATTACCCCTCATCATGACTAACAATAGAGATGAATTGGCAGATGTGCTTGTCATAGGCGGAGGCACAGCAGGATTTGGAGCTGCCGTTACAGCTGGCCGTCAGGGCCTGAATGTAATTCTAATAGAGACAAGCACCAAAGTTGGAGGAGTGATGGCTTTTTGCCCGGGAATGCCTTGGGGAGCTGCCTATCCATCTGACAAAATAGTTGGTGGTCTGATGGGAGAATTAACTGAAAGACTTGAAAATATGGATCCTCCCGCCGCAGAGAAAAGACCCTGTACCCTAGAAAATTTTGGACCAGAAATTATTTATGATCATGATATTGCTACACTGACAATGTTCGAAATGCTCGAGCATGCCGGAGTAAAAGTTCGATTAAGCTCAACAGCCGTAACACCAAAAATGAATGGCTCGAAAATTACATCAGTTAAATGTTTTGATCGCAATGGCCCTTTCACGGTTAGCTCAAAAATTGTAATCGACTGTTCTGGAGATGGTGATATCTCAGCTAAGGCTGGGGTTCCTTATACGATAGGTGACAAGCACGGCAATACGATGGGGGTGACCATATCATTTCATATGGTAGACGTTGATTGGGATATAGCGTTCGCAGAAAAAGATCCCTACTTTTCCAGATATGCGGAAAAAGGTATCTCAGAGGGCAGATTACATCCTGACCTAAAAAAACTATATTTGATGAAGGCATTTCATCAGGGCAGCGTGTTTTGTAACTCAGTTCACGTTCGAGGAGTAGATGGCACAGATCCTGTTGAGGTAGCAAATGCTACCCAGGAAGGACGCAGGCGCTGTCATCAACTTGCTCAGTTCCTGAGGTCTGATGTCCCAGGATTTGAAAAAGCCCATATGGCACTGTTATCTCCAACTATTGGCGTAAGGGAGACACGCAAATTAGAGGCTCAATATAAAGTAACAGGTGAAGATTTAGCGCGTGCTACAAAATTTCCGGACGGTATTGTTTGCTGTGACAATCCAGTCGATGATGTTATGCGGGGAAGTGGCTCAATGACCCATGAAGCAATTGTTGGGAAAGGAAGTTACTATACGATCCCGTTTCGATCACTTGTTCCTAAAACTGTATCTAACCTTATGTTTGCAGGACGAATCGTATCAGCCGACCCCATTGCCTTCGCATCAGTCAGAGGCATGCCTCAATGTATGACGATGGGTCAAGCAACTGGAACAGCTGCTGTGCTTGCAATTAGCAATAATACATTGATAAACGATATAAGCATCACTGCATTAATTTCCGAGCTTACCCGTCAGGGAGTCAATGGTCTTGGCAATAACAGGCTATAGATTGAGTGGCGCAGGCGTCGCGTTTCGTTGAGGGGGATTTAAAAATGGCCCCCTCCTCAAAATGAGAGGATGAGAGTCGTGTAGGATGTCAACGACAGCTGATACAGCATCTTGATACTTTTCTTTCAATGAAATGTTACCGATAGTTTTCTGTAGTCCCCAAGACCAAGCAGAGCAATTAATCGATCCGATTTCGATTTCGCCTGACACGTCATAAATTGGCGATCCATCTGCAAGATTAAGATGTCTATCGAGTTCAAATTGTCGCAAAACAAACCGAGTTCCATTGGCTTGTTGAGACACTAAAGATTTTTTTCCCACGAAATCATTCTTCTTTAAATCTACCAACCAGCTGAGACCCACTTCAAATGGAGATCGTTCAAAACCAGGGATTGGGTCAGCTTCAGTTGAAAAGTCCCAACCTGCAACAATAAAGGCACCCTCCAAACGACAAACTTCAAGGGCCGCTAATCCATAACCAGGAATATCTAATCCTAATGTTTCTCTGGCTTTCTCCAAACGATCCTGAATAGCGAGTGTTGAATTAGAATCAAACCAAACCTCATAGCCGAGATCTGCGGTAAAACCAACGCGAGCCACCTTTGCATCGATACCAAACTTGCATACCTCTGATACCTCGAATGGCGCGAGGTCTGAAAAGTCTTCACCAAGAAGAGCATTAACTGTCAATGCTGATTTAGGACCTTGAATCGCAATACCCTGCCAAAGGTCAGTACACTCAGTAATGTGAAGATCATTCTTACTAATTCCTAAAATATCTCGGCATGACTCTAGATGAGGCGAGTGATCGATATCCGATGGCATCAGTAAATAATCTTGACTCGAAAATTTGTAAAGTATCGAGTCATCTTTTAACGTTCCATCATCATTACAATAGGTAACATAAATGGCAGTCATCTCCCTTGATGGACTCACAGGCCTAGTCAGGACATAGTCCAGTAGCTCGCTAGCCGAACTACCTGAGATGCGAATTTTTCGAATGGGAGAGACATCAAAGACAGCGCACTCGTTTCGAATTGCATAATACTCTGCCTGAGCATCTCCAAAACTTTTAGGAAGCAAAAACTCATTCCAGTTAATGTAGTCCTCGTCTTCCTCACCGCAGGATAAAAGGCTGTCGAAAGTCTTACCGAAGTCACGATTAAAAAAATCAAAGAATGCACTTTTTTTCATTTTATTTCCCGCAAGTTTAACTGGGAACAGTATCATTGAATAAAAAACATACTTTACCACCCTATAGGGGAGAAATTCTTGCCTGATTCACTCTTATAAAATTATAAAATAAGAGGTAAAAAATCTGTTTACGCCACATCAGAAATGTCCTATCCTTGGCAATTAAGAAAAAAATTGGTTAGTAAAGTTGTAAGTAAAAGTTAAACAAAGCATCGAAATTAGAAGAAAAAATGCATTGACAGTTCATATTTCGCGGAGAAAGTAATGACTAATTCGAATCAAATGGAAAAAAACGTTTCACTTAAGAAAAAGCTCATCGTAACTTCGATGGCTGCAGCGCTTGGCCTTACTGGAGCGCCAGTCGCTATGGCAGAGAGCGCCACGCTGGAGGAAATCATAGTTACTTCCAGACAGAGAGCGGAATCCTCCCAGGATATTCCGATGACCGTTGATGTGCTCTCAGGGGAAGATATCCAGAAGCAAGGAATCACAACTCTCGAAGACTTTTCCCGATTTGTTAGTGGCTTAAATGTAACAACTACGGCGCCAGGTCAAAATACAATTGTCTTCCGAGGGGTAAGTGATGGTGGTGGATTCTTAGTTGATCCAACTGCTGCGATTTATCTTGATGAGCAAGCCATGTCGATGACTTCGATGGCGCCAGATATCTATCCCGTTGATATTTCGAGGATTGAAGCACTTTCTGGTCCACAATCCACTTTGTTTGGGGCCTCCTCACAGACAGGTACAATCCGTGTAATCACTAATAAACCTGATGCTGAGGGAGATTCGATTTCAGGCAACATAGGGATGGGTTTCAATACAGTCAACCAAGGTGAACATGGATTTGATGTAGATGCCACAGTAAATATTCCATTGATAGAAGATAAACTGGCAGTCCGAATGTCAGCATTTAGTGCTGAGGATGGAGGATTTATTGATGGTGTGGAGGGTATGACCGTTGTTGATCCATATGGATCAGGTTTGGGTGGCTTAAAAAGTAACCTAAACGCAGCTAATCCTCATCTTGATACCGTCGAAGCTGATATTAATGGTGTTGAGTGGTCCGGTGGCCGAGTTGCAGTGAGATGGCTTATGTCAGATGACTGGACAAGTACATTATCCCACAACTACCAGCGAATTGAAGCAAATGGTTTTAATGACTATGATCCTAATGTGGGGGATCTTGAGACGGTTAAATTCTACGATGAATTCAGAACTGACGAATGGGATCAGACCAGCTTGATAATTGAAGGAGATCTTGGTTTTGCGCAGCTGACCGTTGCTGGCTCATACTACGATCGTGAAACATTTTATCAGCACGATACACAATCTTACGCGGCCTACTTCATGTATACCCTCGGAACATACTATGGCTATGCAACCTATGACTTTGGCGCAGATCCAATTGGGTATCTAACGAATGACCAAAGGAATACGTCAAAAACTCTGGAAGTTAGGTTGACGAATACTACAGATAAACTGAGTTGGACAGCGGGTATGTTCTATATGGACTCAGACGAAAGCTGGGACTTTGACAGTGTTACTGACAACTATGAGGACTCCACTGCCTTTGCAACCTGGTCTGCGTATGCTGCTTATGATGGAGTTACAATATCACCTGACGCAAGCTGGTGGTTCTCGTCTCAACAGACAAATCGAGTTGATAAGGCTATATTTGGTGAGTTGGATTACAACTTGACCGACAGGCTATCCCTTCTTGTTGGAGGCCGTTGGTATGAAATCGACAGAGAAATTGATTACATGGTCAATCGACCCACTGGGTACTGGGGCTTCGATTATCAATCCGCGTATCCTGGACAAAGACAGATGTTAGACGATGGATTTACACCGAAGGTTGGTCTCCAATACGATTTATCTGACAATGTTATGATTTGGAGTGTCTACTCTGAGGGATATCGAGTGGGAGGAACCAACAGGGGTAGAGGTATTCCAACTCTCCCACTATTCTATGACTCCGATTTAATCGAAAATATGGAGTTGGGTCTAAAGTCAAACTGGATGGAAGACACCGTCCAATTCAATGCAACCCTTTACGAGATGGCGTGGGCGGATATGCAGTTGGAAGTGACTGATCCCAGCTTTAACATTGGTGAGCCATGGCAAGCTGTAGTAGCCAATTTGGGTGATGCAAAAGTCACCGGAATGGATGCTAGTTTAACTGCAGTTTTGAGTGATAGCATCCAAGTTGGGCTTAGCGTGACCCGCATCTTCAATGCCTATGTCAATCCCATACAGTCATATCCCGATGACCGATTTGAAGGTGGTGTAGCTCCACTTGGTCTAGAAGCAAAGGAATCACTACCGATGTTTGCTGAAACCTCGTACTCAATGTACTTTGAATATTCTGACCAGATGGAAATGTTTGGACTCGAGGGCGATGGTTTTGTAAGACTTCAACACAGCTATGAAGGTACATCTCTCAATCAGCTTAGCGACGGTTCCGCAGCGCCTCAGCAAGAGCAAGGAAACTACCGTCTAACTGACATTATCATGGGTTACGATATGGGCGCATGGAATGCTCAAATAAGCTTGAATAATATCGGTGATGAGAGAGGTATAACTTACAGAGACTCCTCAGACTATGATCCGTTCTTTGGGCGAAATAGCGATAGTGTTGTCAGACCTCGAAATTATAACATTTCATTACGTCGATATTTCTAGAATCCCTTCAAGCAAAAAAGAAATAAAAAAGGCACGCTCTGCGTGCCTTTTTTATTGTTTAATTTAATCGAAAGGCCATACCTCCAGACCATGAATAGCGTTTCTAATATCCATTGTCAGGTTAACCATAGCAACACGTTCCTTAGCGTTCAAATCATATAAACTGATCGTTGAAGGAGACGAACCTGCAGCAATCAAATTATCGTTTACTAAACACAATCCCCTCCCAAATGCTTGCCTAGCAATCTGACTACTATCTACACCATTAAAAACCAAATCATCATCGTTATATGATGGTATTGAAAACACGATCGATTTACCATTTTCACGTTGAAGCCGAACAACATCACTTTTTGTATCATTAAAAACAATACCATTTAGGCAGGGCATTGCGTTATGTATCCCCTCTGGAAGGCTACACACCCTGGAGATTCCCATATTAGGTCGCAAGCGCAGTAGTGCCCTCGAGTGAAGACCGCTAAAATATACTCCTGTCCGAGCCACATGAACCATATTGATGTGGTAGTTATTTGCAAATGGAGGACCATTCTTATCCAAGGGATCGAACCTTTGTCCGATCCAGTTATCTCCATTTTTTGATAAGTATAAGCCCCAAATAAAAGCTGACGTTTTAAGATTAAAAACAAGAAGACTATCGTAGCCAGTAGACGTGATAAACAATAAATGATCTCGACGACTGATTTCATGGCAGTGCTTGAGATACTCGTTACGATATGATCCTATCAGTTCGAAATCAGGGCTGTAACAGAATAGTTCGTCACTCGCAGCGATCCAGACTTGATTATCATAGAATTCAATGCCTCGGAGACCTCTATCCCACCCACGGCCAGTAAAATCAATACTCCCATCATTCCAATCAACTTTTTGGTCTACCTTTAGGCTTTCAAAATCAACAATATATACTCCGCCGTGACTTTGTCCTTTTTCACTTCCTCTCACCACAGAGGTTGCAATTAACTTAGGAGGCCTTATCACTCCACAATGTCCTCGAGTAAGTCAGCTGGATCAAGCAGGGGTCCAAGAATATCTTTCAAATCATCGATATGCTTATCAAACCGCCTCCACGTATTTAGTGATTTATTGTAAATAGGTTGCCTAACCTGCTCAGAGCTTGCCGTTCGCACAGAGCGCTTAGTTTCATGAAAATTGACACAACCCTCTTCAAATGGCAGTTCGCAATATTCCAAAATGCGGCGCACTTGAGTCTCGAGATCTTCTACCACATCCTCATACTGAACTTTTAGGACCTTTCCTGGTAACAATTGATTCCAATGCTCCATTAATTCATCGTACTGCAAATAAAATTCGCCCAACTCAAACATGTCATATGTAAAGGTTTGTCCTTTAGCAAAATGCTGCTTAAAACTACCAACACAGCTATCCAAGGGGTGACGTCGAGCATCAATAATCTTTGCATTGGGTAAAATCGCTCGAAGCAACCCCACATGAGCAAAGTTGTTTGGCATCTTATCGGTGAAGAATGGAGCTCCTCGACGATGTCTCATAGTCCTTTTCAAATATTCTTCACCCAAACTTAGAATCTCACTATCTTTCATATCCAAGATTCCAGCCGGAAAAGTTCTGCCTTTTTGTTTATCAGCTATCATTTGTGACACGATTCCTAAATCAGGCAACTCGCTCGTCCCATCAACAAGGCTATGGCTGGCCAAGATCTGTTCCAATAATGTTGATCCTGATCGAGGAAGGCCTACAATAAAGATAGGGGCTGGATCTTTCGCGCCTGGCTCGCTCTTCTCTATTCGTTGTAAAAACTCTTCGCTATATGTATCTTTCATTTTACGGTGGGCGAGTTCTGTTTGAACCGGATCATAAACAATACTAGCTCTATGCTTTTCATTTCCCTGGATATAGTACTCAAAAGCCCTGTCATACTCCTTTTTATCCTCAAACGCCTTGCCCAAGCTGAACGCAAAATGAACAACTGATTCAGAATCCAGTGAGTCTTGATTAATTCGCTGAACCATATCTTCTATTTCATGATCGGTAAAACGGAATGTTTTTAGGTTGGAGAGACTAAAATAAACTTCGCCTAAGTTTGGGCGCAAAGCGATCGCGGCTCTGTAAGCGGCTATTCCCCCCTCCTGATCACCTAATGTTTTCAGCACATGTCCAAGACCAACATGAGCTCCAACCAATTCAGGATCAATTAGCACTGCATTCTTATAGGATTGAGCTGCATCCTCTGTCCTCCCAGCAAGCGCCAAAGCGGCTGCGTAAAGATAATGAGTGGGAGCATTATTTGGATCAATATCAAGGGCTTTCCTGAGAGTTATTATGGCTTCCTCTTCCTTGCCCTGCTCCTTAAGCGTAGCGCCTAAATCATGCCAAGCTAGAATAAAGCGAGGGGCAATCTCAATTATTTTCTTCAATAATTTCTCAGCATCATCATAAACTTTTGCATGGATAGCGATCCTGGCCAAGAGCAATGCGGCATTGACGTCTCTGGGATTTTTGTTGACCAATTCCTTAGCTAAGGATTCCGCCTCTCTATACTCACCTTGTACAAACAGTTTTGTTGCTTTTTCTAAACTGGCTTGTGATGGAGAGAGCTCTGCGGCATGTTTTAATGCTGCATCGCCTGCCTCATCTCGCCCAAGATTTTTCAGCGCACCACCTAACTTAAAAAAAGCACTGGAACTTTTCGGATTCAGCTTTATAGCGGACTGCAGGGGAACCAAAGCTTGCTCTGATTTACCCAAGTTAAGTAATATAGTCCCTAAATCCTCATGGGCTCTCGGATACTCTGGCGCCAACTTAATGACTGCTCTTAAGACAGTCTCTGCCTCTTCAAAATTGTCTTTACGGAGCAATACACTCCCAAGCAAAGACAGGAAATTAATATCTCTGGGGTCCTTTTTAGTGATTGAACGACAAACTTCCTCGGCCTCATCTAGAGATCCAGCTTTGAATAGCTCAACAGTTCGGTCAAAGGTTTTTTTTGAATTGTCTAGAGCCACTGATATTTGCCTCACATAAAATTAGTTTTCAATGCATTTTTTACAGTTATATTGAGGTCTTTAAGACTGTCATTGCTAAATTAGCATCCCGTCAGTATATTATCAAAACATCAAATAAAGGGAAAAATTTTACATGGCTATGATCAATGTGTTTCGCAGATTGATAATTCTTAGTACCATTTTTTTTATCTCTACAACTTCATCAGCCGAGTATGCTCTGGTTGCTGATTATGTTATCGATGGGAAATCAGACGATCCCCTAGAAAACAAAGTAATTTTGATATCTGGCAAAAAGATCATATCAATTATTAATATCGATGCGATTCCTGAAAAATATACAGTTATAAATCTTCCGGGCACTACTCTTATGCCTGGAATGGTTAATGCTCACGAGCATCCATTACTCTATCAATCTGACTATCAGAATGGTCACTTACAGGCTTCATCCGCTTTCAAAGCACTAATTGGGCTAAAAACACTGCAACGCTTACTAGCATCTGGTTGGACTTCGATTAGAGTGATGGGCGATGGTGATATCTACTACGCCAACCAAGATATTAGAAAAGCTATTGATCGCAATATGTTTTTGGGTCCACGACTAACAGGTGCAGCGCACTATATTTCAATTACGGGTGGAGGTGGCGATATTAACTACTTGTCGCCTGAACAAGCTGTAATTGCTGATGGCTTAATTGCTGATGGCCCTCATGAAATTAGAAAGGCAATAAGGCAAGAAATAAAATTTGGATCAGACTGG
>MDSV01066147.1_pt1 | contig 12778 bp, 5 predicted proteins | sample 810851 | NCBI WGS metagenome assembly MDSV01 (sample SAMN05326640, study PRJNA326480) | marine metagenome | isolation source: seawater | place: Atlantic Ocean: North East | collected 2012 | reverse complement strand
GCGACTCCAGGCGGCCCTGCGCGATCTCCGCCTGGTACGGCGTGTACTGCGTGTACCAGCCCGGGTTCTCCAGCACGTTGCGCAGGATGACGGTGGGGACGTGCGTGCCGTGGTACCCCGTGCCCTGGAACGATTTGAAAACCTTGTTCTTGCTCGCCATCGCCTTGAACATGGACAGGTACTCGCTCTCCGAGAGCGGCTGCGTCCACTCGCCCATCTGCATGCCGTCGTGGCGGCGGATGTCCGTGGGCACAGTCGCATCCACGAGTGCGTCCATGGACTCGAACCCGACGTACTTAGCCATCGCCGCTTCATCCGCCGCGGACGCGCTGTTGTGCCTGCGCTCGAAGGAGTCCAGCGGGCGGAGCGCCTCGGCGGAGATCCCGCGCGCCGCGCTCGCCGCGAACCCGGGGGTCAGCGCGGACGAGGCGCGCGCCACGATCGTGGCGTGCGTGCGGTTCGCCACGGTCGCCAGAGCCGCGGTCTACGACGAAGAAAGACGATTCATCCGGAGTTCGACGTGTGGAGGTGGGAAAGAGAGGCGACGGTCAGCGCGGGCGACGACGCGCTTCTCAAGGCGCTGAAGGATTTGGCGTAAATATCGACGCTCCGACATCTCGAGCGACGCGTCGACGCTGGCCACGACGGCTCGCTCGATCAGCCGAGGGGGTCCGTCGAGCGCGGTCGTGGCGTCGGCGACAGGCGATTCCTGGGGCACAGACGCGCCGCATCGCGCGATATGAACCCCCCTAGCGTCCCTCCGCGCCGCATCGCCCGAGGCGCGCGCGCGTCCCCCGCGCCGCGTTCGCGCGTCGTCGCCCGACGCGCTTCCCGTTCGAAAAAACAAAAGCCATCGTTTCTATCGTCGCGCGTCGCACCTGCGTCCAGGCCCCGGGCACGCCACGCGCGGCCGCGGAGCCGGGGATCACCGCAAGGCGGCGGAACAAGCCGTTCGCGGCACGAGAAGAGCGAGATAACGACATGGCGTAACGCGAGTAACCTCACACGCCGCGCACAGTCGAGTGCCGAGGGCGCCGGACATTTGGAAGCACGTGAGCCGCGCACGAGAATCCGGTTGGGGTGGTCGGCACCGTGCCCCGGTCGGGGGGACGAGTCATTAGACCGGAAAATGCCCAATCACCTCCGTTTCGTCGCCAGTTGTCAAAAAATAATGAGCCCCCCACCGCGTTGCCTTCGGAAAAGCGCGTTCCCTCGGAATTTGCAGACTGATGATGAAGGTACGATATTCACGAACAACTGCGTGCACTACTTCGCCGCTCCGCTCCACCGCTCTACTCTCCCTGGAGTTTGCTCATGAGTATCTCGTTCGCGAGCGCCGGGTTGGCGCGTCCCCCGCTCTCGCGCAACACCGCGCCCACGAAGAACCCCTTGAGTTTGTCCTTCCCCGCGCGGAACTGCGCGAGCTGGTCCGGGTTCGCCGCGAGCACGGCGTCGACGATGGCGGCGATGGCAGCCGGGTCGCTGATCTGGGTCAAGCCCCGCGCCTCCACCAGCGCGAGCACGGAAGCGTGATCGCCGTCGTGCCCTTCGACAGAGACCGCGCCATCGAGCAGGTCAGGCAGGATGTCCTTCCCCGCCTTGCCGCTCATCACGCCCATCTCGATGAGCGTCACGAACTCTGCCAACACGCGGGGGCGCAACGGCATCGAGCCGACGGCGTTTTTCGCGTCGTTCTTCAGCCACGCCGTGACGTCGCCCGTGAGCCAGTTGGCGAGCGGCTTGGCGGGCACGTCACCGTGCTCGAGGCACTCGTCGAAGTACTTGACCATCTCCATGTCCTCGACGAGCACCTGCACGTCCGCCGCGGGCAGGCCCAGCGCCTTGTACCTCGCGCGCACCTGCGCCGGGAGCTCGGGCATCTGTCGGCGGCACGCGTCCACAAACGCCTCGGAAAACTCCAGTGGCGGCAAGTCGGGTTCGGGGAAGTACCGGTAGTCCGCCAGCCCCTCTTTCTTGCGCATGGAGACGGTGCACTGCCTGGCCTCGTCCCAGGTGCGCGTCTCCTGCACGATTTCGTGCTCCCTGCCGGCCAGGATCATCTCCGTCTGCCGCGCCACCTCGAAGTCCACCGCGCGAGACATGGCGTTGAACGAGTTCATGTTCTTCACCTCCACCTTGGTGCCGAACCGCTCGCGCCCTCGCGGGCGCACGGAAACGTTCACGTCGCACCGCATCGAGCCTTCGCTGAGGTTGCCGTCCCCGACGTCCAGGTACCGCACCAGACGCCGGAGCTCCGCACCGTACGCCGCCACCTCGCGCCCGGTGCGCAGGTCGGGCTCGGTGACGATCTCCACCAACGCCACGCCGGCCCGGTTGTAATCGGCCAGCGCGTACCCCGGCTCTTTTCCTTTCGCCGGGAAGTGCGTGAGCTTCCCGGCATCCTCCTCCATGTGCGCGCGCGTGATCCCGACGCGCCGCTCGCCGCCGCCGTCCTCCACCGGCATCACGACGTCCACGAAGCCGTGCTCGCCGTACGGCTCGTCGAACTGCGAGATCTGATAGCCCTTGGGCAGGTCGGGGTAGAAGTACTGCTTCCGGTCGAACTTGCTCGTGCGGCGCAACTCGCAGTTCAGCCCGACGCCGAGCGTCACCGCTTTCCGCACGACGCTCTCGTTGAGCACGGGGAGCGTCCCGGGGAAACCCATGCACACCGGGCACGTCTGCGTGTTGGGCTCGTTCCCGTACGTCGTGGAGCACTTGCAGAACGCCTTGGTGTTGGTGTTGATCTGGACGTGCGTCTCGATGCCGATCACGGCTTCGTACTCCATCGCCTGCGGTTTGGAACCGGAGGGGGAGCGCGTCAGGTGCGCCTTTCGACCGAAACCCTCGAGGCGTCGCGTCGCGAGGGGAGACAGCGGAGCGACCGTGGAGAGAGAACGGGACCGTTCGGGAGCGTCGTCGCGGCGTACCTTATCTGATGCCTCGGCGTCCGCCTTGGGGGCCGCCTCGGCGGCCGACGCGCGCGTGGGCGCCGCGCGGGTGCGTCGGGACCCGGGATGGGCGACGGTACGCGCGACTCGCGCGGTGGCTTTATCCGTCTCGCGGTGCGCCCCGAGGCGCGCCGCGGGGGCGGCAAGGGAAGCGGCGGCGCGAATGGCAGCCATCGGATCCACCTTCCGGCTCGCGGTGCGAGCTGTCCCGTGCGGCGTGCGATGGCGGGCCGCGCGCGTGGGTATGCGGTCTCGCGCGGGACCACGACGCGTCATCCTCATGCAAAAGCGTCACGCGCTCACAGTCGACGCTCTCTCGAATTTCCTCTCCACCTGACAGCCTCAGTCTGAGTCCTCTGGTTGAAAAAGCGGCGTCTTGTGCGATGCGTCCACAGTTGGTCGCCGCCACAGCGCCGCCTCCTTCGAGGTGGATTCCCCGCGCGATGGCCGCCATGTCGTTTTCGGTCCCCGCTCGCGTGGGTAATGCGCGCGGCTCGCTGTCGTCGCGTCGCGCGTCGTCCGCCGCCAGGGTCCCCCGCGTGCGTCCCGCGCGCCCCGCCCGCCAGGGCTTGAAAGTGGAGGCGACGGTGTCGAAGGACAACGTGTTCGCCAACAGCCCCGGGAGCCTGGAGGCGCTGAACAACCTCAGCGTGAACACGGCCCGCGCGGGAAGCGCCCCCTTGACATCCGCGTCGGCGCCGGACGATTTCTCCACCATGCCCCACAAGGAGAGGCTCAAGGTGTTCTCCGGGAGCGCGCACCCGGAGCTTTCAGACGTGCGTGCCCTTTTGCAAACCTCCGATTCACGCTTTTTTCGCAAGACACGACGCCTGACTCCGGTCCCGCCGAGGCGCGTCGCCGCGAGCGCATCGCGCGCGGAGACGTTCGCGCTCGTACCGTCGGTATCTGGCGTTCGATCGCGCGCGTCCCCGTACCCCCTCGCGCGCGCGTCGTCGCGCGGTCCTCCGGACCGAATCTCTCGGTCGAGCAGCGCTCGGTTCAAAAATTCCACATTCTTTTCTGAAGGGGCATCAGACGCTCGGACGCGGGACGCTCGGACTCGTCGCCGACCGCTGACCCGCGACGCTTTTCCTTTCCCCTTCGCCCCCTTTACCCTCTCACGCTCAGGAAATCGCGAACTACCTCGGCATGGAGCTCGGCGATCGCGTGATAAAAAAGTTCGCGGACGGTGAGGTGTACGTGCAGATCCAAGAGTCCATCCGCGGGTGCGACGTGTTTCTCGTGCAGCCCACGTGCCCTCCGAACGTCAACGACAATCTGATGGAGCTGCTCATCATGATCGACGCGTGCCGTCGCGCGTCCTGCCGCTCCATCACGTGCGTGATCCCGTACTACGGCTACGCGCGCGCGGACCGGCGCACGTCTGGCCGCGAGAGCATCGCCGCAAAGCTCGCCGCGAACCTGCTCACGGAGGCTGGCGCGACGCGCGTCGTGATGCTGGACATCCACTCGCTGCAGACCATCGGGTACTTCGACATCCCGGTGGACCACATCTATGGCGAGACGGTGATTTTGGACTACCTCACCTCGAAGGACTTCGACCCGGACGACCTCGTGGTGGTGAGCCCTGACGTCGGCGGCGTCCCGCGAGCGCGCGCGTTCGCCAAGAAACTCTGCGACGCGCCGCTCGCGATCATCGACAAGAGGCGCACCGGGCACAACAAAGCCGAGGTGATGAACCTCATCGGCGAGGTGGATGGCAAGGTGGCCATCGTGTTGGACGACATGATCGACACCGGCGGCACCATCTGCGCGGGCGCGAAGATGCTCCGCGAGCGCGGCGCCAAGGAGGTGTACGCGTGCGCGACGCACGCGGTGTTCTCGCCCCCGGCGGTCGAGCGGCTCGGCTCGGGGGTGTTCACCGAGGTGATCGTCACCAACTCCATCCCGCACGTCCCGGAACGCGACTTCCCGCAGCTCACCGTGCTCTCCGTCGGGAACTTGCTCGGGGAAACCATCTGGCGCGTGCACAACGACACCCCCGTGTCCTTCAACAAGCTCTGAGGCACACGAAGCGGGGCCCGCTTCTGCGCGACGAACGAACGACGTGTCTAATGAATGAACAGCGTTCGCGCGTCCGAGGCTCGAAGGCGGGAACGGAGCGGTGTCGGGGTGTTCCAGGCGAGGAGAGAGACGCGCGCGCGCGCGGGCGTCTGTGCAATGTCAAAACGAACTTCGTCTCACCGATGGACGCGTTTTCTCCTCGCGCGTCTCAACCGTCGCGGTCGTCACAGAGCGCGGCGCCTGGACTCGAAAGAGCCGTGATCGCGCGTCCGTCGCGCGCGCTCCGATCATGGCGGGCGGCGGCGCGGATGCGCCGCAGGCGCGCCTCCGCGTGCGCGCCGCGACCGCGACGCTCACCAAGCCCGGCGCGACCGATCTGCCGACGATCGTGAAGTGCATGCGCGAGATCGACACGGCGCTGCGCGCGCCTTCGCCCGCGGACCGCGACGACGCCGCGGCAGAGTTCTGCGAGGGCCCCGAGGGCGACGCCGAGCGCAGCGCTCTGCGTTGGTGCGCCGCCGCGCTGCACCGCGGCATTCCGGAGGCCCTGCACCCGGGCGACGTCAAGGCGGCGACGTTCACCGTGGGCGTGGCGCTGCAGATCCTCATCAGCGCCTCCGGCGCCGACCACGCGCAGCAGTTCGGACACGTCACGCGCAGCGGCGCGCACGAGGCGTGGCCGAAGCGGGGAAACTCGCTGACCAAGCGCAGGTGGGCGCCGGACATGTGGACGCCCACCGGGATCCTCCCGCCGCTGCTGCGCCTGGCGCGCGGGGGATCGAGCGGATCCGCGCAGATCCGGCTCCGCGCGCTTCAGCTCGCCGGCAGCGTGGCGCGCGACGCGGCGGCGCGCGAGGAGATGGTCGCCGGGGGCTGGCTGGACGTCGCCTGGCGCGCGCTGGAGCACCGCCCGCGCCCGGACCACACGGCGTCGGAGACCAAGGAGTTCATCTACACGCGCGAGACCTGGCAGTTCCTGCAGGAAACGCTCCCGCCCCCGCCCGAGGAGGCGGCGCGCGACGAGAGAGACTCGGAGCGGAAGGGCGCGGAGGCGGACTCGCTCGCCGACGCGGCGGCGGCGCTCGCCGTCGCGGGCGACCGTACGGGTATCCAGTCTCATCACCGCGTCGCGGCGGAGGTGGGCGAGCGCGAGGCGATGGCGGACGATTTCGAGCGCGGCGGGACGGAGTGGCACGGCCGGATGGTGCGCCTGTGCGGCCTGAAGGCGCGGCCGGACCTGAACGGCTCGCTCGCCTTCGCGATCGGGCCCGGCGGGTCGTCGGCCCGAATCGAAGTCCTGGCGAACCCCCTCGGCGTCTCCGCCGCGGCCGCCGCGTCCGCCACCGCGAGGCGACACAGAGGGTCGTCGCCGGAAACGCTCGTCGTGCCCCTCGCGTGCCTGTCCGTGTTCGAGAGCCCGGGTTTGGGCCTCACCGACGTCACGGCCTCCGGGGCGCTCGACGGCGCGGCGTCCGTCGCCGCCGGCGCGTCCGCCGAAAGAGACGCGGCGTTCTTCGCGGACGCCGTCTCTCGAGACGCGGACGCCGTCTCTCGAGGCGCCCCCGGCGGAAACGGCGTCGGTCTCTCGACGGTCCGTCTCTCGAGCGACGACGCAGAGGCGCGGGCGCTCGACGGCGACGCCGCGATCCTCAGCGCGCTGGCGGAGGCGGACGCGCGAAGAGACGCGCGTGACTGGGACGCCGCGCTCGCGGCGTGCGAAGACGCGTCGCGCGCGGCGGCGGAGACGTGCGATAACAAATCCTTCGCGCGCGCGTTCGTGATGCGCTTCACCTTCGCGTGCTTCACGGAAGCGGCGGAGGCGTTCGCGGCGGAGGGGAACCTCGAGGCCTCGTCGAGCGCGCGCCTCGGCGCGCTGAGGTGCGCCGAGCAGGCGATGGACCTGCTCGAGTTCCGCGCGTTGGCGAAGCCGCGCGACGGGCGGCAGGGCGAGCGGCCGACGTCTTCCCTCTCCGAGTTCACGGCGGAGGAGACGCGCTTCGCGCGCGCGCTCGTCGCCGCGGGGCGCGTCGAGGACGTCCGGAACCACTTCGCGGGCGCTTCGCTCGCGGTCGCGTTCGCGCGCGACGCGTACGCGCCGGTGCTCGCGGGGGAGCTGATGCGGAGCCGCCGCGAGCGCGAGCGGCGGGAGCCAACGACGTCGGCGGCGCGCGCCGAGCGCGCGACGGCGACGAGCGGCGCTCCCGAACAAAAAAGCGACGTCCGCGCGGAGCGCCCTACGTCGCCCCTCATCTCGGAGTCCGCGTGTTGGCGTCGTCTGTCCTTCGCGCTGCGCGCCGTGGACGCGCAGAGGAAACTCGGCGCACTTGCCGTGACGTGGCGCCCGCGCGGTGCGGTCGGCGAGACACCCGGCGACGCCGCCGGGCCGGGGGAGTCGCTTGGCGCGATGCGGGCGGCGGGGTACGCCGCGCCCTCGGCTCTGCCTGCGGGAACGCACCGCGCGTTCCGATTCGCGCGAGGCGCTTTTCTACGCGCGTACCTGGACCTGCTCGTCGCGTGGTTCGCGGCGCGCGGCGACGTCGACGCGTCTCTCGAGGGCGAACGAGTGGCGCTGCCTGGCGACGAGCGGAGCGGCGGAGAGAGCGCGGAGAGGAACGTTTTGTCTCGCGTCGCCGCGGCGGGCGCGGCGCTCCGCGTCGAGCCTCTGATGCTGCAGTTCTCGACGGGGGCCTTCAGAAACCTCGCGGCCGAGGACGAGGCGTTCGTCGCCGCAGAGGGAGGCGACGAGGACGCGCGCGAGGCGAGGCGCGCGCGCTCGGCGGGGGGCACGGGGGAGACGACGTAGACGGTTCGAAGGCGGCGTACGGTACAACCTAGCTAGACGTACGTTCGTAGCTCATGGCTACGTCGACCTTCGCGCGAAACGAAAAGCTTTCCGTTCCCTCTCCCGCGCGCCGCGGCGGTTTGTCGTTTCGCCGTCGCGGTTTTCAACGGTCCGCGCGTCCAAAGTCGCGCGACGCGAGGGCCCTAGACGCGTCACGATTCCCCCGCTCGAATCGCCGCGAACACCGCCTTCATTCGTTCGTGTCCCTCCGCGGCGACCGCCAGGCGCATGCCCGGCTTGTCCTCCCACAGCAGCACGCCGGCGTCGCTCGCCGCCGACACCACCTTGTCGAACATGCCCGTCCCGGTGGGGAAGTCGCAGTACAGCACCGCCGGCGCTCGCGTCACGCGGGTCTGCTCCCTCGCCCACAGCCGGATCTGGTCGCACACGTTCGTGGGCACCGCCGCACCCGGCGTCTTCCGGGTCTGCGGGTGCGCGTGCTGCCGCAGGTACCGCACGATCTGCTCCGCGGAGATGCCTCCGCATAACGCCGCCAGCACGCTCTCGCGGGTGACCATCCCCACGTACAGGTTCGGCAACTTGTAATCCGGGCGCGTGAACAGGCGCAGGATCTCAACCTCCACGGCGCTGGTGGTGTACGCGTACACGCGGTAGTTGGTCTCCACCACGACGTGGCCTTCGTGCCCGCGCTCGTCCGCGGCGACGGGGCCATCCCCGGAAACGCCGTCCCCGGCGTCCCCGCCGCTGGACAGGCCCGCGGTGAGGTACGTGGGCGCGTAATACCGCTTGCCGCTCGGCGCGGCGAGCGGGTAAAGCAGCCCGAGGTGCGCGAGGTCCGAGACCACCGCCCTTTGCGCGGGCGGCAGGCCGTCCGTCGGGTACTGCGTCCCCGGCTTCTGGAACGTCAGTCTGAGCAGGAACGCGATCACGCTGGGCGCGAGCCGCTCGTCCGCGGCGTCCGCGGTGTCCGCGGCGTCGTCGTCGTCGACGTCCATCGCGTGCGTTTCGCTCCGTTCCGCCGCGCGCACGAACCGCGAGATGTACTGCGTGAGCAGGAGCCAGATCTGCTCGCGCGGCGTCGTCAGCAGGAATCTGAACCCAGCCTCAGTCACGCCCCCCTCCTCGCCGGCTTCCTCGTCGCCGATGAGCTTCGCGGCGCGGAACAACGCGCCGACGTCCAGTTTTTTCGGCGCCTTTTTCTTTTTCCCGGGCGCCCAATCCTCGTCGCGAGCGGACAAGTCGAACGCGTCGCTCGCGCCCGTCAGCGTCAGGAGCAGCGCCTCCCACCGGCCCTTGGCGAACGCGTCTAGGTCGTCGCGCGAGGGCACAACCTCCGCGAGGTCGTTCGCGACGCCGCTCTCGCCGCGGTCATCGTCGTCCACGTCGAAGCTGCGTTCCAACATCAGGCGCAACCCCGTTCGAAATCGCGCGTTCAACCGAACGCACGCGTCGCCGCTGCCGAGTCCTGGGGACCCGCCGGTCTCCTCGTTCGTCTCCGGGTCCACCTCCACCAGCACGCGCAGACGCCTCATGTGGTTCAGGCTCTTCTTGTGCGTCTCTTCGCTCTCCGGCTTGATCCACGAGTCCACGTCGGACATCGGCACGCCCGCCTCGATGTACAGCAGGCGCATCGCGTAGTGCTTCCCGAGCGGCGGGAGCGCTCGCAACACCGCGAGGCACGCCCAAGGCGAGGCGTATAGGCGGTCCATCTGCCGGGGCGGGAGCCCCGATAGGAAGCCGAGCAACGCGAACGCCATCGTAACTGTCGCCTCCCCGCCCAGAGAAACCCGGGCGCCCGCGCGCCGAGGAATGGCGGGTGAGATCGTAACCGGGCGTCGGGTGAGAAAAGTTTCGGGCGGGCGCTGACGAGGAGGGAGCGATGAGCGACTTTGCAACGCGCTAAGGCCGGCTAGTCCGGCGTCCCTCTCCCCTCAGATGATAAGATCGACGTTGGGCGGTGGATGATCGACTAAGGAAAGGTTCACGAGTCCGTCGATCGCGTCCGCATGCGCCACGCCGTCAACCGGCCTGTTCGCGCCGTCCCCCGCGTGCAGGTGCGTCTCGACAACCGTCTCCGGCGTGATGAGGATGTACCCGACGTGCCGCTCCTTCGCGCCGTTCCCGGCGCCCCCGTTCGCCCCGCTCGGCCGTTCCACCGAGTGGTTCAGCAAAATGTTTCCGCTCTTGTCGAAGCAGTTCAGATACCCGACGAAGACTCGCCCGTCGGTGACGCGCACGCGCAGCTTCCGGTTCAGCATAGCGCGCACGGCCGCGACCTCGGGGGGATCGGGATACGGCTCCGGAAGGCCCTCTCTCGGGCCGAGACCCACCGGGACCGGCATCTCGACAGTCGCGACACGAACGCCTCACAAGTCGACGACGCCCGAAAGCCCACGCCTGAGACCTCGCACCACCACTCCAGAGCGGGCGTGCGTTCGGCGCCCGGAACGACGACGCCGCGCGCGCCTCGTTTGCGTCGTCTTCCGGGCACTTTTCCGCTTGTGAAGGGTGAAGCCGCCCGGGAGTGTTTGAAACGACGCGACGGGCTGTCACAACGCGCGATTCTCTTTCGTGGGACAGACCGATCGGCGCGGGCGCGGGGCGGAGGCGCCATGCCCGCCCCCAAGTCCCCCAAGACCGGTTTCGGACTCACCACGCAGTCATCCCTCGCGGTGCGCGAAGCGCGTCTGGCGCGTGCGTACGGCGAAGACAGACGCGCGCGCGATGGCCCCCCGTCCGCTCGCCGAGCCACGAAAGAAGCCGCGCCCCAGGCGCTGCGGTTGAACCTCGGGGAGGAGGCGGGGACCGTGCGCGCTCTGGCCCCGAAACCGGCGCGGAAACGTCCCGACCGACCGCGGTCGCCCCCGAGACGTCCCGTCGAGCCGGCGAGCGCGTCGTCCGTCGACGGCGGGCCGACGGACGTTCCGACCGTCACCATCCTGGTGTTGGACGACGCGAAAAACACGCGCCGCGAGTTCGTGCGCGAGCTGAGACCCGTGCTCCGCGAGATGCCGTACTTCCGCGCGCACCTCGCCGGCCGGGTGGACGAAGCCGTGCTGCGCGAGATGGCGGACGAGTGGGAAGACGGCACGGACGCGAACGCGGAAAAAGCTCGCGCAATTGCCGCGACGAGATGGCGCGGGAAGCGAGACGCGCCGGCGTCGCGACGCGACGCGAAACGCGAACGAGCGAAAGACGACGACGGAAGACGCGTCGACGTGACGGTCCGCTGCGACGTCGACATCTTTTCGCGTCTCTTGGCGTACGTCGACGCAAAAAGCGGCTCAGCTTCAGATCCGCTACACCCCACGCCTCCTCTGACCGTTCGCGACTGCGTGCCCGTGCTGGTGGCGTCCGAGTTCCTGGGCATGTGCGCGCTCGCGCGGACGTGCGTCGCGTTCCTCGCGTCGGCGCTCCCGGCGGTTGTCGCGCTGCGCCCCGGGGTGGGCGTCGAGAACCTCGGCGAGGCGACGCTCGCGCGCCTCGCGGCGCTCGTCTCGGAGGAGGCGCTCGAGCGCGCCGTCGCGGTCATCCGAGCTTCTTCCGCCGAAGACACCACGGATGACCGCGACGGAGGAAGCTCGGACGCGGACGAAATCCGCCGTCGGCGTTCAGTTCGGCGCGCCTCTTCCGGCGTCGCCGCGCTTCCGTCGCGTCTGTACGCTCTCAAACTGAAATCGGCTTTTTTGTGCGAAAGCGTCGGGGTTAACGGTTGGTTGAATCACTCCGAAACCGCCGCGGGAATATCGCGCTGCGTGAAGTGCGCGCGGGTGTTCCCGACGCGCTCTCGCGCGTCTCTGGTGTGCGCGCGCGCCGAAAAGAAATCCGTCGCGTTCGACGGTTTCGTCGACGCCGAGCACGTCCCGGCGAAGACGTTCGACGCCGCGGCGTTCGTCGACGCGTTACTGTCTCGCCACGACCCGAGGCACGTCTATTGGTACCTGTGGGGCGCGACGCGCGTTCTGCCGGCGTGCGCGCGGTGCGGCGCGAGGGCCGTCGCGGCGGCGGAGATGGAGGCGTGCCGCTACCACCCGCGCGAGTCAGATTTCGTCCGCCGCCGCCGAGAAGGAACGACGCGGGAAGACGACGACGACGGTTTCGGCGCGCGGCTTTGCTGCGGCGCGCGCGCGCCGCGGTTCGACGCCGCGGACGCGCTGGCGGGTGGCGGGTGCTGCCGGCGCGAGCACGCCTTCGCGCGCCCCCTTCGCGCTCGTCCGTCGCCGGAAACGGGTTCGGTCTCCGCGACGGCGCGGCGGATGCGCGCGCTCGTCCTCGAGCCCGACCCGTCGGACCCCGCGGCGGCGGCGGCGGCCAACTCCGTGTACCGGGCGGGGGACCACGCGAACGCGGCGTCTCCGCCTCTCTTCGGAGCGCCAGACGAGCGTGGCGACGGCGAAGGAGACCGAGGAGACGACGACGACGCGCTCGACGACGAGACCGACGAGAGCGAGGAAACCGACGAGACCGACGAGACGGACGAGACGGACGAGCGGCGGCGAACGCGTCGCGCGGCTTGGCCGCGCGGCGCGTTCGCCGGCGTCGCGGAGACGGAGACGGAGGCGTCGACTTCGCGTTTCGTCGCGTCGAGCGCGTCATCCGGCGGGTCCGCCTCCGACGTCGCCTCCGACTCGCTGTCGAGCTCGGACTCGGCGTCCGACGACGAGACCCCGACGACGACAAAACAGTCGAGCCGCGTTTCGATCACCGCGCGCCGCGAACCGCGAACCGCGACCGAACAGGAAAAGTCTTCGTCGACGCTCGAGAAGGCGCGCGCCGAGCTCGGAGAGCTCTCGTCTCTCGAGACGCGCGCGCGGAGAGCTCTCGAGGCTCCCGACGCCTCTCGTTCTGTTCGTTCCGTTCGTCCTGTTCGCGGTTCCCGACACCAGGAACACCAGGACCCGTACCGAGGCACCCGCCGCGCGCGCGCGCCGCGCGGGCGCGCGGCGGCGGCGGCGGCGGGAACTGCGCGCGGCGCGCCGCCGGCCGGGCTCGCGCGCCG
>MDSV01063432.1_pt1 | contig 12778 bp, 6 predicted proteins | sample 810851 | NCBI WGS metagenome assembly MDSV01 (sample SAMN05326640, study PRJNA326480) | marine metagenome | isolation source: seawater | place: Atlantic Ocean: North East | collected 2012 | reverse complement strand
ACCGCTGTATAATTCCTGCTGATGGTTATTATGAATGGCAACAAACAGATCAGGGTAAACAGCCATTTTTCATAAAGTGCCCTGATGATAAACAATTATACTTTGGTGGCCTTCACCAGAAGAATAAAGATCATGAATTTACTATTTTAACTCATGAATCTGAGGGTGATTTGAAATCTATTCATCATAGAATGCCGCTGATGCTAGATGAAAGTCAATTTGATCAGTTTTTTGATTATGATAGGAATATAAGCAGTTTAACAAAAGAGCAATCAATTGATACAACATTTTATCAAATCTCAAAAAGTGTCAATTCACCAAAAAATAATGAAGTTAATCTCACCAAGCCATTTAAAAATACAATAATAGATGAATAAAAAAGAATTTATAATTTTTAAAGAAGAATTAAAATTAAAAATCAATAGTCACTTTAAGAAAATTGGTTATAAATTTGATGATGGAAATTTAAAGCTTAATAATTTTGATAAGAAGAATATAAGACTTGCGCATAATTTCCAAAAAAAAGAAAAAGTTGAAAAGAGTAAAAACAGAATAATAAGATCAATTCCAAAAATTAAAAAATATTTTGCAGATGGAAAAGATATCTGTCCTAAACGTATAAGTCCTGAATTAGAATTTGTCGAGTCAAGCACATGGCAATCAGATTTATTTGAAATAGCATCAATGACTTGGTCCATTCCAGTTTCAGTTGGATACGGAAGAAGAATAAGAATGCTTGTTTGGGATAGATATAATGATAAATTAATGGGAATTCTTGCAATCAAGGACCCCGCTATAAATCTATCAGCAAGAGATAGAATAATTGGATGGGACAGTAATTTACGCCATAATCAATTGATAAATGTTATGGACTCTTATGTGGTGGGCGCAATACCACCTTATAACTCTTTACTGTGTGGCAAGTTAGTTGCTTGTTTATTAAAAACAAAAGAAATCAAAGATAAATTCAATACAAAATATAACAGATCTATTGGAATAATTTCAGAAACCAAGAAAAATCCAAAATTAGTTCTTATTACCACATCTTCAGCTCTGGGCAGGTCATCAATCTATAATCGATTAAAGATAGATAAAGAAAAATTTATGCACTCTGTAAGTTATACAGAAGGTTTTGGTCATTTTCATTTTTCAGATAGTATTATTCAAGATTTCAAAATTTTATTTAAATTCAACGATAAAGAAGTTCCATCTTTTGAATTTGGAAAAGGGTCTAATTGGAAATGGAGATATATTAAAGCTGCTCTAAAAATCTTAGATATTCCACTTAATACTCTTAATCATGGTATTAAAAGAGAACTTTTTTTTTGCCCATTAGCAAAGAACTATCTAAAAATTTTAAATGGCAAACAAATAAAGCCAAATTATTCTGATTTGAAAACTGTAAAAGAAGTATCTGAATTAGCGTTAGATAGATGGGTCTTACCAAGGTCTTTGAAGGATAAAAGCTATCAAAAAATTTTAGTGAATGAAGTTATCAGAGATAATATTCTTGGGAACAATAAGGAAATATATAAAAAACTTGTATAATTAACATTTCATAAAATAATGCGATACTCATATATTAAAAACCAAGAAAATCTTCAAGACGCTACAGAAACCACTAGTAAAATTCGAAGATACTATAAATGCCTTCATTGCCATGAATATGTTAATCTTGCCTTAGGAACAGTAAAGAGTAATTATTTTAAGCATGAAAATAATAATCCAAAGAACAAAACATGTAAATTATATATTGAAAGAAAAGAAGGTGAGTTATACGAAAAATTTCAAAAACAAAAGTGGATAAAAAGAAACATATCTAATCCTGAACATAGAAGTTATGTTCCAGAACACAGATTTGACTTAGAAGTAATTATAGATGCTAATAATGATTGGAAACTTGAAATATTCTTTCCACACTATGATGGAATAAGTGACCCAATTTATATTCATACCTCATCTTTAGAGTCTCCAAGAAAGGGAAAAAAAATAGAAGATATAAATGAAAATCAAATATTGCGTGCTTCTTCAAGAAGTAAAAGAGTCAAAATCCAAACTGATAATTATGAATTAGCTTTTGGTGATACTGGCAATTACTACAAAAGTTTCCCGAAAGAGATTGAAGGCTTAAGGAAAAATAAAATAACCTTTTTTTCATATGATAATTTTCATAAAAAAAGAATAAAAAATTCAAAGTTAAATTGGGGAAACTCATATGTAATTATTTTTCACAATTCAAATATATTTCAAATCCCTGAGAATATCTTATTGAAAGAATTAAATATAAGTGATGGTTGGCAAGCCTTCATTATTGAATTGCCAACCTCTTATTGTAAAACTACTGAAGAATGGATAATTAAAAATTCAAATCATACTTTGATTAACCAAGGTTTAGAGATAGAAGTTTTATCTCCTGTTTATTATGAAATTGTAAACAATCTTTATCATGTAGAATCAGATATGATTATTATAAATATTTATTCATATTCAAAAGATGATTGTTTATTGACTATAATGAATGATGGAAAAGAAAGTACGAAGCATTTAAAAACTAACGAATCAAAAAAATTTAAATTTAATTTAATTTCAAAAAATGGGTACGAAAATTCTATTTCTTATAATCAAGATAAAATTAAATTTACTAAACATATCTTTTCTTCCGAATATGATAATCTTTTTCATCATATAAATTATTCATATTTTGACTCAGATCAAAAAGAGTCAATCTCTATATTTAATAATGAATCTACTAAAATTATAGAAGATTTCTTAGCAAATAAACTTCAAATCACATCAATTACATTTTCGAATAAATTAAAAATAGAATTGTATATAAATAATAAAAAAGTAAATGAAATGCAATGTGAGAGCAAAATTAAATTTGACATCAGTGAGTTTAAACCTGAAGAAATTAATTCATTTCAATTAAAATCTTCAAATTATATTTTTGATATCTTACTCAATAAGAGAAAAAATAAAGATATAAAACGTAATCAGAGAGAACTAAGTAAATTAAGATTATTAAACGTTTTAACTAGTTTTAAGCTTCAACATGCGATCAGTAGCCAGAAACCGCCACTATTTTATGATATAAATAATTCACAAATTAATTATCATTTATTTAATGCATTAATAAATCAAATAAATAAAAAATAAATGATTGAAACAAAAATAACTGAAGATCAGAAAGTAAGAGTTCATGGTAATGGCTTTCAAAAATATAAAGATTTTATAAGAGAGTCCAAGCTTGATCCTAGACTGATTCTTGATGGTCTAGAAAGATCATTGCCAAAAATTGATGGAGTAAGAAATGCAAAGAGTATACCTGAAAAGCTTATTTCAAATACAATTACAAGGTATGTTAATGGGGAACTAAAATTATCATTTAAGCGTAATAAATTTAAAGATAATTTTTGGATATTCCATTCTTTATTATTGGAAAAATATGCTGACGATTGTTTTAATTTAAATTTAGCTAATATACCTGAAACAAAAAAAAACTGGGAAAAATTAATTGAGAAAAGAAAATATGACATAAGTTTGGAAGCTGTAAGTTTATTTTATATAAATGGATCGTGGCCAATTAAAGAAGAGATACAGCAGCTATTTGAAAAAAAATTAATGTCAAAAATTGATTTAGATTATTCAAAAAAAATAAAAATGATACCTGATAGAGTAGAGGAGATTGGTAAAGAAATTATAAAAATAAAAGAAACACTTCATGAAAAAGTGAGTTTGATTCAAATTAAAAAAGAATTTAAAGCTGATAAGGAAGATAGTTTTCTAAATATAAATAAAAAGATAGAAGACTTAAGTTTAGAAATAATTAGTCTAACAAAATCTATTAATCAAGTTTCAAAAGATAATGATAAGGACCTAGAAAGTATAAAAAAAAGTTTAAGTAAAGAAATTGAAGATTTAGAAAAAAAAACGGAGAGTTCGCTTAAAGAATTAAGAACAAAAGATAATTTTCATGACTCTGTAGATAGCTCAATTAAAGAAAAAATAGAAAATGGCTTAGAAAGTATATCTAATAAATTTGAAGAATATAAGAAATATATTGATGAAAATAATAGCGAAGTTAAAAAATCTTCACCTCTAATAAATAATTTAAATACTGATCAAAAACTCACTTACGGAGATTTGAAGCAATCAAATAATTATCAGAGAAAAAAAATAGAAAATATGGATGGATTGATGAGTCTTCTGAATACTAATCTGAAAAGTATTGGTTGTTATTCGTCAATAAGTGAAGTTCTTGCAAAAAGAATCTTAAAATATTTTCAACTTGGAATGATCATAAATTTAAGAGGTTCTCATGCCTTTGAAGTTAGTAGAGCAATTTCATTCTCATTTAATGAAAATTTTTTATATTATCCTATCACTACAAGTTCAAATAATCCTTTAGCTGAAATTAAAGATATAAGAAATTATCATAAAATCGCAGATCAAAAAATATTGCCAATCATTATTGATAATATTCAATTAGGAGTTTTTAATGATAGATTAAATAATTTAAAATTTATCAATTCAGATTCAATGAGAGTAAAGCAAGTTATTATGATCACTTCTAATGATGAAGAATTATTTATTGATAATAGAGATTACTTACTAGCCAATGGCCCTGTAATAGATACAGATTTAATTATTATTGATAAGTTGACTGGAGATCTAAACATTGCTGATATTTCTGATAATTTTAATCTTAATTTAATAGTTAAAGACCTTCCTAATGAAGAAATAAAAGATGATTCTATACGTGATTTTTGGGAAGAAGAATTTCATCCAATTATAAAAAAAATAAATAATAGAAAAATAAGAAGAAATGTCAGTTTAGCGTTCAAAGCTTTACATAGTGAAAAAAATAAATCGGTGTTTGCAATTCTATTTTTTGATTGGATTATTGCACAAAAAAAAATAAATCAGAACATTTTTGAAGAAATGAAAAATATTGATTTAGTAGAAGGTAATCTTAAAGAAGTAGTACATAATAAAAATTTTCTAATTAATGATGAATGAATTACAAAATGAATATAAATATTTATTCAAATATAATTATTGTAGTCAATTAAATGAAGAAACTCTTACTTGTGAACTAATAAGGTTACTGCTATTTCAAGCGAGAGATAGTAAAAATAATGCACTAAATATCTCTAAAATAAAAATATTTAACTCAATCTATCGAAGATTAAAATCTTTTGACTCACTAGGAATTGAGAATGATATTAAGGAAACAAGAAAAATAATAGATAGATTAATTAAAAAAATGGTGAATACTTCAGAAGTAATTAAAACTATGAGGAATAATTATCAGGATGGTATTTCTAGAATAATTAGTTTTAACTCAAAATTTTTTTTAATTTTATCAAATTTTCCATCATCATATTTATTAAATAATGGGTTTAATGATATTTATCATTTTGGTTTTGCTCGATATACTGAAAAAAATAATTTTAATATAGAGAAACTAAAAGAGATAGGTTTTTTTGTGCAAGATTATAAGACACTTTTAAATTTGAATAATTTTAATTTAGATAATCTTATTAATGATATTAAGGCAAACCTTGATGAAGGATTTGAAATCTCTGATAAGAATTCTTATAATGCATGGGTATTTAAAAATGATAAATTATTATTAAAATCTCTTAGCTCTATAGAAAATAGAAATCCATATAATAAGTATATTTTGATTACAAATGTGGAAAAGCAACGATATTATTCTGAGACTCTAGACTTTAAAAGAGTTTATCCAATCTCATATAAAGATTATAGATTATTAAAATTCAATCTTTTTTTTAGTAATAAAAAGAGATTAAAGATTCAAAAATATAATGAAAAATTATTTAAGATTAATACTTTCCATCTTCCTGAGCAATTTAATTTTTTCAATTATATTTCATTTAAAAAAAATAATACTTCTTTAATTCCAATAAATTTATTTAGTATTATGGAAAAGGTATTTAAACAAGTTGGAATAGAAATTTATGTATGAGAATGAATATACTTTAGATGATCTAGAAAAAAAATTCAGAAAAAGATTGAATGATCATATTGAGTCTGATTACAATATTCGATCCCAAGAATTATTTAATAAAAGAAGAGCTTTACTTGAAAAAGAAGGTGTCAATTTTCAAAAGACAATTTTAGAGGCTGGGAATAAATATATTATTGGTAATCAAGGAGATGTAAATATTGATCACAATATAAAAAATCGAATATTTAATTTACCTAATACTATCTTTCCAAATAATTTGTATAAGCACCAAATTGACTCACTCAATAATTACGCTTCTGAAAAAAATCTTTTTGTTGCTACTGGTACAGGTTCAGGAAAAACTGAATGTTTTCTTCTACCTTCCCTTTATCATTTGTTAGCTGAACAACAAAGATCAAAATCTAGTTGGTCAAAAAAAGGGGTTCGAGTCTTGATGCTCTATCCTATGAATGCTCTTGTTACTGATCAACTTAAAAGAATTAGAAAATTGTATGGTGATTTTAAAAATGCAAAATACCTTCAAGGTACAAGATCAAGCCCAATAAGATTTGGAAGTTATACTGGTCGTACCCCTCATTCTAGAGATATAAGGCAGAGATCTACCAATGATGCAACGGTTAATAGACAAAGAGTGGCAACAAAATCAGAGTCCAATTATTTCCTTTCGAGATTGAATGAATTTCATAACGATGTTCAAGATGAGATCAATCAAGGATCGTGGCCTTCTAAAGATATAAAGTCATTCTTTACACTTCCATTAAAAGGTAAAAATAATAATGTTGATTGGATAAATTCTCTTAGCACTCATATTGATGATAGAGAGTTAATTTATAGGCATGAATTTCTTCAAAATACTCCTGACATCTTAGTAACTAATACAGCCATGCTTGGATATATGATGTTAAGGCCAATTGAAGAAAGTATTTTTTCAGATACTAAGGAATGGCTTCAGGAAGATGAAGAAAATCAATTATTAATAATTTTAGACGAAGCTCACTTATATAAAGGTGCGGCTGGTGCGGAAGTAGCTATGCTAATAAGACGTTTATATGCGCGACTAGGTCTAGATAGTTTAAATACACAAAATAAAATCAGAATGATTCTTACAACAGCAAGTGTTCCTAGTGAAAGCAAATTTGATGATAAAATAATTAAGTTCGCACAGGATATATCAAGTCTAGATAAAAATAGTTTTTCCCTTTTAAAGGGAAATACAGAGACATTTAGATCTATCAAACTTAATGAAGAAATGATTTCTATTTTTTCAAATTTTCAACTTAGTAATTTGTATAAAGTTTATAATCCAAGTTTAAAATTTGAGGCAATAAAATCTCTCAATCAATTATCTATTGATCTAAAATTAGAAGAGGTCTTTGATTTAGATGAGGAGATCGATGTAATTAAAAGTAAACTTTATAAAAAATTGATCGACAGCAAAATATATATTAGTGTAATGTCCTCTCTTCAAAATAAACCAAAAAGTATTTCAGATTTTTCAGAAGAAATATTTATTATATCAAATAATAAGTCTGAGGAAGCTGCACAAAAAATTCTTTCATTATTAAATTTTGCTAAAGATAATAATAATGTTTTGGTGTCTACTAGAGCGCACATGTTTTTTAGAGGTAATCCGAGTCTAGCAATTTGTATAAATTCAGAATGTAGTAAAAGTGAAGGTAATAAATACGGCAATTTAAAAATTGGTATTGATGATATTAATTGTAAAAAATGTGGTGGAAGAATTTATGAACTTCTTACACATCGTGGGTGTGGCTCTGCTTTCATATCTGGTTTCACGAATGAAGCTAGAAGTTTTTTATGGGATCAAGAACCCATATCAGATAGTAATATTGTTCCAATACAATTATATATGGACAATGAGAATGAGCTTAATTCAATTAATGATACTGATGATGAATTAACTAACATTTGGCTTCATAATTACTCAGGCAGACTATCTGCCTGGGAGCCAGAAAATAGTAAAGATTGGGTGCGTTGTATTGTCAATAAGGATCAAAATACTTCTCCAAAAGATATATTTAAAACAGGATATTTTTTTAAAAATTGCCCAGTGTGTAATAATAGATTTACTGAAGCAAATCATATAATGGATCTTGCACCTATTGGCGAAAAACCTTTCTCTGAGATATCAAAAGAACAACTATATAATCAACCTTCAACAAAATTTAATGAAGATGAAAACTATCCAAATCGTGGAAAAAAACTATTGATTTTTTCTGATGGTAGACAAAAAGCAGCAAGGTTAGCTTATCAATTAGAAGTATTAACTGAAATCGATCTTTTTAGATTAGTTTTTATTAATGCAATATCCGAATTAAATAGATTTAAAGAGAAACGTAGTTTTAAAAATATCTATGTATCATTTTTATTCTTCATTTTAAAAAAAAATATACTGATATTTTCTAATGACAAAAAACATAAAGATCATTTGCAGCAATTAAAAAAAGATATTGCTAATTGTGACAATATCCAAGATTTATTAAATTATTTAAAAGAAGAAGAACTAGAAGATGAATTCACTTGGATTGATAATGAAAAATATTCCGAAAATCTATTGAGAGTTCTATGTAATACTTATCGTAAACTAGATGATTTAGCTTTAGGGTATATTCTTCCCAACAAAAGATCATACAAAAAAATCAAGAATGATTTTGATGATAATAAAATTGAATTATCTGAAGATGAAATTTACTCCTTATCATTTATTTGGCTGAACCAACTATTATCTCAAGGTTATTTTGAAAAAAAAATTACATCAGCTGATATTAGAAAAAGAGCTTTAGGTATGCTTCATTCTAATGGGCTAAAAGAAATTAAAAAGAAAAGTTTTTTTCCTAAATTATTCAAAAGTAAAACAAGTGAGATTATCAATAAAGATCAATTTGAAATAATTGAGAAAGTATTTAGAAAAAATTTATGTGAGGACGATAATGATCCTAATATTACTAAGTATCATATATCCTCAAATAAAATTGATATTAGATTAGAACTTGATAATGATAGTGAATGGTATGAGTGTAAAACATGCCTCTCTTATTCACCATTGAGTTTCAGAAATGAATGTATAAATTGTATCGATACAGGGTCTTTGATAAAAATTAATCTTTCAAATCACACAAATTTAAATAAAAACACAATAAGAAAATCAATATATGAATCTCTTAATAATTTATCATATCAATATGAGTGCCTTGTCGCAGAAGAACATACTGCGCAACTAAATTATAAAGATGATATAGAACACGAATCTACTTTAAAAAATCATGAAAGAAGATTTCAGGATAATTTAATGAAAACTCATAATTCAGAAGATGGCAGTAAAGAAACTCCTATTGATATTTTATGCTGCACAACAACTTTAGAAGTAGGGGTTGATATTGGAAACTTAGTTGCCGTGGGATTAAGGAATGTTCCACCAGAGCGAGAAAATTATCAACAAAGAGCTGGACGTGCTGGAAGAAGAGGTAATTCTCTTAGTACAGTAGTTACTTATGGTCAGGATGGTCCACACGATAATTATTATTTTTCCAATCCTCTAAAAATAATTGATGGAGATATTAGGATTCCCGAAATTAAGATTGATAATGCTAAAATTATTTCACGCCATATTTTTGCTTATCTGATGCATAGTTTTTCTCAAGCAAAAAAGCCAAATGTTGAAAATCAGAGAAAGATAATGTCAAACTTAGGTAAAACAATAGATTTTTTTGATAATAATATTGATAATAGCTTTAATTATATTGGGGCTCAATCTTGGTTTATAGAAAACTTTGAGAAATTGGAGAAGGTAATATGTGAGTGGGTAAGTGAAATAAATTTTAATTTTAGAGACTACGTTGATAATCAAATTCCAAAATTATTCGAAAAATATAAGAATCAGGTAGATAGTGAGAAAAATCGTACAGGAGCAGTTGCAAGTAATGAATTAATTAATTTTTTTATGGAAAAAAGTGAATTACCTTCATACGGTTTTCCGACAAATTTAAGTAAATTCAAATTACAGAAATCAAATAGTGGCACGCTTGAAGAAGCACAACAATCACTTGATAAAGCCATCACAGAATATGCTCCAGGTAGACAAGTATTTATTAATAAAAAAAAATATACAGCAGGTTGTGTAATTGCTGATCATGCAGATCTAGACCCCAACAACCCTGCTAAAAAATTATTTGATGAAGCACAAGATTATATTTTCTGTTCAAGGTGTAATTATGTACAAAAAGAAAGAGGAAATGAAAGCTGTCCCATTTGTAATAATGCATTAACTACTAGATCCATGATTACTCCTGAAGTATTTATGCCACGAGATGCTTATGACAATGACAAAGGAGGTGATCAGACATATACAAGATCAACTATTGCACAATTTCCACTCCCAACAGGGGTTGTATCAGTGGAACATGATTTTAACCATGTAAAAGGATCCCAATTAATGAAATATACTTCACTGGATTCTGAGCAACTTGTCCAAGTTAATAAAGGTATTAATGAAGATGAGAATTTTAAAGGTTTCCAGGTTTGTGAAAAATGCGGAAGGGCTGAGGCAGATCAAGATATTCAAGCTAATCATGAAACTGTTTTTAGATCTAATAGAAATCAAGCAGAAAAATGTAGTGGTTCAATAAAAAAAAATATTTTTTTAGGTCATAAATTTACAACAGATATTTTTCTTTTAAGGCTTACAGTAGAAAATAATATAACTAGTTATTCAAAAGATAATCTTAAGACCAGAACATTATTTGAAAATGCCTTACTGACTATAGGAGAAGCATTAAAAATTGCATCTAGCATGCATGAACAGTTAGATGTTAACCCAAGAGAATTTGGAGTTGGGTATCGATTGATTCCACTTCAAAATGATCAAAATATGAACGACATGGATGTATATATGTATGATATTCTGGCAGGAGGTGCTGGATATTCGACATTAGCATCAAAATATTTTGATAATGATGGTTTTTCAAAAATTCTTATAAATACCTTGAATATATTAAAAGAATGCGTTTGCACAACAACTTGTCGAAAATGCATCGACAGTTTTGATAATCAGCATAACAAAAATAAATTAGATCGTCATTTAGGTTATACATTACTTGAGTATTGTATGAAAAAAATTACACCCGAAGTATCTATAGATTTAAAAAAGAATCGGTCGATTACTTTAAAAAAGAATTTAGAATTAGATGGTTATGAGGTAGAAGATAAATATATTAATGATCCTAATACAGAATACGATATTTTAGTAATTTCAAGTAAATCTAAATTAGGCATTAAAATAGTTTCATCATTAGCAAAAGAACCTTTAGTTGAATTTGGAGATGACTTTAATATCATGCCTGTAACTGAATATGATCTATTGCATAATATGCCAAACATTCACAATGAGATAAAAAAAGATTTAGAGTAATTGTGCTTAATTTTTACGATTTAAGAACTCATCAAGAAAATTTTGAAGTAATCAAAAAAAATAAACTAACATATACTTCGTATAATAATTTCAAAAAATGTGAAAAAAAATATTTTTTTGCAAATATTACTGGTTATAAGTTTCAAAAAAAAACATATAAAACATTTAAAGGAATATTAAGAGATAAGGTTAGAAGTGTATTAACTTCAAGGTGGTATAATGAAGAAGAGAAAAAATTTAATAAATTTTTTAATAATAATATATATAATGTAATAGAAGATGCTCTTCAGTCTGTATGTGAAGATCTTCTAGAGAACCCTAGGATAAATATAAATAAGATAAATAGTAAGTTTATTATAGAAAAAAATATATTTGCTCGAGATGTATATAGAGAATTTAAGAATAAATTTATAGACAAAAAATCAGATTTTAAATCAAGTAAATCAACTAGCCAGAGGCGGTATGAGATTAATATTGAATTAGATGATCCACCAATAAAAGGAATAATAGACGAATATGATGGGAAAAAACTGATTGAACATAAGTCGGGTAAGGAAGAAATAGAGCACAGAGAGCAACTGTTATTCTATTATTATTTGTTAATAAACAAAAAAAAAACAGTTTATGAATGTGAAATCTCATATTCAGATAAAAAAAAGAAAATCATTTTTGATGAATATGATCTTAAAAAAATAGATAAGAATATAAGACAGGTTATTATTGAGATAAACTCAAAGAAATATAATCAAGACTATGAGCCATCTACAGGAGATCAATGTAATAAATGTGAATTTAATTATATTTGTCCTTCTTATTGGGAAATAAATAAAGATATAATTTTAGATAAAATTAAACAAAACAAAGTTTTTTTTTCAAATATTTCACTAAAAATTCATTCAGTAGATATTGAAAATGAAGAAATAAAATGTGAGCTACCAAATGAATATAAGTTAAAGGATCAATTCATTTTTTTACGAATTAATAAGAAACTCTTTACTTTTGATCAAAATTTAGGTTGGCCAAGTGAAATACGAATTCTTAATGCAAAGATATGGGCAAGAATAGAAAATAATAATTACTATCCCCAGATATCTATGCAAGATGAGACAGAGGTATTCTGGATATAAAAAATAATAGGTTGCCTAGATAAAAACATATTTAGAACTAATTTCTGTCAATTATTTGGTGAATAGTCATTTAAATTAACTTCAATCAAGAGAATCAATTTTATGAGTAAAAAAAGCTACATTGCTTATCGTGCCTATGGCGCTGAGCAAACACTATGCCCAAATCCTGTTAAATCCATTGAACCAAAAAAGAAGAAAATAGTAAAGAGCAGGGGGGATATAAGTCTT
>MDSV01077675.1_pt1 | contig 12779 bp, 16 predicted proteins | sample 810851 | NCBI WGS metagenome assembly MDSV01 (sample SAMN05326640, study PRJNA326480) | marine metagenome | isolation source: seawater | place: Atlantic Ocean: North East | collected 2012 | reverse complement strand
CTATGGAGCTAATAATTTTGATATAGACTTATTAGATTGGAATTTAAATAATTATGAATTAAATGAAATTTACTTAATAATTTGATTTGGTAAATTATCGATATAATTATCAACTTGTTTTAAACTATTTATTATTTTTTTACGTATTGGTTCTATTTTATTTTGATTTTCTAACTCTATTGATTCTTCTTTTTTTATATCAATACAAATATCTATATTATCAATAGTATGATAAACTAAATCTAATCCTAATAATTCTTCTTCTTTTGATATACGTAATCCTATTGTTAAATCAATTAATTTAAAAAATATATATGACATAATCATAGACCATATAAATATACTTATTATTTCTAATAATTGAATTCCTAATAAATAAAATCCACCATTATAAAATAAACCATTATGAACATCCAATTCATTTATATTTTTTGTAAATAATCCACTACTAATTATTCCACATATTGCACCAATACCGTGAACACTAAATACTCCTAATGGATCGTCAATATCAAATATTTTTAAATATTCATTAAAAATATTAGCAATTAATGAACTTATAAATCCAATAAATAAACTTTCCGATGTCTTAACATATATACAACATGAAGTAATAGAAACCAATCCTGATAATATACCATTAATAATCAAATTTACTGAATATTTATGATATTTATAATAACTATATATTATACCACTTATACCACCACCTATACTTGCTAATATAGTAGTGACACCGGCTTTACTAGCATATAACCATTTCTGATTTGTAATTCCAAGTGTAGAACCACAATTAAATCCTAACCAACCCCACCATAATAAAAATAAACCAAATATAGAACTTATATTACATTGTCTATCTACTCTATTTTGTCTAGGTCCTAATAATTTTGTGCCAACTAATCCAGATACAGCACCACATAAATGAACGGGTCCAGCACCAGCAAAATCAACTACACCTAAAACTCGCAACCAACCATTATCATTCCAAATCCAGTGCGCTGGAAGTGAATAAATAAATGTATTCAAAAATGAAAATATTATATATGAAAGTAATTTTGTTCTTTCTATTAAACTACCAGATATTATTGTTGTTGCTGTAGTGCAAAATGTAAATTGAAAGAAAAAATTTGAAAATAACCAACCATAATCATTTTCTTTATCTGTTAAAAAATTATCTCCACCTATAAACCCATTTGAATTTTTATTAAATATTAATGTATACCCAAATATCCAAAAACTCAATCCACCAAATAATATATCCATTACATTTTTTATCATAATATTGATTTGATTATTTTTAGATACTAAACCTGATTCTAATAAACCAAAACCTGACTGCATAGTGATTATTATAAAACTTGATGTTAATACCCACGTAGCATCATCCCAATCGCCCTCATCTATTAAATTCATAGTAGTATTTATCATAGCATTTATTATATTTAATCAACTTTTATATTTAAATAAATTATATATATTATATGAAATATATAGTTAATTCATTATTTTTATCTATTATTGGATTTAAAAGTTTATATTATAATACAACATATATAAAAAAAAATATAATAGTTAAAGATAAGTTTTTGTTACATTCTTATAATAAAAATTTTTATATGATATCAGATACTAATGATAATATATATTCAATAAAAAATGAATGGTGGAAACTAAAATTTAATCAAGTAGAAAATTGGAATAAATTAGAATATAATCAAATATATACTATATATGGTTATGGAATTAGACTAAAATATTTCAATATATATCCCAGTATTTTAAATATAAAATTAATTAAATAACTATAATTCTATTTTCTTTATGTTCACTTTTATTATAAATAATACATATTATAATTAATACAATAAATATAAAACCGATTAAAACTGATAAAATAGTATATTCATCAATCATAAATATTAAAAATAAATATATTTTTAAATAATCATATTTAATATTTTTCATAATATTAAATTTTCTATTAATTATATATATATGATTAAATTATGTTTTATAATTTTTATAATAATATTAATTTTATATTATTTTAAAAAGTTAATATTTAAAGGTGGTCGCTTTAATTTTAAATGTTTAAAAAATGAATCTGCTAAAGATTATGTATATTTAACACTTTTACCACAACTTAGAAGAATATATGCTAAAAGTTTAAAATCAAATACTAAAAAATTTACAAATATTATTAATCAAAAATTATTTAATTTAACTTTTAATGACTATAGTATTAATAATCTAAAAAAAACCGATTATATTATACATTTTTTATTTACAACATCAGGTCAATCATCATTAAATAATAGTAAAAGTTTATTTGAAGACTTAAGAACTTATGTAAATACAAAATATAATGAATTAGTTGGTATTTATGGTGGTAAAATGAATCACAAAGGTGGTCTTATTAAAAATATTTTAAATAGAAAACAATATAAAAAATTATGTATTATATTTTCTAAAGTAGATTTAGATATTATAGAGAGGAATATTGAAGGAAAAAATACTATTTATAAAATACAATTTAAAAAAGAATTAACTGATATTAAAATAAACTTTAATAAACAAATAGATAATATTATTACTAAAATAAATAGTAATGAACCAATTTTAGAAAAAGTTGATTATATTAAACAAACATTAAATAGATTATATAAACCAATATTTAATAAATATTATTTATTAGATACATTTGGTTTATATAATAATACTTTACAAAAAACAGGTAGTTTTCCTCCTAATTATAATTTTATATTTCATATGGATTATATAAAAAATTTAGAGGAAGATACAACAGAACCATATTACAATATTAAAAATATTTCTAAATTAAATGTTCCCAATGATTATAAATTTTCTGATTTAGATAGTTCTTATAATTTTTATATGACACCTACTTTCAATGATTCATATAATTCAGCATTATATCTAGACTCTGAATTTCAAAGTTATATATTATATTATCCTAATAAAAATGATAGTAAAGCTAGAACTATGTTTTATAATAATAATATATCACATAAAAGTATCATTAAAATAAATAATTTAATATTTACATTAGATAATATTATTTATGATAATAATGGTCCTATTAAATTTAATATAAATAAGAATAGTATTACATATGATTTATTTAATCAGGATATTATAAAAACTTATTATTATTATAAGAATGAAAAAGCTAGATTTATTAACAAAGACTTTAAAGATTATGAGTTTTATAACTTTATAAGTAATAGAAGTTCTTTTTCTTTCATTAAATTGTATACTAGACCAATTATTGTCAATAGATTTATAGGCACTAGAGTTTTAACTAACTTAATAGCAATCTATATGTATAATAGTCTTTTTAATGAGTTGCTCCCATTAATTAGTAATAATAAAACAAATCAAGTTAAATATTATGATTATTTCAAAGTTATAAAAGTTCCTCAAAGTCATAATGAAGAATTGTATAAAAATACATCTGAAATAGATAAAGAAATTATTTCAATAGCTAGTAGAGCAGGTATCAGAGATTTTAATGTGGCGACGACTCCTGGAAATTTATTCATTTTTAGAGATTTATCTCAAATTAATAATGAATTATTTAATAATTATGATTTTATTAAATATAATTATTATGATTCTCTACTTGGTTCCTCTGACTATAATTACATTGTAAAATTAAGAAATAGAACTAATTATACAACACAAAAACATTCTTTTGAAATAGATAATGATTTGAGTAAGATTGGACGTTTATCTTATTATTTTGTTAGATCTTTACAATTATATGATAAAGGTTATTTATTAACTAATTTAAATAAAACTAGACCAACATCTGAACTTTTTTCTGATGTTGAAGAGTCGGAAGAATTTTTAAAAATGTTTTTAGATCAAAATAAAATAAATAAAATAATTGATTGTATGTTAAGATATCATAAATCAATATATAATAAAATTCCAGTCCTTTCGGGCTATACTCAAGACAACTATAACAAACTATATTCTTTCAATGAAGATATTTTTAAAAATAATAAAGAATATAAAATAATATCCCTATTATTTAATGATAGAACACCGACTTTATCATATCAGTCAAGCAATATGCGTAGGAAATATAGAGATGCTTATGATTCAAATTCTGGATTAGGTTTAGGTGAAATACTAGTCAAATCTAAAAACTATCATGAATTATTAAAAGAATTTAATGAACTAAAACTATTATCTAAATTTTTTAAAAATTATAAAAGAGCTGACTATGACGGAAATCTTGTTTATTATTGGCCTCCTGAATCTCAATCAAATTATTCTTTTATAACTCCATATCTTGGTAGTGATAAAATGCCACACGATATATTAATGATTATAATTGATACTTATTTAGTAATATTAGATAAAATATGGTTTGCTGATGAAAAATTAGCTAATGAAATATTAGATTTTATAAATAATGTTATATACTACTATATTGATTTATGTTTTAAAAAAAATAAATACTGTGGAAAGGAAGAGACTTTAATCGCCATAGGAGTTTTTTTGAGAGTGCGGGAAATAACAAATGCAAAGGAGTTTTCTAAAAAATATGGTGAGTGTATTATATTTTTCAAAGATTTTTATGAAAAAGGTATTGATAAAAAAATGAAACTATTATATACAAAATATAATAGTTTACAAAATAAGACAAATTTAACGGGGAAAAAATTAAATATAGAAAATCATAAGTTTACGTTAGGACGTGTAGGCACAGGCAAATATACTAATTTAGTTTTTAGTAGTAAAGATGATTATTTACTTAGTTTATATAAAATAGAATAAATATTTTTTTCTAATTTATAAGTATAATGAACATTTGTAAAATTCATCCAGTTTTAGCATATTTAGCACTTATTTATATTATAACATCTGTATATTATTTAATTGTTACTAGAAAACTAGGAACTCCATTTGCGGATGCTTTAAAAAAATATCCAGAACTACAAAAAATAAAAAAAAAATCAGCAAATGATCGTGGAAATGCATTTTATACTGGTTTATTAATAAGTTGTGTTATTGTGTTTATTTTACAACCTTTTGGTAATTGTTAATAAAAATATTTTAAATTGATTATATTTTTTTTTATTTAATGAATAATTCTGATTTAGAAGATATAATTTATAATGATTATTTTAAAGATTATAATAAAGATGAAATTTATAAACTTTTAAATCAACTATCTAATAAACAATATAATACAAAAGGAGAATTTAATAAAAGTTTAAGATTATTATGTAAAGGTCAAAAAAAAATTCCTTCTAAATCAATATTATCTACTTGCTATCAAGAACTTAAAAAGAGAAGTTTAATTGAACCAAATAATAATTTAGAAAAGTTTTTAATTCATAAAAAAGTTCGTTCAGAATCAGGAGTTGTTGTTATTACAATTGTTATGAAACCAGATAAGTTTAGTTGTCCTTTCAATTGTTATATGTGTCCTGATGAAAGAAAAGAAAATGGAGCAAGTGTTGATATGCCTCGTAGTTATTTATCAACAGAACCAGCTGAAATGAGAGCGATGGAAGTAAATTTTGATACAGTTTTACAATTTAGAAGTCGTATGATGACATTAGAAAAAAATGGACATAAACCAGATAAAGCAGAAATTATAGTATTAGGTGGAACATTTTCAACTTATCCACGTAATTATCAAGAAGAATTTATAAGAGATATTTATTATGCTGCTAATACATATTTTACCTATTCAAATGATAGAAATAGAAAAACAATTCTAGAAGAACAAGAAATAAATGAAACATCTGAATGTCATATTGTTGGTATTACATTAGAAACTAGACCAGATCAAATAAATAAAGCTGAAATTGAAAGATTTAGATATTATGGATGCACTAGAGTTCAATTAGGAATACAACATACAAATAATAAAATATTAGATAAAATTAATAGAAGACATCATGTAGAACATAGTATTAAAGCAATCGCTATGTTAAAACAATATGGATTTAAAGTTGATATTCATATTATGCCAGACTTACCGGGAAGTAATAAAGAATTAGATATGAAAATGATGGAAGATATATTTTTAACTGATAAGTTTCAACCAGATTATATTAAAATTTATCCATGTTTAGATGTTCAGTATACAGAAATTAGAAAATGGAAACATGATGGTAGATGGAAACCATATGCGGAACAAAATAATGGAAATGATTTAATAGATGTAGTTGTATATGCTAAAAAATTATTACCATATTGGATGCGAATTAACAGAGTTCAAAGAGATTTTCCTGTTTCAAACGAAAAAAATAATTTTGTAGGATATGTATCTAATACAATTCCTACCAATTTTAGACAAATGGTCCTAAAAAAACTACATAGTTATGGTTTAACATGTAAATGTATTAATTGTCGTGAAATTAGAGATAATCAATCAAATCCAAATGAGGCAATTCTTAGAGTTGATAAATATGAAGCATCTAATGGTATAGAATATTTTATAAGTTATAATAGCAAAGATATGAAATATCTTTATGGTTTTGTAAGATTACGTTTTAATTTAGATAATAAAAAAGGACCATTTAAAGATAATTATGCATTTATTAGAGAATTACATGTATATGGACAAGTAGAAAAAGTTAATGAAAAAGTCCAAACAGAAGCAGTTCAACATATGGGATTTGGTAAAAAACTATTAAAAGAAGCAGAAAAAATAGCCTGGGATTATGGATATGATAATATAGCAATTATATCTGCTGTTGGAACTAGACAATATTATAAAAAACAAGGATATACTTTAAAAAATACTTATATGGTAAAAGAATTATTTAATCCACATATATTTCAAGATTTATTTCTAGTAATATTATTCATTTTAATTATAACTTTACATAATTATTATTATTAAATATAATTAAATACTTCTTTTAGTTCATCAAGTTCTAATCCAACATTAAATGAAAACTCTTGTTTATAATCATCATTTTTATTTTTTAAATTATCTAAATCATTTTTTGAATATCCGGCACATAATGCTATTTCATATAAATGTTGTTTATTAACTCTACTAATTAATGCTTTATTTAAAAAACCCTTTTCACCTCCTTTTAATTGTATTCTATGAGAATAACGTAATTTATAACCTAACTTTTTTAATTCTTGAATAAATCTTACATATTTTAAATAATTATTTGAATCATTTTTATCATCGTAATAAATTTGTTTATTATTATCATATGCTATTAAAGTCCATTTTCTAAATCCCCAGATACCATTATTATGATAAAATTCTATTTTAGATACTTCTTTTAAATTATCCATTATATATTATATAAAATAATTTTATTAATAATAAACATTTAAAATAATAAGTCTATTTTAAATTATATTTATTTATTATATCTTTAATTGATATAATATATGATTTCATAGCTTCGTCTTTTGACATACCTTTATTAGATTCCCAAGCTACCCATTTAGCTTTTTTTTCATATTCAATAGACCATGGTTGTTTATCAATATTATTTCCACATACGGCTTGTTTATAATATCCATAACATTTTAGTTTTTCATCATTAGAAATATCTAATTTATGAGTATTTACCCATTCAACTTGTTTTTTAAATAAAATCTCTAATTCAGAATTCATATTTTTAATTAAAATATATTTTTATTATAAATAAAACTTAAATTAAATATAAAATACTTAAATTAAAAAATTTATTATATAATGATATGTCACAATTACGTAAAACAGTTTATGAAAATAAATATCCTTCACATATAGTTTTATTAGGTGGATTATGTGGTGGTATTTCTGAAATAATAACTACTTATCCTCTAGATACAATAAAAACCCATTTACAAATTTATCCTTATAAATATAACGGAATTTTTCATTGTGGGAATCAATTAGTATTGAATTATGGATTACGTTCATTATATAAGGGAATGAATGCATCTTTAGCTCAAGTGGGAGGAAAAGCAGCTATAAGATTTACTGTCTATGATTATATAAATAATTTATTAACAGATAATACAGGAAATCTTTCAAATTCTAAAAAATTGATTAGTGGTTTATTAGCAGGAAGTATAGAATCAATAATCTGGACAGCACCAACAGAAAGAATTAAAATATTACAACAGAAAAATTCTAATGATAAACTTAATATATATAAAATTATTAATAAATATGGTTTTAAAAGTTTATATAAAGGAACTACACCAACTATAATAAAACAATCTACATCAGTTGGTTCAAGATTTTGGTTATATAGCATACTTAAAGATAAATTTATGGATTCAAATAGAAATATTTCATCTATAAATACTTTACTAATTGGTTGTGTAGCAGGAAGTTTTTCTACTGTATTAAATCATCCTTTTGATGTAATAAAATCAAATATACAAGGTAATCAAACTCAAAAAAAAATGACTATATATACAACAGGTAAAGAACTAGTACAAAAACATGGTATATTAAGTTTATGTAATGGTTTAAATGCTAGATTTATTAGAACAGGTATAGCTCAAGGTGTAACATTTGTTGTTTATGAAAAGTTTATATTTTTATATAAAACATATAAAAACTAACAAAAAAATATATATATATATATATATATATATATGAATATTGATATTTGTTCTGATTTACATATAGACCAGTGGAATAAAAATTTAGAACAAAAATATCCTTGTGGAATTAGAAAATATAACCCTGAAATAAATTTTAATTCAAATAATAATATATTAATTTTAGCAGGTGATATATCAGATAATTTAGATTTAAGTATAAATTTTATTAATAATTTAAGTAATAAATATAAATATATATTGTTTATAGACGGAAATCACGAACATGTAGAAAAATATCCTAGTTTATATAGTAAAGAATATATATTTAAAAAAATAAAAAAATATGGTTGTAAAAATTTAATATATTTACCATATAATGATTTTATTTTAGATAAAACAGTTTTTATTGGATGTTGTGGTTGGTGGGATTATAATAATTTTAATATTTCTGATATTAATAATAGTTTAAATTATTTTGATAATTGGATATCTGATTTATCAAAATCAGATTCTAGAGAGTTTATTTATAATGTATATGAACGTTCTAAATTAGAGTATAAAGAATTGATAGAAAAATTAGAAAAATATCAAAATGATTCTAATATTAATAATATAATAATAGTTACTCATTCTCAACCTAGAATAAAATTTACAAGTATAGATTTATCTACAGAAATTAATACTAAATTTGAAGATATTACAAAAAAAAACTATTCTAAATTAAATTCTTGGATATTCGGACATACTCATGAACAGATTATAGAAAAAACTGATATTAATTACATATGTAATCCACGTGGAAGACCAGAAGATTATGATAGAGAAGATTATAGTATTTATAATTTAAAACTAGAATAATCATTTATCACTGTTTTTTTTTATTATATAGAAATAAACCTACTGTAGATACTACACCGGATACTATTCCTAATAAATATCCATTTACAAATCCATCTCTTAAACCTGTTTTATATGAGTATTTAACTAATTCTAAGTGTTTATTAGTTTTTTTAATCTCTTTTTTTATATCTTGATTCTCTAATTGATTCATATATATATATATATTTATATTTTTATTTTTATATCTTTTAATATATGTTTTTTTTTATTATTATTATTTATTTCTTTTATTATATCTATCTTTTGTAGTGCTTCTGTCTTTATTTGATATTCTTTATCATTTTTTGGAGTAAATGCTCCATAATGTAATATTTCATTTGGTAATAAATATGATGTATTAATAATCACATCTGATTCTAAATGTGAATTTATTAATGTATCTAATTTAGTTATTAATGAAGGTATTTTAAACTTTCTAAGTTGTTCTGAATATAATGCTAAACCAGATGATTTACTACCAATTTTTATATATTTTATTTTATTTAGTTTTATTAAATTACATATTAAATCATTACTGTGATTTGTATTTACTAAATTTAGTTCATCTAATATTAAATCACTATTTAAAATTATATTACATAAAAACTTTGTATCAATTGTATTACAATTTTTTAATACTATTTTCTTTGTATCATTACAAATCAGTTTTTTTAATAAAATATTTAAAATATCATCATGAAAACTACAATTTTCTAATTCTATTGAAATACATTTACCATTATAATTATTTATAATGTCTTTTAATATATAGTCATTAGTTGGAAAAATTATATTTGTATTTTCATATCCAATATAACTTGAATTTGACAATAATTGAAGTTTAAATTCCTTCATTTTTACAACATATTGGTTAAAATCAATTTTTTTTATATTATTAATATATTATGGAAAATAAAATAAATAACTCTATTAATATTGTAAGTGAAATGTTAATTAATAGAAATTATAATGATATACAAGTCTTTAAAGATAAATTAACTTATATTACTGCTAATAATAAAAATAATAATGAAGATATAGTTGTATATTATATTAAAACTAAACAAGATATGAACTCAACTTTAAAAATTAAATCAAAAAATACAACAACAAGTAGTTCAAAAATAATATATATTTTATGTTTTTTAGATTCAAATATTATACCTCAAAAATATTTAGATTTAGAAAATGATTTAACTCAAATATTTCATTTAAATCATTTACAATTTAATATTATGAATCATAAGTTAATGCCTAAATTTATAAAATTATCTGAAACTGAAAAAAAAGAATTATCTAATACCTGGGATTTAAATAATCTTTCTAAAATTAAAATTTCGGATCCTGCATCTAAATATTATGATATGAAAAAAAATGATGTATTCAAAATAATTAGACCATCAAATAATTCATATGAATATATTACTTATCGAATTGTTATATAAATTAATTACTATTTAACAACATTTTGATTCATCATCCTCTGATAATCCTAACTGAACATCAATATTATTTAAGTGAATATTATTATATGTCTTTTTTTTTGCTTCAGATAAATATTTATCAGTTTTTATACTAATTAATTGTTTATAAACATTTCTTAATAATGTATTTTTTAAATTATCAAATTTATTATCTCTATATTCTTCTTCAATCCAATCAGGAACTACATATTTACATCTTTGTTTAGTTTCAATAATTTGATTTTCTAATTCATTTATAAATTCAGTATCTTTCAAATCTTCTTTTGGATTTATTCTTTGAAATCTAATTTTTGTTATTATCTGGTCAAATGCCTCTGTAGCATTTTGATGTGCTTCATTTTTTGATGAAAATCCAAAGGCATTTGAAAATGATTGTAATAATGTCGTACATGATGCCATTACACCTACACCTACTGATAATTCAGTTTGATAATCTTCAAAAGATTGAACTGATGATAAAAATGATGCTATACCACTAAATGAACTTAATAAAATTGATGGAATTAAAAATACTCTATCTAATTGATTATAATATCTAGCACACATCCAGTGTGTTCTACGTTTTAAATTACAATATTTTTCTAGACTTTCATATAATTTATTATAATTTATAGCTTCACCTCTTTTTATACCACCCAATTCTTCTGAATTTTCATTTAAATCATTTTCTGATGTTTCATCATTTTCTTTTTCTACTTGTTTTAATTCTGCTTTTAATTCTTCTTTTAAAGTTTCTTTATTATTATCATTCATTTCTATATCGTCTATTTTATTTTCCATTATATATAAAATAATTATTTTTAGATACTAATTTAAACGGATAAATACAAAATTTTTAATGAATTGTCTACATTTATATCTAAACATATTATAATTTATTTATTAGACATATTCCTAGTATTATCATACAAATACCTATTATATTATTGATATTTATTTTAGTTTTAAATATATAATATGAAAATAAAAATGTTAAAATTATATGTAATGATTCTGATATTGTTTCATATCTAGCTACACCTAATTCTTTTTGATAATTTAATATTATTTTATGAATAAATAATCCATATAATGAACTTATTATACAAAAAATCCATATATATAAATATTTATTTGAGAATAATACAAGTTTATCATTTTTTGATAATATATTAAAATATAAATATAGAATACATACTAAATTAGCACAATATACTATAAATAAATATACATTTATATTTATATTTTCGTCTAATGTTATAAAAGCATCATATAATTTAAATGCTACACTAATTACTGATAAAAAAAATAAGTTTATATAAGTTTCCATTATATAATATACAAATATTTATTTATTGTTTTTTCTTTTTATTCAATTTTATTCCTAAAACTCTTTCAATAGCTGACATAATTCTAAAATCTGGTGTAATTTTACCAGACTCATATAATTGAATTGTTCCTACATCTTTATTAATTGCTTTAGCTAAATCTTTTTGTGTCATTTTTTTTAAATTACGTCCTCCTTGAATTAGTTTACTATTTTGTGCTGAAATTTGAATTGGTTTATTATAATCATCTTCTTCAGTTATTTGTGGTTTATTTGGCATTTTTTTACCACCATTATGTGTTTTTTTTAATACTACTGGTGTCCAGTCTTGATGTTCCATTTTATATATTAATTTTTTTTTTAAATCAATTTTTTTTACCAATAACAACCATTTTCTATATTTTTAAAATTATTACATATTTCGTCTTTACTAGGTCTAATAAATTTACAATCATTTTCTTCAATTATTTTTTTCCACATTTCATTATTTTCCCAACGTGTTCCCATTACACCAAATAATAATTGTAATCCTCCACCAATATAAATTG
>MDSV01035999.1_pt1 | contig 12779 bp, 15 predicted proteins | sample 810851 | NCBI WGS metagenome assembly MDSV01 (sample SAMN05326640, study PRJNA326480) | marine metagenome | isolation source: seawater | place: Atlantic Ocean: North East | collected 2012 | reverse complement strand
GCCAGACTCGAACTGGCACTCCCTAATGGGCAAGGATTTTAAGTCCTTTGTGTCTACCAATTTCACCACGAGGGCATTTCTTTAAAAAAGATCTGTTTTAATCTATAAGATTAATTAAATAAAGCAATTGTTTGAATGTTAGAAATGATAAATCGTATACTTTTATATAATTCAGGTGGTGGTATTGGTGATGCTATTCAGATTCTACCTCTAGTTAATACATTAAAAAAAGAGTTTAAAAATGCTGAATTTTTTTATCTTTGCTCACATCATAACCATTTTAAATCTACTCTAAAAGATCTTAACTGCTTAATAGATACTCTTGATTTAAAAATAAAATATTTTGGTTTTAGATGGTGGCATTTATTTATAGCTAAAAACAGAATCAAAAAGTATCAGATTAAAAAATTTGATATAATAATTGATTTACAAACAAAAATTAGAAATACATTAATATTAAAAATGATACCCCATGAAAAATTTATATCACAATGCTTTAACTTTAAATTATCGAAGCCATCAATAAATTTAAAAAAAAGTCAAAATATTAATAAAAATATACTGTCTGCAATTAATATGATGTTAGATAAAAGTTATAAAATAATTGATTTAAATATTAATAATATAGATGATAAATTTGATAGTGAGGCTCAAAAGTTACTTCCCAACAACAATTATGTTGGTTTTTCGATTACTCAAGGTAATGTTTATAGAAAAAAAGAATGGCCAATTAAGAACATTATAGACATATGCAAAAAAATTAAAATAAAAAATAAAACTCCTGTTTTTTTTATTGAAAAAAAAAATAAAGAATTAAAAAATAAAATTTCTCAATTAATTCCTAATTCTCTTTTTCCAGAACATGAAACAGAGATATCTTCACCTGCGTTAGTTACTTGTCTTGGCAAAAGGTTGGATTTTGCAATCTCAATAGATAACGGTGTAATGCATATGTTGTCATTAGCTAAGATACCTATGATTGTATTGTTTGGACCAACAAAATCAGAAAAATTTGCTCCCTCTTATAAAAATTTAATAATACTTGATAGCAAAAAAATTAAAAAGACATCGGATATTTCTTCAATTAGCGTTGAAGATGTTTTACAGGCTGCAAAGCAACATTTAAACTTCTAATATTAATTTTACAATCTTTATAACCTTGTTTAACAATATTTAAGTAGCGTGTAGTTGGGGGTACTAGTTTTGTTTTTCTGACCATAGTGTAAGTCATAACTTTATTTCCTTTATACTTGAAATATATTTTCTTATATAAAGTTGGATACTCTTCGTAAACATCTAATCTTCTTTCTGCACATTTTGAAATAATAAATAGAGCTCCATATACTTTTTTACCTACTTTTTTTTCGATATCACAAGCGCCATACTTACTTCTGAAAGCTAACTGATAACCATGGAGAATATACTTTTTAAGATATCTGCATTTTGGGCACCTTCTTTTCATTTGTGCGTGGTGCAAATTGCTTCCATATGCAAAATAATAAATCATACTATTTATTCAAAATAATTTTAATCTTTTTCTTTTTTATAAACTTTATTATTTCTTTTTTACACTTACTAATTAATTTTAAATTATCTGATCGCATAACTAAAGAAACTCCTAATTTTCCCTGTTTAAAAAATGGGTAACTACCAATCTCAACATTTTTATACTTACTTTGAACTTTTGCTAATTGTACAGCAATCTCACTCTCTACAGTTTTTATACTTAATGTTTGGCTTATAATTTTTCTACCTCCAATTATTCTATTATTTAAACCTCCTAACATAGATTTCAAAATAGAAGGAACTCCAGGTAAACAAAAAACATTTTTAATAATAAATCCAGGTGCCCCGCTTGATGGATTAAGAATCAAAGATGAGTGTTTGGGCATTTTTGCCATTTTTCTACGCCCTGCGTTAAATTTTCCTTTTTCATAATAATTTTCTAAAATTTTGTAAGCTACAGGGTGATAACAATATTTAACTCCAAAAGCCTTTGATATAGATTTTGAAGTAATATCATCATGAGTGGGCCCTATTCCACCGGTAGTAAAAACATATTTAAATTTATTTTTAACTTGATTAACGGTACTTACTATAACCTTTTCAACATCAGGTATAACTCTAACTTCATCAAGTTTTATTCCTAACTTGTTTAACCAATTTGATATTGTTGCAACATTTGTATCTTGAGTTCTGCCTGATAATATTTCGTTACCAATTATAATTATAGCTGCGTTTAATTTTTTACTAATTTTTTTCATTTTCTGATAATATTTATTAATAATGAAATTTAAAGAAGTATTACTACAAGGAACTTTAGTAAAAAGATATAAAAGATTTTTTGTTGATATTAAATACAAAAATAAATTAATTACTGCACATTGTCCTAATTCAGGTTCAATGATGGGTCTTCTTGAAAAAGGAAATAATGTTTACTTTTCAAAATCTGACAATCCAAAAAGAAAATTGAAATTTACGTTGGAAATTATTAAAGTTGGAAATACCTTAGTTGGGGTAAATACTCATTTATCAAATAAAATAGTTTTAGAAGCTTTAAACCATAAAAAAATTAAACAATTAGTTAAATTTAATAATATAAGCAAAGAAGTAAAATTTTCTGATCACACAAGATTTGACTTTTTAATTTCAAATAATAAAAAAAAATGTTTTCTAGAGGTAAAAAATGTTACTTTATCTAGGAAATTAAAAATAGCAGAATTTCCTGATGCTATTACTACCCGTGGAACAAAACATTTAAATGAGTTGGTTAAAGCAAAAAAAAGAGGTTTTGAAAGCTATATTTTATACTTAATACAAAGAAATGACTGTGGATCTTTTAAAATTGCGCAAGATATAGATGAAGAGTATAAAATTGCTTTTAGTAGTGCTATTAAAAATAATGTAAATATTCTTTGTTACGATTGTAAATTAAGTAATAAAGAAATAAAAATTAATAAACAAATTAATTATGATAGCTGATTATAAAGAATCTTTTGAACAAATTAAAATTGCAGGTGGCCTTGCAGCAGATACTTTGGATGAGGTTACTTCATATGTTAAGCCTGGTGTATCAACAGAAAAATTAGATAAAATTTGTTATGAATTTATCAGAGATAATAAAGGTTACTCTGCTCCTTTATTCTATAGAGGTTTTCCTAAATCTTGTTGTGTTTCTTCAAATCACGTTGTCTGTCATGGAATTCCAACTAAAAAATATTTAAAAGACGGTGATATTATTAATATTGATGTTACAGCAATAGTTAACGGTTGGCATGGTGATACAAGCAGGATGTTTTTTGTTGGAGATGTTTCAGTAAAAGGAAAAAATTTAGTTTCTGCTACTTACCAATCAATGATGAAAGCAATTTCAATAATTAAAAATGGAATCCATTTAGGTGATATTGGGTCTGCTATACAAACATATGCTGAAGGTAAAGGATTTTCAGTAGTAAGGGATTTTTGCGGGCATGGTATCGGTAAAACATTTCATAAAGAACCTAATGTATTACATTATGGGAAAAAAGGTGAAGGTATGAAATTAGAAACTGGTATGTTGTTCACTGTTGAGCCAATGATAAATGTAGGTAATTATAATACTAAATTACTTGATGATGGATGGACCGCCGTAACAAAAGATAAATCTTTGTCTGCACAATTTGAACATACTGTGGGTGTAACAAATGATGGATTTGAAATTTTTACTAAATCTAAAAAAAATTATGAACAGCCTCCGTATTAAATATGATTGAAAGATACTCAAGAAAAGAAATTAAAGAAATTTGGGAAGATAAAAACAAATATCAAATTTGGCTAAATATAGAAATAGCTGCTGCTGAAGCTATGGAAAAGTTAAAAATTATTCCAAAAGGTGTGGCTTCTAAAACAAAAAAAAAATCTAAGATTAACGTTGAGAGAATTCACAAAATTGAAAAAAGTGTCCATCATGATGTAATAGCTTTTTTAACTTCGATCACAGAAAAAGTTGGCCCTGAAGGTAGATTTTTGCATAAAGGAATGACATCTTCTGACATTTTGGATACTTGTTTCAATATTCAGCTTCTTCAATCAAGTAAAATTATTAGAAGAGATATTGAAGAAATTTTAAAAGTTTTAAAAAAACAATCATTAAAATATAAAAAGACAGTCTGTATAGGAAGAAGCCACGGCATCCATGCTGAACCAACTACTTTTGGTCTAAAGTTGGCAAGTTTTTATGAAGAGTTTAAAAGAAATAGAAAAAGGCTTGATATAGCGATAAAAGAAATCTCAACATGTGCAATATCAGGAGCTGTAGGTACCTACGCTAATGTTGATCCAAAAGTAGAATTTTATGTAGCAAAAAAACTAGGTTTAAATGTAGAGCCCATATCTACTCAGATTATACCGAGAGATAGGCATGCTTTCTTTTTTTCTATTTTAGGAATTATTGCTGGAACTATTGAAAGAGTTGCTACTGAAATACGCAATTTACAAAGAACAGAATTACAAGAGGTTGAAGAATTTTTTGATAAAAAACAAAAAGGCTCTTCAGCGATGCCACATAAAAAAAATCCAATACTGAGTGAAAACTTAACTGGCTTGACGAGAATGGTCAGGAGTTATGTTATTCCAGCCTTAGAAAATATTTCTTTGTGGCACGAAAGAGATATTTCTCATTCTAGTGTTGAGCGAAATATAGGTCCCGATTCTACTATCACGCTAGATTTTGCTCTTAATAGATTAAAAAATGTATTAAAAAATATGAACGTTTATCCTAAGAAAATGTTAAAAAATTTAAATATAACAAATGGTTTAATTTTTTCGCAAAGAGTAATGTTAGAGTTAACAAAACATGGATTTTCTAGAGAGAAAGCTTATTCTCTAGTACAAAAAAATGCGCAAAATTCCTGGAAAAAAAATATATCTTTTTATGAAAGTTTATCAAACGACTCATTGATTAATAAAAAAATTTCTAATAAAGATCTAATGAAAATGTTTAATTTTGATTATCATCTAAAAAAAATAAATACTATTTTTAATAGAGTGTTTAAATAAATTATGAATAAAGGTAAAAAACTCTACGAAGGAAAAGCAAAAATTCTTTATGAAGGTCCAGAAAAAGGAACAGCCATACAACATTTTAAAGACGCAGCTACAGCATTCAATAATCAAAAAAAAAGTACTGTTGAAGGTAAAGGGGTATTAAATAACAGAATTTCTGAACATATATTCAACAATTTAAATCAAATTGGAATTAAAACTCATTTAATAAAAAGACTTAACATGAGAGAACAATTAGTTAGGCTCGTTAAAATAATTCCTGTTGAATTTATAGTTAGGAATATTGCCACTGGATCTCTTACAAAAAAATTAGGTATTGCTGATGGGACTATTCTTTCAAAACCCTTGATAGAGTATAGTTATAAAAATGATGATCTTGGTGATCCACTAGTAGCTAGAGAGCACATAATAGAATTTAATTGGGCGAAAGCGACAGAGCTAGATTTAATTAAAAATCATTGTTTAAGAATAAATGATTTTATGCAAGGTATGTTTAGGGGTGTTGGTATTAAGCTTGTTGATTTTAAATTAGAATTTGGAAGAGCTGATATAGATGGAAAAAGTGAAGTCATTCTTGCTGATGAAATTAGTCCAGACACTTGTAGACTGTGGGATGTTGTGAGTGAAAAAAAATTAGATAAAGATAGATTTAGAAAAGATTTAGGAAATATAATGCAAGCATACCAAGAAGTAGCCAGAAGACTTGGAATAATTCACGAAGAGAGTAATATAAGTGAAGTTAAATTTGGTAAACCCAAAGCAGTCAACATAAAAAAAAGCTAAATTGAAAATATCTGTAGTAGTTACTTTAAAAAAAGAAGTACTAGATCCACAAGGTAAAGTGGTGGAACAAACTTTAAAAAATATGGGTTACGAGAGCGTTTCTAATGTCAGACAAGGCAAACACTTTGAAATAGATATAAATGAAAATGATAAAAATAAAGCAATAAAAATAGCTAACGAAATTTGTAAAAATTTATTAACAAATGTAGTTATTGAAGACTATTCTATTAATTTGAAATAATGAAGTCATCTGTAATTGTTTTTCCTGGGTCTAACTGTGATAGAGATATTGCTGTTGCATTAAAAAAATTTAAAATTGAAAACAAAATGGTTTGGCATGATGAGAGTCAACTACCAAAATCTGATTTGGTTGTGTTACCGGGAGGTTTTTCTTATGGTGATTATTTAAGAACTGGATGTATAGCTAGCAAATCACGAATTATTAATGAAGTAATACGACATGCAAATGGTGGGGGGTTAGTATTAGGAATTTGTAATGGTTTTCAAATTTTAATTGAATCAGGTCTTCTTCCAGGTGTTTTACTAAGAAATAAAAAACTTAAATTTTTATCTAAAGAAATTTATATAAAGGCTTTAAATTTTCAAAATAAATTTTGTACAAAATATAAAAAAAAAAATGTTATTAAACTTCCAATTGCACACAATGAAGGAAATTATTTTGCAAATAATAATATTTTGAAAAACTTAGAGGATCAAAATTTAATAGCTTTCAAATACTGTGATAATGAAGGTAATATCAATTTAGAATCTAACCCCAACGGTTCTTCAAATAATATTGCTGGTATATTAAATGATAAAAAAAATATTTTAGGTATGATGCCACATCCTGAGAGATTCATTGATCCAATTTTATCGGGAGATGATGGGTCTATAATGTTTAAAAGTCTATATAGCTCAAAATGAAAATTACTTCTCAAATTATAGCTTCTCATGGTCTTAAATCTGATGAATATGAAAAAATAGTTACTTTAATTGGAAGAGAACCTAATCTTCTAGAATTAGGAATTTTTTCTGCAATGTGGAATGAGCATTGCTCTTACAAATCTTCAAAAAAATACTTAAAAACTTTACCAACAAAAAATAGTAAAGTTATACAAGGTCCAGGAGAAAATGCTGGAATAATAGATGGTGGTGATAATGATGCAATTGTATTTAAAATTGAAAGTCACAACCACCCTTCTTATATAGAACCATATCAAGGTGCAGCTACTGGCGTTGGTGGAATTTTAAGGGATGTTTTTACTATGGGAGCTAGACCAATAGCTACATTAAATTCTATACACTTTGGAAGTCATAATCATTCAAAAACTAAAAATCTCTTAAACGGTGTTGTTTCTGGAATAGGTGGTTATGGAAACTGCATGGGTATACCAACTGTAGGTGGAGAAGTAAAATTTGATGAGTCTTACAATGAAAATATTTTAGTAAATGCCATGGCTGTCGGCTTAGTTAAAAAAGATAAAATCTTTTATTCAAAAGCTAAAGGAATCAATCAACCAGTTATATACGTTGGGTCAAAAACTGGGAGAGACGGAATACATGGTGCTAGTATGGCTTCAGCTGAATTTGACGAAAATACAGATGAAAAAAAGCCAACTGTTCAAGTTGGAGATCCTTTTACTGAAAAACTTCTCTTGGAAGCATGTTTAGAACTGATGAAAGATGACTCAATAATTTCTATTCAAGATATGGGGGCCGCTGGTTTAACTTCTTCAAGTGTTGAAATGGCTTCCAAAGGTAAGTTAGGAATTGAAATAAACTTAAATAAGATACCTTGTAGAGAAAGTAAAATGACTCCTTATGAAATGATGCTTTCCGAAAGTCAAGAAAGAATGTTGTTAATTTTAAAGTCTGGAAAAGAAGAAAGTGCAAAAAAGATTTTTAAAAAATGGAATTTAGATTTTTCTATAATTGGAAAAACTACAAATACTAAAAATTTAATTTTACAATTTAATAATAAAGAAGTTGCTAATTTACCATTAAGTTCATTATCTACTGAAGCTCCTGTGTATGATAGAAAATGGAAAAAATGTAAATCTGTGAACAATAAACCTTTGCCAAAAAATATTTCATCTTTTGACATATCAGATTCTTTAAAAAAAATATTAAGTAGTCCAAACAACTCTAACAAAAGTTGGATTTGGCAACAATATGACTACACAGTTATGGGAGACACCATTCAAAAACCTGGAGGCGATGCAGCTGTAATAAGAATTCACGGAACTAATAAAGGTGTTTCTATGTCTGTAGACTCATCAGCTCACTACTGTTTATCCAATCCACTTATAGGTGGAAAGCAAGTAGTATGTGAGTCCTGGAGGAATCTTATTTCAGTTGGTTCAAAACCCATTGCTATTACAAACTGTTTAAATTTTGGAAATCCTGAAAATGATAAAATTATGGGTCAGTTTGTTGAATGCATTGATGGTATTTCACAGGCAAGTAAATATTTAGATTTTCCAATAGTTTCAGGAAATGTTTCTTTTTATAACGAAACAAAAAAGAAAGCTATATCTCCAACTCCTACTATTGGTGGAGTAGGTTTGTTAAAAAATTTAGATAAAATGATGAATAAAGATCTTAAGCAAGTTAATAACAATATTTTTGTCCTAGGTAAAACAAATGGACATCTGTATCAGAGTGAATTCTTTAGAGAAGTTGTTAAAATAAATGACGGTAATCCTCCAGAAGTTAATTTATTTAATGAAAAAAATAATGGTCTTATAGTTCAACAACTTATTGAAAAAAAATTATTAAGTTCAGTGCATGATATATCGTCAGGTGGAATACTTATCGCCTTAGTAGAAATGTGCATTTTGGGATCTATTGGAATAAACATTAAAATTCCAAAAAATAACATCAGTATTCATGAATACTTATTTGGAGAAGACCAAAGTAGATATATAATTGAGGTAAATAAGAAAAATACACCCGAAGTAACTAAAATTTTAGAAAAAAATAGTATATATTATGATTTTGTTGGTATCACACAAAAAGATACTTTAGATTTAAAAGATAAATTTAGTTTTAATTTAAATGAACTTTTTAAACTAAATTCTTTTTGGTTTAAAAGTTATTTTGAATAAACATAGATATTATGGGATTAAAAATAGAAGAAATTAAAAGTTTAATTATGGAAGCTATTCCAGATGCTGAAATATCAATACAAGATTTAGCTGGAGACAATAATCATTATTCTGCGACAATAAAATCAAATATATTTTCAGGAAAAAGTAAGATAGAACAGCATAAACTAGTATATAAAGCTTTAAAAGGTAAAATGGGAAATGAATTACACGCCTTAGCTCTAAACACAAAGGAAAAATAATTTATGAAAGAAGAAACAAAAAAAAAAATAACTGATTTAATTGAAAAAAACTCAATATGTTTATTCATGAAAGGCACTCCCGATGTGCCACAATGTGGATTTTCAATGGCTGTATCGAATGTATTGAAACATTTAAAGGTAGATTTTACAGGTGTAAACGTTCTTGATGACCCTGAGATTAGAGATGGTATAAAAGCTCACAGTGATTGGCCTACTATACCACAACTTTATATTAAGGGTGAATTCATAGGTGGGTGCGATATTGTAAAAGAAATGTTTGAAAACGGGGAACTTAAAAACAAATTAATTGAAAATAAAATTATTTAATTTTTTTTTAAAAAAGCAATATCAGAGTGTTTCAATAAGCCTTTGTAAATAAAAACATCACTAGTTCTATCAATCAAGTATTTAATCACGTCTTGTTTAATTATATTAGAGTCAAAATATTTTTTATTTTTAATATAAGATAACAATTTATCAATTTTTATTTCTTTGCAATCATCTAAATGCTTATAATAATTTGGAAATTTATAATCTTCGATAACATAATAGCCACCTGATTTTAAATTTTTATAAAAAAAATTTATTGATTTTAAAATATCACTTAATTTATGAGATCCATCATCAATAATTATATCAAAAAATTCAAAATTTTTTTGTACATTAATTTCATCAAAAAAATTATCCACCATTTTTTTATTAGAGGCATCTATACCGAAAACTTTTATATTTTTTGAAAAAATATTAAAGTTCGCAATATTTACATCTAAGCAATATATTTTTGATTGAGGAAAATATTTTAAAAAACTCGCAGCGGAAGCTCCAGAAAAAGATCCAATCTCAAGAATATTAATTCTATGATTTTTAAAAATATCTAAATGTCTTTCATAAAAACTTGAATATCCATGTCCATTAACTTCTTTTTTCTTTAGGCCAATAGATGCAAAATCTGTTTGATATACTTTTGCTTTATCTGACCCAAAGTAAGAAAATATTTCATCTAAATTTGATGTGTCAAAATCTGATGATATATGATCTACATCAATTTTTTTTTTAAACTTGTAAATTAAATTTCTTTTAAATTTTCTAAATAAATTCAAAACTATCTTGAATAATATTCAATTACTAAATTTGGTTCCATTATTGATGGGTAAGGAACGTCTGCAAATTTTGGAACCCTTATTAACTTAACTACTTTATTTTTTTCGTCTAACTGAATATAATCGGGAACATCTCTTTCTTTGCTAACTAAAGAACCTGCTATAACAACTAATTCTTTTGATTTATCTTTAATTTCAATGCTATCATTCTCTTTTACTAGATAGCTTGGAATATTAACTTTTTTTCCATTTACCTTAATGTGTCCATGATTAATTAACTGTCTTGCAGAAAAAACAGTGATGGCAAATTTTGCTCTATAAACTACCGTGTCTAATCTTCTTTCCAAAAAACCAATCAGATTTTCAGTTGTATTTCCTTTTTTTTGTAATGATTTTCTATAAATATTTCTAAATTGCCTTTCATTCATATTTCCATAATAAAATTTTAATTTTTGTTTTGCTTCAAGCTGCATACCATAATCCGATGTTTTGCCTCTTTTGGACTTTCCATGTTGACCTGGGGGATAATTTCTTGAGTTGAAAGGGCTTTTTGGTCTTCCCCATAAATTAGTTTTAAGTCTTCTATCAACCTTATGTTTTGATGCTACTCTTTTTGTCATATTTTATACAGGGAGTTATAAACAATGCTTTTCATTTGTCAATTCTGCTTTTCTTATTAAATTCATTTAATGTAGAGAAAATTCCTAACAAAATACGTATTTCTTGTTCAGATAAATTTATTCTGTGAAAAATATTATTGATATTTCTAATCATGCTCTGCCTCTTATGATCAGGTTGTAAAAAACCTTTTTTATCTAAACCTTGAATAATAAAATTTAGAAACTTATTTACTTCAGATTTTTTTGCTACTTTGCTTTTGTAGTTAGATACATATTCGACATCTTTTCTAGAAAAGTGTTGAAAAAGCTCATAGCAGAAAATTATTGCACTATGTGATAAATTTAAAGAGCTGAATTTTTTATTTGTATCAATCTTAACTAAATAATCAGCACAACTTATTTCATCATTAGATAAGCCAGAAGCTTCAGAGCCAAAAAGAAAACCTGTTTTTTTACCTTTTTTTATTTTTTTTTTTAAATTGGAGATAGAAATAATTTTTTTGTTTATTTTTCTTATTCTTGAAGAGCTAGCAAAAATTATATCTAAATCTCCGATTGACTCCTTTACTGATTTAAAAACTTTTACTGATTTTAAAATATCTTTAGCTCCTACAGATGTTGCTTGCGCTTTTTGGTTTGGCCATTTACATCTGGGATTTACGATTCTAAGATTTTTAATATTAAAATTTTTTATAGCGCGTGCTACCGAGCCTATATTTTCTCCAATTTGTGGCCTTACTAAAATAAAATAAATATTACCTAAGCTCATTAGTTATTAGCAGGAGCCTTTTCTTTATACAGTTTGTAATCTAAGCTATCTATAAGTGCCTTAAACGAAGCTTCAATAATATTTGGAGATACTCCAATAGTAAACCAACTTTTTCCCTCTCTGTCAGAACTTTCAATAGAAACTCTAGTTGTGGCGTTAGTTCCAGTGTTTAAAATTCTAACTTTATAATCCACTAACTTTAAATCTTTTAAATATTTTGAATATTTTCCGACTTTATCTACATTTGATCTAATAGCATTATCAAGAGCATTAACAGGTCCATTTCCTGCTCCCTCACAAACAATTTCTTTTCCATCAACCAAAATATGTGCTTTTGCTGTAGAAATAATTTTATTTTTTGAATCTTTTTTTACAGACACATCATACTTGGAAATAGTTAAATATTTTGGTATTTCACCTAAAAGTCGTCTTGCTAATAATTCAAAAGATGCGTCTGCTCCATCATAACTATAACCTATGAATTCTCTGTCTTTAACTTCTTCTAGAAGTTTTTTAATTTTTGGATCATTCGCTTTAATATCTATTCCTATAGTTTTTAAACGAGATATTATATTTGATTTTCCTGCTTGGTCAGACACGACAATATTTCTTGTGTTACCTACTTCTTCAGGATTTATATGTTCATAAGTTTTTGGATTCTTTTGAACGGCTGAAACATGTAATCCTCCTTTGTGAGAAAATGCTGCTGCTCCAACATATGGTAAATGCTTGTTAGGCTTTCTATTTAAAATTTCATCTAAAAGTCTTGAACATTGAGTTAATTTTTTAATACTATTTGGTTTAATATTAATTTCAAACTTAGAAAAAAAATCCTCTTTTAAGAAAAATGTTGGAATTAATGACATTAAATTAGCATTTCCGCATCTCTCACCCAATCCATTAATTGTACCTTGTATCTGTCTCACTCCTGCTAAAACTGCCGCTAAAGAATTTGCTACTGCATTTCCTGTATCATTATGGGCATGAATTCCTAAATTTTTTCCTGGGATAATCGCAGAAACTTCATTTACTATTTTGCTAACTTCATGAGGTAAGGTTCCGCCGTTAGTATCACATAAAATTATCCATCTTGCCCCTTGATCAAATGCTGCTTT
>MDSV01024091.1_pt1 | contig 12781 bp, 9 predicted proteins | sample 810851 | NCBI WGS metagenome assembly MDSV01 (sample SAMN05326640, study PRJNA326480) | marine metagenome | isolation source: seawater | place: Atlantic Ocean: North East | collected 2012 | reverse complement strand
GGGTTTGAAGGGCTCAATTGTAGATTCGAAGCGGTTGGAGGGTTGTTGCTAGGAGCTCCAACTTCTGGAATTTGAATACTAATTGCGTCCCAGTTGTCACCTCCATTACCACCATTTCCATCTGCAGCATTGCCTGCTAAATCAAAAATTGCTACTCCTGACCCTGAAGGTGGGGCAATCCAATCTACACTCCAACTACGATAACTGTTAGTTGTGTGTGTAGCACTAGTTCCTCCAGAATTTACCTTAACGGCCATTATGCCTATTCCGCCTGCTGAAAGAGTCCCTGTGCTTACATCTAGGCTGAAGCCTCCTTGGCTAGCACTAGCACCTCCTGTTACTGAAATAGAAAGTGTGTAAGTTTGCCCAGGAGTATAACTTGTAGGTTGGCCTGACATTGAGACTACGGCGTTGGTGTTGGAACCATGACAGTATCCGCCTCCGCAACCACTCCCCTGATTGTAAATCCCGTTGCTACTACCTGAAGTAAGGGGTGCCATGGAAAACAACAGTATCAAAACTAATGTAAGAGGAACAAGTTTTCGATTCATAGTTATTCCACTGGTTCCGTGGTTATCAAAGGGTTGGTAGAATGGTTTTACTTTGATTGCTTTTTATCACCGTTGATCAATTATCATAATCGAAAAGTGTCTTAGGGCTCTTTTTTGGCTCAAAGAACTGGCTAAACAGTTGCTGTTCAGTCCAAACCTCAACATCTAATGACTGCGCCTTAGACAATTTAGAGCCTGCTTTTTCTCCCGCAATAAGGAAATCAAGACTGCCGCTGACACTCCCGACGACTTTTCCTCCTGCGTTCTTTATTGCAAGGGCGATTTCTTTTCTTGGACGGGTAAGAGAACCTGTTATACAGAATGATTTACCATCGAAAATTCCGCTTGAAGCCTGGGATTCATCTGTGATTTCGATTATTTCTGATAACTCATTTATCAGTCCTCTTCGATTGTAAATTCCACCTCGGAAAATTGCTGCCACCTTATCGCCGATACCATCGATAGTTGTCAATTCCTCGTCTTCTCCTTCATCAGCCCATTGCAACAATTTGTCTAGTGAAGTGAAATGTTGAGATATCGTTGTTGCAACTTCAGGCCCGATTCTTTCCATGCCCAAGGCATGAAGGAATTTTGCAAGATTGAGAGTTCTTGTTTTACCAAGTTCATCCAACACATTGTATGCACTCTTGTCTCCCATTCTATCCAAACTAGTAATTTGTGAATGGGTTAATTTATACAAATCTGCAATTGATGCAACCAAACCATTCTCTAGAAGCGCTTCGATTAATTTCTCGCCGATCCCATCCATCTCAAGTGTTCGACACCAGTATGTTAGAGCCCTTGCTGTTCTAGCATCGCACTCTAATGCTGTACATCTGAGGAATGCTCCTTCTTTCGAAATCTGCCTTCCACATGCGGGGCAATCATTTGGAATCGTTATTTCTGCGTGAATTAAATCGCCTGAAAACTCCGTTCCATCAGCATGGAATCTTCCTTCGAGATCATGAGAACTAGCACTACCAAGATTCTCAATAATCTTTGGAATAACATCTCCTCTACGAGTAATTGTCACCTTGTCCCCTATCCTAATTCCTAAACGCTCTACCTCTCCAACATTGTGCAGTGTGACATTTTCAACAGTTACGCCGCCAACCATCTGTGGTGCTATTCGGGCCACAGGAGTGATGGCTCCGGTTCTACCGGTCTGCCAATCTACACCTAGCAAGACGGAACACGCTTCTTGCGAAGGGAATTTCCAAGCCAAAGCCCATCTAGGATGATGGGCAGTCATCCCCAAGTTTTCTCTTTGTGCTAAATCATCTAATTTGAAAACCACACCATCGATTTCATATTCGTATGAAGAGCGGGATTTACTCCATTCTTGGGTATATTGAATCATTTCTTGTTGTGGAGTGTCTGATTCAAAGATTTGCCAAGGAGCAGGCTCAATACCTGCCTCTTGAAGCCAATTCAGTAACTCACTATCATAAATTGCCTCTGGCGATTCATTTACAAATTTCACATCGTATGCACAGAATACAAGATCCGATGCATCTGCTTTACCATCTCCATGTTTCTGACGTAAAGCTCCTGAACATAGATTTCTAGGATTTGGTGAAACATCTCTATATTTCTCTTCGAATATCTTGAGAGGCATTACGACTTCACCTCTCACGTGACAATTGGCTGGGAAATTTAGACGAGTTGGAATATTTGCAACCTGTTTAGCGTTTAGGGTAACATCTTCTCCTCTTTCTCCACTCCCCCTAGTTGCCGCTCTATGGAGATTGCCGGCCACGTACTCAAGTGAAAGCGCTGATCCATCTAACTTAGGTTGAGCAAGATATCTTTTACCTCCAAATGTAGACTGGGTGACAAAATGAATTATGTCTTCGTCTGAGGTCCCTTTATCCAAAGAACGCATTGGAAAAATGTGCTGAACCTTCACCGTCCCAGGTAGAGGTTCGGGCCCTACTTGGTGCAGAACTTCGTTAGAAGGGTCTAGTAACTTTAGTTCATCCCAAAGAGCATCAAATTCAGCATCGCTAATCTCTGGAGCTGCGTGATTATAGTATAATTCGCGATGATATCTGACCGCTTCGGCCAGTTGCTGGATTCGCTCCCCTTCGGCCATATCTATTCACTCACGGCTTAGGCTATGAACATCACGAAAATTGTAAGCCTAAAAGCTCAAAATCTGCTAATGGACATCGTGTCATAATTGCTTCTGAAAGAATACGAATATGGATCTCTGCTACTACATGTACTACGGATTGGAACATGTGTCCCGCGTGTACATTATTATCATCATCAGACCAACAACAATGGATGTGTGTAAATGCTGACCCGTCTTGTTTTCTAGCAATATTTCCTGAAAGGCTAACTAATTCAGAAGGGGAGTCAAGTGGTCTCCTTTGATAGACGCCCTGTTCGTTCATGTAGCCGTATAGGTTGTCCCTTGTCCTACCAATGCCACTTGTAATTGCAGCAGCATCAAACCCAACTTTGTCTGCGAGACTTTGTAATGAGGCGTGTATTTCTTCATTCGGATCAATCCTCACAAACAAGTCTTCACCACTACGAGTCCATTCCATATCATTGGCTCTAGGCGGGACTAGATTAGTATTACCTAACATATTATCTATGCCTCCTTGGGCAACCATCTCGTAATGGTTCAGTGGGGTGCTTATAACCAAAGGGGGCAGGTCGGTTGCTAACGCATCGCGATTTGGCGCAATTGATGTTTAGATCAATGCGAGCATTCTCATAATCCAGCCGTTTAGCAGAGGCATGAGTGAGGGGGGGCCTTTCAGGCGATTGTTGCAATATATGGCTCCACATCGTGGAACTATTCGCTTGGCAACATTTTGTTCAGTCCTGAATAAAATCTGGGATTTAGCGCCTCCGTTACTGATTGGTTTAGCGGTTGATGTCGTCGTTCTTCGTGAAGAATCATTCTTAGCAGGATATGGGTATGAAAACCCATGGCATCAACTGATTCTACTTTCTATTCTTACATTCATGATTTGGGGGCTTGAATCTCTATTCGAATATTTTTATGGAATCCTGTGGCGCAATCTAGCGCAAACTGTTCAACACGAATTGAGGCTCGAAACATTTGGTCACGTCCAAAAACAAGGTATGGGATGGTTCGATGAAAGACAAAAAGGAGACATATTAGCAATACTAAATGATGACATAAATCAGCTCGAACGGTTTTTGGATAAAGGTGCTAATGATTTCCTACAAGTAAGCACTACTGTTATCGTAGTAGGAGCGGTATTCTTGGCAATATCTTGGAAAGTTGCATTGTTTGCCGTATTACCTATTCCGATTATTGTATGGGGCTCATTCCTGTATCAGAGAAGTCTAGAGCCAAGATATGCTGATGTCAGAAATACAGCAGGTAGATTGAACGCCCTGCTAGAAAATGATCTATCTGGAATGTCTACTATCCAATCATTTACCGCAGAGGAAAGAGAATTGAAACGTGTTGAAGCACTAAGTGAGGAATACCGTGAAGCTAACAAGAAAGCAATTCGTCTTTCAGTAGCGTTTGTACCAATGATTAGAATGGCAATTCTTTGTGGATTTACCGCTACATTACTTTTGGGAGGTTGGTTAACTCTAGAAGGAACATTGGCTATAGGCGCTTACTCGGTTTTGGTGTTCATGACTCAGAGATTACTCTGGCCATTAACCAGACTTGGAGAGACTTTTGACCTGTACCAAAGAGCAATGGCTTCCTCTACTAGAGTGTTAGATGTGCTGACATCACCGACTGAAATAAAACAGGGAGATTTCAAACCTGAAGGATCCTCTATTGCAGATTCCAATATTGTATTCAAGGATGTTCACTTTGCATATGCTGGCCGTGAGAAAGTGTTCGATGGACTAAATTTGGAAATAGAGGCTGGTAAAACAACCGGAGTTGTTGGAGCAACAGGCTCGGGTAAAACCACCTTAGTCAGGCTGCTGTTACGTTTTGCTGAACCAGGAGGTGGCATGATAGAATGGGCGGGAGTAAAGTTACCTGATTGGGATTTGAATAGGCTTCGTTCTTCCATGGCTCTTGTAGATCAACACGTCACACTATTTCCAACATCAATATTAGAAAATATTCGTTACGGGAGGCCTGATGCAGAAGAAGATGAAGTCAAGCATGCTGGGATGATAGCAGAGGCTTCTGCCTTCATAGAAGAATTACCTGATAGCTGGGAAACATTAGTTGGGGAAGGAGGACACAGGTTATCTGGCGGGCAAAGACAAAGATTAGCAATAGCAAGAGCTGTACTAAAAGACGCTCCTTTGCTTATTTTGGATGAAGCAACATCTGCTGTCGATAATGAAACTGAGGCCGCATTGCAGCGTTCAATAAGCAGGGTTTCGCAAGATAGAACTGCTGTAATCATTGCACATAGGCTCTCAACTATCAGAAATGCAAGTCGTATCCTGGTATTAGATGCTGGACAAATAATAGAAGATGGGACTCATGAGGAATTGGTTTCTTTGGGTGGGGCTTATGCTAGAATGTGGGCAGTTCAAACCGGAGATATCTCAGAAACATAATGTGCCGGAAAACTGTCATTTATAACCCCTTTATCACGGATTAGTTCCGAGAAACATGTCATTTGACCGCTTTTCTAGAACAACTAGCCTGCTATTAGTCGCCACAATTGCCCTTGCAATGGCCGGAACGGTCAGTGCAGCGGACATTGTAGACCCTGCCGATAAATATGATGGTGAGCCATTACAATTGCTAACCTTCTTCTTATTCTTCGTAGGATACATCGCAATGGGTGCTGCCTTCGTCTTTTTCATGAGTGAGCGTAGTAATGTCGCACCAGAGTACCGCACTACAATGACCATTTCGGCATTGATTGTAGGTATTGCTGCATTCCACTACTACTACATGCGTGGTGTCTACACCGACCTTGGTACAGTGTCAGTCGAATACCGTTACATGGACTGGATAATTACAGTACCATTGATGGCTTTGAAATTCCCATCCCTGGTTGGAAAGGACGCAATTACTGACGCCAAGTTCTTAGGAATGGGCTTCACTGGGGTTTGTTTCACTGGTGCACTAATCATGATTGGATTCGGATATGCTGGAGAAGCTGGTCTGATGAACGGTATGCTAGGACTGGTTCTTGGAGGAGTAGGTTGGGCAATGATTGTTGTCGCTACTGGAACCCCATGGACCTCTGGTAAAGGTGTTGACAACGACAAGATTGCTCCTGAGTTGATTTGGAGCGCTAACGCTCTAAGATGGTTCATTGTAGTTGGATGGGTCATCTACCCAATTGGATATCTATTCAGCCCAGGTGTCGACATCCTATCTGGAAACCAAGAAGCAATGGCTGTAGCTTACAATATTGCAGACATCATCAACAAGATCGGTTTCGGTGTTGTAGCGTGGATGGGTGCTAAGAAAGCAACTGAAGCAATGAAAGCGTGATCATTCTTCTTCGTTAAGAATAGAATGAATCAACGCTGTAGCCTTCGTTAGTGAAGGTCTGTCTCCGCCAAGGGGTAGGGGTCCGAAAGGGCCCCACCCCTTGCGCAACAACATTATTCTCTTTCTAGGCTGTCTTTTAGCCATCTTCAATCGATTCCATTCATATCTCTGACCGTCCGCAAAAAGATGAGTTGAAGTAATTGCGTATCGTTTTGGTATCAACAAAGATATCAAATGAATTGCTAACAAAATATCCCAAATCCATACCCATAATCTGGGCGTATCCGATAATTCAGCTAGCATCCAGGGCAACACCATCATTGCACCCATGGTCATCAAATTCGCCCATTGGCGGGAAACTTCCTGTGACTGGTTAGACTCCCAGGCATAACCTGAGTTAGGTAAATCTCCAAGCGAAGGTATGTCGATTCTTTGCCGGCCTAACCACCAAGCATCCCACGCAACTATTACCGCCAATACTGCAACGCAAAACTGAGCCATTCCTTCTGGATCGGGTAATGCGTTGGCTAACTCGGCCATCACTCCACGTCCTGCTTCTTCTGCCTAAGCATGAATAGCCCTGCAGCTAAGAACATGGCTACAAACAATATGATTACTACGGGGCTGCTTGATGAATCTTCAGTTGATTCTGCAGACTCTGAAACATCAGGAATTCCGTCACCGTCATCATCAGGGTCTGCGGTAAGCCATGTGCTTACTCCGAGTGGACAATGTAAATCATCTGGCTGGCCATCATTATCTGTGTCTCTGCTTGCACAAGAGTCTGTAGGCCAAGGGTCTAGAGAGTCTGCGACCTCATCATTGTCATCATTTGTGTCATAAACATCCGGCCCGCAGAAGACGTTTTGCTCTTTATCGAACCAGGTTTCGGAATTACAAGTATTTGTCCAGTCATCATCTGAGTCGAGTAGTGTTACTTCGAATGATAAAGAGTCTGTAGACGTCATGCCTTGGGTGTCTGTAACCTCCAATGTAAGAACATACAATCCTGCACTCAGGTCAGTAATATTATTCCATTCTCCGTTTAATTGCATCATCTCAGTCTGCCCAATTGTGGCTTTCCAAACAATCTGTAAATCGTCAATTGAATCTAGATCATCACTTATTGCTGCCCTTACTTCTATTGGCAAGGACTCCATGATTCTAAAGCCATCATCTGGAATGATTATCTGAACGTTCGGGGCTTCATTATCTATCATATTGACCTGAATTACTTCATTAGCATCAAATCCATAATCATAGCTTTGATTTAGTAATGGAAGACCTTCTGCGGATGCTAAAACATTGATTGTCTCGGGTGTGAAGTCACAGAATGGTCCGCCTTCTCCTACGCAATATTTCCAGAGAATTGGAGCTTGAATACTGCTGCCTTGGAAATTTTGAGTATCCCAGAAGGAGTTTACCTCTAGATCTGCATTTTGAGAAACACCGTTAAGCCGTATATCAAAAATATGAGTTGACCAAACTAGAACTTCGCCTTCACCTGAGATTGAAATAGGCTCTACATCAAACAAATTAACAACTGCTGAATAAATATCTAGGCTTCCATTGAGTTCTCCATCATTGATTACCAAATTGTTTCCATCGCTAGAAATAGCCACTAAAGAATCGATATCTACGTTTGTTAGAATCATTGCAGCAGATTCGCCATCTGTGTGCAAATCGATTCCCTTTGTACATGAAGAGATTGTTGAATCGGCGATAGATAGTGAAGAGGAGGCTCTGCCATGGTTAGCCGTAAGGCCAACTCCGCTGCCTCCACAGTCAATTTGTAAATCTGTGATACTGCCTGCGGTATTATCCAAATCCACGGCTGGTGCACCGTTAACTATTGCACCATTAATTATTATCTCACGGTTATCTGAACCGTTGATCGATGTCAATGTTAAATCAGACATCATAAATCCGTCTAAGTTGTTGACATGGAGGTCTCCGCCATTAAGTCCAGACATTGTTCCAGTAATGCCTCCAAGGTCGACCTTTTGGGAAGCCGTGAAGTCTGTAATAGACACTGATAGCCCTCTTGCCCATAACGAATTAGAAGCGCATGATTGAGTTACTACTTGTTGCAAAACCAGTGACGTTGAACCTTGGGCTTCAATACAATGGGATGCCGAATCTACCAAGTCTGTTGATATGATTTGCATACTTCCTGATGCCGCATTAGTGATTCTTACCAGTGGCTCAGCACTACTCGAACGAGATAGTCTTGCATTACTAACTACCACATCTGATTCACCATCCATTACCATTATTGGTGAGCCTTCCTCCATTCTTGTTCCAAGAATTGATGCTGTTGTTTCTGCGTTATCGCCAATAATAAGGCCCCCCCAGAAACCATTTCCTGTTGACTTGATTGTTGAATATCCTGAATTGAATGTTCCTTCAACGGTAATAGTTACGTCTTCGCTAACACGTAATGCTACACCATCGTTGACTGTCATGGTCTGTCCTTGAGGAATGATCAAATCGCTTGAAAGATGATACGGACTCCATGCTTTCTCTAATTCCAGCCATTCTGTTAATGATCCGCCGTCAATTGTTGATGCTGTAAATGTATAATCCAGAGACGAGGATGTGTTCCATGCTTTGTAATCGGTAATTGATCCCCACTGCATGATTATAGGCATCATGCCTGTTACCGTGGCTCCACTAGAGTCTACCAACAATGCAGTAACTGATTTGCTGGCCTTGCCATCTACGCCAGTATTGACACTTTGACCATCGAGGAACCCTGAAACTGTGGCTCCCTGTACAGGTTCGCCCTTATCTAGAACTGTTATTTCTAGAGTGTTTATTATCTCGAATGCTGCTCCAACTCCAATAACTACCTGGCCAACAGTCTCTCCTGAAGTGATCTTTACCTTGCACGAATTGTCGAGTTGAACGTCGCCCAGAACTTGGAGGTTGTACAATTCAATATCATTCTGACAAGATGTCCATAGGACATCGCCATGGATTGTCATGCTTGAAGTTGGAGAGTCGCTGAAATCTGCTGAATGAGAAATTACATCGCCCATCAAGTGCCCATTTGAACCTTCGAAGTCACCGTAACTGTCTACAGTTAGTTTCGCTCCTTCTGGCAACTCAAGTGTTGTATCTTGTAAGAATAATTGTGCGTTTGGAGGAATGGTTACGTTGCCCCCTGCCATGTGCGGAGAACCATCGGCTGTCGGCCCCAGTACCACCATAGTTCCTCCAGTTAATGTCCAATCACTTTGTGGCATAATTGGAACTTGCATTGTATGAGTTCCACCTTGGACGCCATTTGGTGTCGACTGAGCGCCAACTCCCGCATATGTTGCAATAATCTTAGATCCGATTTCGCTCACCGGTAGAGTATCCATTCCGCCAGTTGCTGTACCGCTGAAACCTAATACTGTCCAATCAGCATCTACTGGGTTTCCAGTAAGGTCTTCAAAAGTTACAGTCATCTCCCAAATTCGGTTGTCGGTTAGTGCTGTGTTGAAATTAAGTGTCTGACTTGTCCCATAGTTTAGAACTCCGTCTCCAGTTACATCGGCATAGAGGTTGCCAAGCGCTGCGAGAGACCAAACCGTGGCTTCAGATTCTGAATCTATTACTCCCCCATCATCGTGATAACTTGCATCCCAGGTACGAATTACTGCTGAAGAGGAAGAAAGAATTAATCCGTTATCTGCAACTCTTGTCTCAAATAAATCATTCACAGAAACCATTGATGATGAGGCATAGAGTCCTTGTTTAGCTGAATCTCGAAGAATGAGGTCATCGGTATTGAGAACTGCTTCAAATACAGAGATACTATTTGCGAATCCGTTTACTGACATTTCTTGTCCGGATATATCGCACCACCATGCGTTTATTCCCGTACTGTCGGTCGCAAATTGATTGAATGGCATGTTTACCTCTAAATCTGTGAATGTATGGCTGCCTTGGAGAATGTCAATTCCCATTTCTCCGTCTGATGAAATATTAATCACTACGCCATCCAGAGTTGTTGCTGAAATCCCTGAAAATGCCATACCTATTCTGTCGGACATAAATGTTGAATCTGTAATTGTTAAAGTTCCTGTACCGCTAGCTTTCAATGCTGAGTCTGTAGATTTGATAGTGGATGAATCGATTATGTAGTCGCCACTACCTGCTAGAGCCATGCCAATCCAAGGAGCATCGAACGATCCTTGATTTGAATTGAATGAACCGTCGAGTTCGATATCAGATAATGTGACTGTGCCAGAGGTTCGGATATCGATTGGAGTCTCGCCACTGGTTGAAACGTACACTGCGTCAGAGATTGTTAGATTACCTGCCGACCAAGAATTAACGAGGCGTTCTCCTGACATGTTAACATCTGAAATTGTAAAGCCAGCTGAGTCCATAGATACGATAGCGTTGGTCGAAGTCCCAGACATTCCTTCGATGTCTCCGCTAACGCCTGCAGAAATACTGACTGCATTTCCCACTCCAGAAAGGAATTCCAAATCTGCCAAGTCTGCTGTGCCTCCAGTCAGAGTGATTCCAGTTCCTGCATTCATGAACTCAACATTATTCAGAACTAAATCGCCGCTTGAATGAACTCCTCCGGACATATCTGATAATTCGCCATTTGAAATATCGGCATCCCCGGTTACTCTTAATCCGTCTATATCTACATCATTTGCCATGAAGTCTTCAATAGTTGCAGAACCAGCAACCTCGATTCCGATTAAACAATCAGCAACAGCAAGGTGTTTGGCTTGCAGTAAACCATCAACAATCAAGCAAGACTTCGCATTAGAGACTGTTACATTATCTAATGAGGCCGAACCTGTAGAGGAAATTGTGAGGGAATCCCAAACTCCGGCATTGTGAGATCCAGCCCCTGTCGTTTGGATTGAAGACATGATTGTTGTATTGTCTGCAACTAGGTTTCCATCAACCTTCAACCAATAATTTCCCATATCGATTGTTGTACCTGATTTCAAAGTCAATGTGGTGCCTTTGCTAACTGTATAATTTCCAGTCATGGTATGATTTCCAGAAATTTCTACATCTTGTGTAGTCACTGTGTCACTAGCAATTACCGATGTAATTGAAGATAGTATAACAAGGGCAGTCAGCACTAACGCGCGGATTCTCATAATGAGCGGTGACCCCTCATCTACCATGAACTCATTCCCTTCGAGTCTCCTACGGAGACTCAATTTGAGGTAAATGGAGACTCACATGTAAAAATGGGCCTGCCCAGATTTGAACTGGGGTCTGACGGCCCCCAGCCGCCAAGTATAGGCCAAGCTAACCCACAGGCCCTTTAGTAGGGAATTGGATGTGTTCGCAAGCGATTCATTGGCGAGGTGCACTGAATGGTGCGACCTCTGTAATCAAATCAATATGTGAAACATACATTCGGCGGCAGCAGTATCTGTCTAAACCGACCTCATCAAGAGCGGTCATGACGTCAATTCCTGCATCCTTCTTTTCATTGAACTCTTCCCACTTATGTGCAATTAGAGCGCCACAACTGAAACAACGTACTGGAATAATCATCTAAATCACCTGTATGATTTCTGCTTCTTACGGCGAGCACCACGACCGAGTTGATGTTTAGGCTCCTTGCGGCGAGGATCGTTTACTAGTAGGCTACGATCGAATCGTAGGTACTCGTCACGAAGTTCCTCATCAAGGCCTTCTGCACCGCCATTGTAGTGAACTAGTCCACGAGCGATTGCGGTTCTAATCGCATCGGTCTGGCCCATTATTCCACCACCATGGGTTAGGATATTGATGTCTACCTTAGCTAGACGCTTCATTGCATCTGCAATGATTAGGGGCTCCATTGCCTTACGGCGTGATAGAGCTGGTTGTAGAATCTCGATAGGTTCGCTGTTAACACGCACTCTACCCTTGCCAGCCTTTACGGTAGCACGAGCAACTGCGGTCTTTCTCTTACCAGACATGTGTACAACTTTCTTTCCTTTACGAGCCATCACTGCTCACCTCCGTTCCAACGGTGCGCTGGTGCGCCGAGGTTGGCGCTGATGTCTCCCAAACGTACGAAGCGCATTGGGAGTTCACGGCGAATCTGGCTGTCATCACCTGCTTCATGACCTTCAGGAAGATCACCAGATAGGTGGCTTGGGCAGCCAATTTCTACACGTAGATTGCGTAGTGCTTTGCGACCACTGCTCTTTGCCTGGTATGGCAGCATTCCTCTCACGGTTCTCTTCAGAATCATGTCAGGCATACGAGGGAAGAAAGGTCCCTTTCGAGCGTGGTTTAGAGCGTATTTGTCGTGATATGTTGCAAAGACAGAGACTGGCTTTCCGGATACGATTGCCTTTTCTGCGTTTACAATAACGACTTGGTCGCTGTTTCCAGCACGTGTACTCTTCAGAAGAAGAGATGCGACTGTGCTAGCCAAACGGCCTAGGACTAATCCGTCGGCATCATAGACGTATGTTGTGCTATCAACCAAGGATGTACACCCCCGATCCGTTTGGGTTTTCGTTCATTAATTCAGCTAGTGAAAGAACTCGTCCTCCAGCAGCTTCAATCTTCTCACGGGCTCCAGCGCTAATGCTGTATGCGGCGACGTCATGCTTAGCCGAGACTTCACCACTGCCGAGCAACTTGCCTGGAACGAGGACTGTTACGCCCTCGGGGCAGTGGCGGCTCAAGCGGCTAAGGTTCGGATTTGCCCAGTTACTTCGACTCTTTGAAAGTCGTCGTGCGACATCTCGCCACAAAGCTGCGCCGGTCTCGCGAGACTGTGCCTTCAAATCGCCGATTAGACCGACTAGATTTGGGTTTGTCTTGCTTACGGGTT
>MDSV01248847.1_pt1 | contig 12782 bp, 7 predicted proteins | sample 810851 | NCBI WGS metagenome assembly MDSV01 (sample SAMN05326640, study PRJNA326480) | marine metagenome | isolation source: seawater | place: Atlantic Ocean: North East | collected 2012 | reverse complement strand
TTAGGGGTAATTTAATCGAATTTGCTAAACAGTATTTTCCAAATACATATAACGATTTTAATGAAGCATCACCAGGTATGATGTTTATTGAAATGGCAGCGTATGTAGGTGATGTACTTTCTTACTATATAGATTCACAATTTAAGGAATCATTACTAGCATATGCTGAAGAAAAAAGAAATGTATATAACATAGCTCAATCATTTGGGTATACACCAAAAGTAACTTCTGCTGCAGAATCTGTTTTAGATGTATTTCAAACAGTACCAGCTTTAAATAATAAACCCGATTATAGGTATGCATTAACTGTAGATGCTGGAACTACTGTACAAGCCTCCTCTAACAATACAGTATTTAGAACATTGGAGGATGTTAATTTTAAATATTCAAGTTCATATGATAAAAGAGATGTTTCTATATTTGAAACTGATGGAGGAGCTCCCACTAAATTTTTATTGAAAAAAGAAATAAAAGCACAAAGTGGAACTATAGTTACTGAATTTTTTGATTTTGGTTCAGCTGAAAAATACTCACAATTAAAATTATCAAATGCAAATGTTATTGAAATAATATCTTGTACCGATAGTGATGGAAACAAATGGTACGAAGTAGATTCTTTAGCAAGAGACACAGTTTTTGAGGATATGGAAAATAACACAACTAACGATCCAGTATCCGTTGTTGATAGAGACACAGCACCTTATATTTTAAAATTAAAAAAGACATCTCGTAGATTTACAACTTATATAAATGAAAATGATGAAGTTGTTTTACGTTTTGGTGCTGGAATTTCAGATAATCCTGATGAAGAGGTTATTCCAAATCCAGATAGTGTTGGTTCTAATTTACCTGGTAGTCCAAGTTATTTAACTGATGCTTTCGATCCAAGTAATTTTCTTAAAACAAGAACATTTGGATTAGCACCATCTAATACAACTCTTACTATAAAGTATGCATATGGTGGTGGATTGGATGATAATGTAAATTCAGGAGATATAACTGATATAACAAGTATTAGTTATACAATACAAGACAGCCTATTATCATCTACGTTAGTTCAAAATGCAAAAGATTCGGTAGCCTTTACTAACTCAAGTCCAGCTAAAGGTGGTTCAGCTGGACAAACTGTTAGGGAAGTTAGAGAAAGTGCTTTAGCACACTTTCAAGCACAGCAAAGAAATGTTACTAAAGAAGATTACATTGTTAGAGCATATTCATTACCATCTAAATATGGTACGGTTGCTAAAGTTCATTTTGTACAAGACGACCAGTTAAATAAATCAGCTGATATTGCTAACTTAGAACGAGAAATAACTGAAGAGGATATTGGTTCTACTGTTTTATCATTACAGACTGGAAGAATACCTAATCCATTAGCTATGAATATGTATACACTTGGATTCGATTCTTCTAAAAGACTTACATCTTTAAGTGAAACAGTCAAAGGTAATTTAAAAACTTACCTATCCCAATACAGAATGGTTACGGATGCAATTAATATCAAAGACGCATACGTGATAAATATAGCTGTAAAATTTGGTATTTTAACAAAAACTGGATTTAATAAACAAGATGTGCTTTTAAGGTGTATTGCTACTTTACAAGATTTTTTCAATATAGATAGGTGGCAAATCGGACAACCAATTGTTTTAGCTGATATAGCCTATGAGTTATCATTGGTAGATGGTGTAGCCACAGTTGTTCCACCAGCAGATAATAATCCGAACAACTTGCCAGTGGTAATAGAAAATAAATTTAGAACTGGTGATGGTTATTCGGGAAATTTTTATGACATAACTAGTGCTTTAAAAGAAGGGGTTCTATATCCATCTTTAGATCCAAGTATATTTGAATTAAAGTATCCTAATTCAGATATAGAGGGAAAGGTGCTTGGGGATAACTTAGGTGTGGGGGTATAGATAAATGCATTATTTTACATTCGCTGAAAAAGACTCAACAATATATGAAGCTAGTTCCAGTTTAAACTCTGGCTTAGATGAAATACTAGAAGTAAGAAAGGACGTAAGTGATTCTGGAAATACGGTAACCGTTTCTCGTGCATTGATACGATTTGATTTAACTTATATTTCAGCCTCAATGGTTAGAAAATCTATAACAAATCCAAAATTTTATTTAAACTTGTATGATGCAGGTCAAACTGCATTAGCAACATCACAAAGTTTATATGCATATCCTGTAAGTGGTTCTTGGACTATGGGAGATGGTCGTTCATATGATAATCCAATTACTGAAGAGGGTTGTAGTTGGAAATATAGGAATGGCTCAACGGATGGCGTATTATGGACACATCCTGCACTACCAATAAGTTCTTCCGGTGCTGTGTGGATAAGTGGAAGTGGATATGAGGCATCTCATTCAATAGGTCATAAAACTGAAGATGTTAGGATGGATGTTACCGATATTGTTAATAAGTGGCTATCAGCAGATATATCAAATGAAGGATTTTTAGTTAAACGAAGTGGTAGTATTGGTAATACGGATAGTGGTAGTGATGAGGGTAGTACAAAAAGACTTGGTAGTTTACTATTTTTCTCATCAGATACACATACAAAATATCCACCTACGTTAGAAACAGTTTGGAATGATTCAAAGTGGTCGACTGGTTCTTTATCACCAATAACTGGTTCAGATTTAGAAGATTCACTTATTTATATGAAAGGATTAAGACCTGAATATAAAGAAAAATCAAAAGTTAGATTTAGGTTAGTTTGTAGGGAAAGATTTCCTGCAAAAACTTATTCAACAACACCATCTAATTTATTGGTAAAAACACTACCAAGTGCTTCTTCATATTACTCAATTAAAGATGCAGAAACGCATGAAGTAGTAGTTCCTTATGGTAGTGGTTCACTTTTGAGCTGTGACAGTAATGGTAATTATTTTAACCTTTGGATGGATGGTTATCAACCAGAAAGATATTATACAATAGAGTATAGGGTGCAAAGTGGTAGTGGAACTACAGATGAGATAGACCAGTATTTTGACGAGGGATTTACATTTAAGGTATCTTTATAATGCCGTACACATCAGAAGAATTAAGAGATGTTGATTTTTATGCAGAATTTTTGGATAGGAAAGAAAGAGCTTATTTAAAAAGATTGAGTAATAGTGCATATGCTGGATTTACAAGAGATGATGGAACGCGTGTTTCATTTCAAGCTATGGAAGATAGCCAATTGGGTTTTGAGGATGCTAATTTGCAAACAGATGGAGTATACAGTACATTCGTTTCCGCTCTAAGTAATAATGCAGGAATTCAACTATTGAATATTTTGAACGCTGAATTTAATGATTATATGAATGACCTTTCAAACTTACAAGGTTCTTCAGCTGAGTCTCTTCAGCAGTCAATTGGAGAATCTTTTGCATCTGGAGAAATGCCAACACAGTATAATCAAGCTGATGTTCCAACATATATAAGAGAATTAGCTTTAGGTAAGCCATATAATGGAAAATATCCAGAGTCTACTAAAACAACGAATTTAGAAAATATGATAGATAGAAGTATATCAGAATTATCTAAAGCAGAATTTGCAGAAAGATTGCCAGATGGTATATCAAATGGTGATGTTATAACAAATGAATTTGCAGATGACACAAGAAAATGGTTAATTCAAAATAATCAAAAAAGAATATTTCCTGATTTAGCAACTTTTTATGGAACTGTTACTGATTGGGGTAGTGTAAAAACTTTATCTATGAGCGAATTAAACACACTACCTGATGGGGAGCCCGTAGATTAATGTCAACAAGATTAAAAGAAAACGATACAGAGTTAGTTTTAACCGGTAAAACCATAAATTTATCTGATCCTAAGAATGCGTATATGGGTGGTGAATTTTTGTCTAATATGAAAGATTATATAGAAGCTTTAATTTACGATGTTAATGATAACTTTTTAGAAAAAACTATAGTGGATACGAATGATTATGTAGTTAACCCAAATAAAGGAATACAATTAAAAACAGGAACCATACTTAGAAAGATGGGATATGATAGAGGTAAATTTATTGTTAAATATAATTTTTTAAGATTGGTTGCTGGTTCATATGAAAATGTAGCTGTTGATTCGGATAACAATATTACCGAATATGTTGCAGGTGAAACTAGACTAAAAGAATATAAATATTTTATACATGAAATATCAGATTCTAGAAAAGAAGTTAGACTTGCAACACAAAACATAAATGATGAACAATATTTAAGAGATTTTTATGATGCACAAAGAACGAAAAAGAGGGTAAAATCAAATCTAGGTGATTCTAGTGTATTAGAATTTATTAATGGAAATCCTAATAGTACGGCTATTGAAATGAGATTTGCAGATCCTAATAGTACATTTAAAAAAGAAATGGTTGGTGGTACTATTGTTGTTCCAAATGCATTTATAACAAATTACATTGAAACTTTTACACCACCTACAGCAACTGGAAATCAACCAGTGTTATTTGAAACAGAAGGTGATATGCAAGCTAGATTCTTTATCGACAGAGATGCTAGTTATACAGAAATAAATAATAATAATGGTTCATTTGGTGATCCTATGCTTGCATTAGCAATTGAAAGGTTTAGTAATAATGGTGAGGGTTTTTCTGATAATCACGTATTCTCTTCAGAAGAATCTAATGGTTTAAGTTTTACGGGTAACACGAAAAGTATGGATAAAATATGGGATTTAACCGATAGCGTATTTGATACTGTTAACTTTGAATATCAATCAGCTTATGTTGTTATAAGAAGTAATTCAACTCTAGCATCGAATGAGGCACCAACAACATACGAGTGGGAAGTTACTGGATATGATAAGGATACAAATCCAACTCGCTATGACGCAATAATACCAAGACCAATTGGTGATTCGGAAGGTGGTGATTTTCAAATACAAACACAGGTAACTGGTGAAACAAACCTTGCTGTACCAACTGGTGCTAATCTTTATCAAGCTAAACTAGAGGATTCCACAGATGGTAGTACACTTGTACTTGAGCTATATTCAAAGGATGTTCATATTGGTATTAAATTAACAGTTAGTCAAGCTTTTGGTGGAAGTAGTTCAACATCAACAATACACCTCCCGTGTATTATAGAGACACATTAAAATGGCTAATCCAATTATAGAATTACCATTATCAGATGAGTTGTTTAATAGACAACAAGACAATTCTGCAATCCCAGCTGGAGGATTACCCGAAGAAACTACTGATGCATCTAATCCTTATACTTTTGAGGAAGAAGTTACTGGGTTAGGTTCAGAGGGAATATTTTCATATAATAGTGGCTTGTACGAAAATGTGACTAATAATGGTGCTACAGTTAATGTTGCACAATATGGACAAGCAATAGACATTAGTATACATAATGATTATATAACAGACGAGTTGGAAAGTTATCAAACGGTACATGGTATTAGGTGGGTGGTTGCTAGAGTTGACGATACTGTAAGTCCATATATTGAAAATGCTGGCATATATAGTGTAGTACAGGAAAATACTGGTTTTGGTGGTATTAATGCATATAATTTCAGAATAAGACTTGCTGATATAAATAATATCGCTGTTAATCAACAACAAGCTTATGTAATAAGAGCTTTCCCTTTAGTATCCAGTCAAAGTAATTCAGATCCTGATTTTGATACTTCTCTACCAGCAATTGAATTTATCGCTTCTCCTGTACCAGGTCAGGAAGAATTACCTGGTACAACTATCAGAACTCCACAATATGCACCATTTGTTGCTAAGATTACATCTGTTATAGAAACTGGTAATAGAATTACTATAAATCAAAGTTGGGATGAATTTCTTGATAAACTTGGTGACATAGAAGAACAAGTAATAGATCCAACTTCAGCGATTAGAAATTGGAATTTATCATATAAATCAAATGATAAAAGGGATTTAAACACTTATTTATATTTAGGTGATGATAAATTACAATTGGTAACAAATGTAAAAACAGACCAAAAGACATTTAAAGATTTACCATATTCAGCGGTATATAAATTATATGAACCATTACCGGAAGATATAGAAGAAAAAGATAATGTTTTTATTGTAAAGGAAATATTACCACAACATACACAAATGGTTGATTTAATTCCATTTGAACAGGAAGAAGATGTATTAGTATTAAAAATACCAGATACTCCAGCAGACGCGTCACCTATAACAAAACGAGAGGTAGAGTTAAAAAATTATAACGATTTAATTACTACGGATGCTAGGTTACAAAAGGAAATAGTAGATAAATACATAAGTGGTAGTGAAAAACCCGTTGATTTAAGTGTAGAATATTCTCAGTATGAAAATTTTATCAATTTTTCTTCAGCTGAAAAAAGATTAGGAAACTTTAAATATAAAATCGAACAGATTGAAGAGTACACTTCATTGAGTTCTTCTTTTGCTGCAACAACTAATGGTAGGTCTGATGCTGATAAGTATGATGACCAAATTAGATATGTTAAAAATAGTTTTGATGGATATGAAAATTATTTATATAATACAAAATCAACTTACAAATCTAGTTCAATCGGAGAATTTCCTGATGCATCTTGGCCTAAAACAGGTAGTGGAACATATTTAGATCCTTATAAACCAATTAGTTCTTCCCATGCTGATTTTACCTCTTGGTATGGTTCTGTTTCAAGCACAACTGGACAAATATATAGTGCGTCACTTTACGATAGAAATAATCCAAATAGATTAGTTAACTTACTACCAGAACATATAAGTTCTGATGTTGGTAATTCACAATTTTTAGATTTTATGGATATGGTTGGTCAACAATTTGATGAGCTATGGTCTTACATAAAAGCTCTTTCAGAAATTACAGATAGACAGTCTGATTTAGAAAAAGGTTTTTCTAAGGATTTAATTTTTAATTTAGCACAATCCCTTGGTTGGAATGCACAAGACGGAAAAGATTTATTAGATTTAAGTAGAGTTGGTTTTGGTCAAAAATTAAGTGGAACTACATATTCATTGTATACATCAGGTTCATCTGTTTCACCTCCAGAGGGTGATGTGTCAAAGGAAATAACAAAAAGACTTATTGCTAGTATGCCGTACCTTCTTAAATCAAAAGGTACTATTGGTTCATTAAAAGGTTTATTAAATTGTTATGGTGTACCATCTAGCATATTAAGGGTAAGAGAATATGGTGGATTACAAGAACCAAAACAGAGAGAAGCATTTGAAATTGCTAGAAAATTTACTAAAGCATTAGGATTTAGAGGTGGACAATATGTCTCAAGTAGCTGGTCAGATGATACCACTTCTGGTAGAAAACCAGAAACAGTAGAAATGAGATTTAGGTCGGTTAGTGGGTCTGACCAAGTATTAGTTCAAAAAGATGACAGTTGGGCAATTAAATTAAAAGACAATAATTCAGCTGATAATTATGGAACAGTAGCTTTTGTGTTGTCGGGTTCAGATGGATTCAAAACAGTAAGTTCTTCAGCTCTACCAATATTTGATGGTGACTACTATTCAGTAATGTTACAAAAGACAAAAGTTAATACGGAATTATTTCCACATCCATCATTTGATGCGGATACTCTATTCAATCCACCATTTTTAACACAATCCTTTTCAGATAACGCTGTAAATGGTGCACTTGAAATAGTAAGTAGTTCTAATGTAGCTAGAACTGGAACTAAAAGTTTAAGACATATTAATACATCTGATACTCAACCATCCCATACTTTATTTTTTAATAATCCGAATGTTGCATATGGTTCATCTACGGCATCAGTAACTTCTGCTACTTTAGGACAAACATTCACACTTTCAGCTTACGCTAAAGTTTCTGCTAGTGTCGTAGATTCTATTGGTCGTTTAAAAGTATTTGAATTAGATTCCAATGAGGAAATGGTAAATGTAGATGAAGATCCAGATAAAGCCCCTGCTTCAGGAATACAAGCACTTAATTCTATTGGTGGTGTAAAAACTTCTGAAAACGTTGGATTGGATGAAAGTGAATGGAGACAAATATCCGTAACTAAAACAATAAGATATTCAAACACTGCAAAATTAGGTGTAAGATTTGAAAATTTAAAACCAAATTCTACAATCTATTGGGATGATGTTTCTCTCAGAAAAGGTTCGAACAATACAGATAATATTAATGATGCTTTTAATTACAATTTATTTGTAAAAAAATACGAAGCTGGTTTAGATAGAATACTTTATTCAGCTAAAACAAATTTAACAATTACCGGTTCAAATACAGTCACACAATCATATAATGCTTCTTGGACTGGTAGTGGTGGTTTATATATTGGTGGAAAGCCAAGTTCTGCTTTTGGTAATCAACTAACTGGTTCTTTGATGGAGTTTAGGTTGTGGAATGAACCATTGTTAGAAAAATACTTTAATATTCATGTTATGAATCCAAAATCTTATGTTGGTAACACAGCATCATCATCTTATTATTCATTAGTACGAAGATATTCATTTGATGACAACACCACTTTATCTGGTGGTTCAACTATAAGAGATGTGAGTGCAAATCAAACTGATACTGTAACTGGAGCCGCAGTGGGGTTTGGTGGTGTAAATACATTTGAATCCGTTGAGGATAAAACTAAAACAATGGTGCCAAATTATGGACCAAATAGAAGAAGTGCAACAAAAATAAGAATAGAAAATAATGCATTGAGTGGTAGTGGTGCTAATTTAAGTGTTAATGAAAGATTTGATGTAAGTTCAAATGATTTTGCTCCATTAGATTCACCTAAAGTTGGAATATACTTTTCACCAACTGATGTGGTAAATGAAGATATTGTTTTATCATTTGCAAATTTAGATTTTAATCAATATCTTGGAGACCCAAGAGATAATTTTGAATTACATTATCCAGAGCTAAGAGATATTGCAAATGAATATTTTCAAAAATATAGTGGTAAAAATGATTTTTGGGATTACATGCGTTTAGTAAAATACTACGACCAATCAATATTTAAACAAATAAAAAAATTAATACCAGCAAGGTCAAAACCACATTTAGGTACTGTAGTTGAACCTAATATCTTTGAAAGGTCGAAGTCTCCTGTACAAAGAAGCAATCCATCTTTTACACTACCATACTATGATACTAAAATAAATTTAACAAATTTTCATTATAACATAGATGCAAATCAAGAAGCAAGTCATTCTGTGATGAAGATTGAAGCTGAATATCCAGTTTATGAGGGTGAGATTGATAAGAGTATACGGTCATTTGAATTACCATCATTATACAAATTTGATTTTAATGATAATTTCGATGATAGATCTTTGTATGTAAGTGCTTCAGCGACATATGGTGGGCCAAGCTCTGTTTACCAAGAACCTACTGGTTCTATAATTTTAAATAATAGACTGTCTGAACTTAATCAACAATATAAATTTTTCTATACGAGTTCTGTCGAATTTGATAATAGTCAAAAATATAGTCTTGATAATTTTGTTCACTTTTATAGTTCAAAATCTCTACACCCAACAGATTTAGATACAGAGTATCAAAATACCACAGCATTTAGGAGAATGTGTTTTGAGGGTGTAAAGAATACTAAAAGTACAACGATAGATGGTGATTATCCGGTTGTTATTAGAACAACTTCACCAACAATAGCAGTACCAACTAATGCTGCTGATTCTAATTTGAAGGTTGTGGATGACAAACTCAAATAATAAAATGATTAAAAATATACATTATAGATATTTATTTTTAGAAAAGTTATATCAATTTATAAATCTTTGGAGACAATAATATGGGATTTTTAGATAATTCAAGTGTTACCGTTGACGCAATTTTAACAAAAAGAGGTAGAGAAATTCTATCTGAGGGCGGTGATTTAAATATAGTAAAATTTGCATTAAGTGATGAGGAAGTAGATTATAGTTTATATGATGTTACTCATCCAAACGGAACTGATTCATATGGTTCTGTTATAGAAAATATGTCGTTGCTTGAAGCTACGCCTAATAGAACTAATTTCAGAAGTTTTTTAGTAAACCAATCATTAGCTGGTGCTAAAGTTAACATTGATAGTTTAACTTACTCTAACGTAGATACCAATTCTAATATTTCATTAAGTCCAGCTACCATTGGTGCACCAGCAGAACAATACACATTTTATATTGAAAACACAAATGTAGTTAAATTTGCTAATTCAGCAGATTCTATGTCGATTACATCGACTAGTGCTACTTTAGTAGCTCAATCTATAAACCCAGGTGCGACTACCACAGTAACTATTACCGGTTTAACTTCTGGTATAACTAATGTGGTTACCATATCCGTTAAAGCTGATGCATCTTCAAATACAGATCCAACTGGACCTAAACGTAGGAGAAAGAGACGAAGATTAGGTAATGCAGGAGCACAAGAGACTGGTACTACAACAGCACCAGCAGGTGGTGGTGGTAACAGACTATATTAATAAAAGGACAATGAAATATGTATAGAAATTTTACAGATAATGATACAAGCACTGATATAGGGATAGTTACCTCTGGTGTTTGGCAAGATGGTGCTTCGAGTATAGAAACCTTCTTTTCTTCATCAACACAATATACGAACACAGGTGATTATAATATTGATGTTTATCGATATAATCCTGGTAACAACGCATCTGCTTCAGTTCAATTTGGCTTAGTTTATGGTCATAGAGACGGTAGTGGTTCTTTAGGAACAAAAGGTGCTAGTGGTGATAGAACAACTGCTGCTGCATTTGGACAATTTAATAGTTTAATAAATCCTCCAGAAACAACAGCTTTTACGTTTCAAGGTAATAGTACATCTAAACAATTTTATGCAATTGTGCTTAATAGGGCTAGAATGAGAGAAGCTATTGAACCAGGAGGTTGGGAGTTACACTTAGGATTTGGTTCTACTGGAAAAGTAAAATTAATTGATGATTCTTCCACTAATAAAGGTGGTAATACGAATCAAAGAAATTTTGCTCCAGAGTATAATGTTGTTAGTGGAACTTTAATTGGTGGTACTACTATACAAACTACCGCTGGTAATGAAAATTCTACGATGGGCTCATATGGAACATTTTATCCAAATTTAGGAATAATAGTTTTAAATCCAGAACGATTGAGTGGAGCTCCTCTTGGATTACTAACGGCTAGTGGTTCAAATACCGATAATAGAAATAATAGGTTGTTATTTAATTCAATTGTAAGTGGTTCTTACTTTCAGATGAAACGGAAGGAAGAAATTACTTCAACACATTATTTTGTACGAGCAACTGCAAATGAATTTAATGCAACTACCAATGAAACCTTTTATACAGAGTCTATAGCTGGTACTAAACAAGTTATTGCTGGTTTAGCTACTGATCCTAAAACTTATATTACGACTGTCGGATTATATAATAATGCTAGTGAATTATTAGCTATTGCTAAGTTAAGTAGGCCAATATTAAAATCAACATCGAGAGAAGCTCTTATCAAAGTAAAACTCGATTTTTAGTAGGATCTTATCATGTCATTCAAGAATCTTGAATCTGAAGATATCCTACTCTCAACATTTGAAGTCCATAAAACATTTGTTGTAACTAATGAAGATAGCGGTAGCGGAGTTTATTCTTTTCCAATAACAAAAGGTACTGATGCTACTCAATATGGATGGAATGTTGACGAATCAGATTCTAAGACTATTTCAGCGAGTGTGTTTTACAATATTCCAAATTATTACGTTATCAATAATTTATATTATCGTGACATAGCTCAAATGGCAGGTAATATAGACTACATAGTTGGTACACCGACTAATGTAAATCCAGTTGTAACCTATACAGAAACTAGAAATTTATATGATACTGTTGATAATCCATCACAAATGCCTTTGAGGAGACCATTTACAAGACAACTTCATTTGAGCGGTAGTGTAATATCAGTTCCACAAAGACTTTATGGTGAATCTATAAATTTAGATTCTGTAAAATTAACTGATGATAGTGGGCCGTCAACTATTATTTTACAAGATGATGGTTATGGTAATTTGTATGATGTTGCTTTTAGTTCAAGCTATGCTAACAAAACTCCAGATTCTAATATGAGTGGTAGTGTTGTAGGCAATATTTTTTATGATGATGGAATTATTGTAATAACTGATACCGGATCTTATTCAAATGTTGGACTTGGAGAGGGGACGGATGGATTTAATTTACAATTTGATTCAACACAAACTATTTATGAACGTGAATATTCTTGTAGAATAGGTGAGAATGAATTTCAACATACTAATAATAGAAGTTTAAAAAGTGGACAAAGTGGCAGCGTTGCATTTTTTGGTAATAAGTATGTTGATGAGATATATAAAAATTCAATTTATGATGAATATCCATATGGTTTAACTGGATTTGCAACAGGATCATTTAAAAATACTCAATATGAAATTGGTACTGAATTGATAGGTGAAGCTTCACATTCAAACTTTGCTACTTATGTTACAACTATTGGATTGTATAATAATTCAAATGAATTATTAGCTATCGGAAAAACTGCAAAACCAATTAAAAATGATAAAGAATTAGCACTATCTTTTGTAGTAAGATTTGATACTAATTAATATTTATTATTGTACAAAACTTTTTTAGGAGAAAACAGATGTTAAAGAGAACTATAATAGGTTTACTATTAACCTCATCTTTGTTTAGTCAGAACTTTTTTACTAACTTTTTTAAGTATTCCACAGCTTATTCAAGTTTTAGTTTAAACGCTCCTCGCTATCAAGATGATAGGTTTGCTATTATCGGTGGTTTATCTACA
>MDSV01244348.1_pt1 | contig 12784 bp, 21 predicted proteins | sample 810851 | NCBI WGS metagenome assembly MDSV01 (sample SAMN05326640, study PRJNA326480) | marine metagenome | isolation source: seawater | place: Atlantic Ocean: North East | collected 2012 | reverse complement strand
TACTAGATAATTCACCATCACCATCAACTGTTCCATCATCATTGATGGTGTAATTTTTTTATATAATATTTTTTACAAATTTCTTCAATAGACATGGTTTATATATTAAAAAAATCTATTATTATTTGTTTTTAACAATTATTATTAGTATATTGTGTTGTGAAATTTATAATTGATAAAATATCGTATATAATAAATAAAAGTAAATTACCCAAAGAAGGTTCTTTATACACTTATAAGAAAAAGAATAGTTTACATAACGGAACCACAGGTATAGTAAAACACCAAAATTGTGGTAAAAGATTCTCACTTAAAACAAGCAGTGGTTGGATAACAAATATTAAACCAAAGTAAATAAATAAATATAACCATAAATAAATGTTTGTTGATTTGAGTAACTATAAAGAAAATATGAATAAAATTATATTATTTTTAACACTATTGTTAATTATTTTAGTTTCATTTATTAAATACAATGAAACTAATTATTTACGCGATTTAGATCAAAACTCCTTTAAAAGAGGTGAATATTTACAATACGATGTTTCGTATGGATTTTTTAATGCTGCTAAAGCTACTTTAGAAATTGATAATAATATTCATAAAATAAATAATAGAAATTCTTTTAGAATAATTGGAAAAGGTAAATCATCTGGAACATTAAGATGGTTTTTCAAAGTAGATGATAGATATGAAACTTATGTTGATGAAAAATCAATTTTACCACATAAATTTATTAGAAGAGTAAGAGAAGGTAATTATTCTTTAGATAGAGAAATTAATTTCAATCAATACACAAAAAAAGCAATTGTTTATCAGAAAGACACACAACAATTTAACATAGATACAAATTCACAAGATTTATTATCTACTCTTTACTATGCTAGGACATTAGATTTAAATTCGGCTAAAATAGATCAAGAATTTATAATTAATACATTTTTTGATAAACAAATGTATCCTTTAAAGATAAGATTTTTGGGAAAAGAAGACATTGAAACAGATTTAGGTGAATTTAGTTGTTTAAAATTTAGACCACTTTTACAAGAAGGTAGAGTTTTTAAAGAACAAGAAGATATGACAATTTGGATCAGTGATGATTTAAATAAAATACCAATAAGATTAAAAACAAATCTTTTAGTTGGATCTATAAAAATGGACTTAGTTAAATTTAGAAATTTAAAACATAAATTAGAAAAAATAAAATAAAATGGTACCTAAAGAATTACTATACACTAAAGAACACGAATGGGTTAAATTAGAAGGAAACATAGCAACAATAGGTATTACTGAATTTGCACAATCAGCACTTGGTGATATAGTATATGTTGATGTTGATACTGAAGGTGATGTTTTAAATGTTGATGAAGTATTCGGAAGTATTGAAGCTGTTAAAACCGTATCAGATTTATTTACACCATTACCAGGAATTATAATTCAAGTAAATGAAGATATAGACAACGAACCAGAATTGGTTAATACCAGTCCATATGATAAAGGATGGATTATTAAAATGGAGCTAAATAAAGATGTTGATTTAAACGACTTATTATCAGCAGAAGAATATAAGAATCTGACAGAATAAAAAATAATTAAATAAATGACTACTAAAGAAGATTACAATAAAGAGTGGATTGAACTTTCACAACAAATGCAAGTATTAGAAGGAAAAAGAAGAGAATTATATAATAAACATAGAAAAGAATTCGGACCTATTGATTTAGTATCAGAAAAAAACCCTTCTATGTTTTATGATTTAAATAGAATTGATATTAATATATCTAAATTAAATTAAATGAATAAAGAAGATTTTACACCAGGTGAATACTATATAGCCAATGAAGATAGTTGGTTTATTGAAGGAACAAAATGTTTATATGTTAAACATTTATATAATGATTTTGGAGTATTTGAAGGTAAAATTAAATTAGAAAACACTACAACTAAGACTTGGTGGAATAAACATAAAGTTGGTGATATAATTGATGATAGAGAATCTTGTTCATATAAAGAATTCAAAAAAATAAACAAATGAGTGAATATTATACACCAAAAATAGAAGAATTCCATGTTGGTTTTGAATATGAAGAATTTTGTAACGATGAGTGGCATAAAAAACAATATAAACAAGATAACTTTTTAAACCATGACTTTGAATGTGTTTTTGAAAAATATAAAACAAGAGTTAAATATCTAGATAAAAAAGATATTGAAAGTTTAGGTTTTAAACAAGTTGGATATTCATTCTCTAGACCCTTATTTGTAAAAAATGATTTAAATTTAATATTAGATGATATTAAAAGAGAAATAAGTTTTAGTAATATTAAAAATATAAACTTTAAAATTAAAAATAAATCTGAATTAAAGAAGATTGTTGAAATGTTAGGAATAGTAGTTTAAATATATTAAAAGAATTTTTAACTTATTATCTCGAAATTCTTTTCAAACATATCTTTACCAAAAGTAGTAAATCTACCATCATCATAAGCTACAGAGTATTTTTCACCAGATTTAAAATAATTATATTTATATCCTTTGAAAAAATTCAAGCCTCCTTTTTTGTGCTTTAATGTGTTATTACATAAAACTACTCCATCTTTATTGGAATTTTCGTTTATGTAATTTTCCCATAATTTTAAATACTTCATATAAACATATATATAAAATATACAAACACATTTTTATCAAAAAATATATAGTATATGAGAATATTTAATGAATCAGTAAAAAACATAAGAGTTAATATACTTTTTTCAATAATAACCATATTACTAATATTTTCCTATATTAACGTATCAGGTAATTGTACATTAGATGTTTATATTAGACCAGCTAAAGGATTTGATGGAGGTGGTCAAGTTACTATGTCATTTTCTACAGGTAAAGAACTTAATAAAATTTTTAAATCTAACACATATAAGTATGATAAGTTATATGCTTATTATGATAATGAAGGAATTACTACATGGTATGAGATCATTGAAGATAACACATGTGGTGATGTAGTATATGAACAATGTATAAATGGTATGAAAAGCATTATTAACGCAAAAGATACTGATGGTAAACTTTGGAAAATAGTAGTTTATAAATAAATTTACATAAGAAATGAGAAAATTAAAAACATTTGAAAAATTTAATGAATCAGTTGGTGATATTAATTTACCTAATGAAATATCTATTTCTGACTTTATTGATGAGTTAAATAAAAAATCACCATTACCAGTAAGTAAACAAGTTATATTAGATTGGTGGGAAAAGAATTTATCAATGATTAAAATATTTTACTTTCCGTTTAAAAACAATCAAATAATGGGTTGTTTCTTTACAGGAAATAAAATAGCTGTTAACTCTACATCATTTTCACCAAGTGATATGAAACTTTTTATAACATTACACGAATCAAAACATGTATTACAAGATGTTGATGGTACGGTTGAAGAAAAATATTTTAAAACCGTTGTAAATGAAAATAAAGAAGAATTTCTTATTAATTATAAAATGTTAGAAGAAGATGCTAATGACTTTGCTATAAACGGATGTAAAGAAATGGGATTGAATAATATCGTATCAAGTGAACAAAGATTAAGAATGAATGAAAACATAGGTGAGATTATTTATAACATGATGTCAACTGATATTAAAAGAACAGGATCAACCACATTTTCAGAATTACTATATAGTCAAGTTTTATAAAAAATAATCTATAACTTATAAAACATTTTATAATAAATTCAATATATTTATTGACTTAATATAACCACACAATTTAAAAATATGGAATTAAATAAGATAATAAAGGAAGATTGTATTGATGGTATGTTGAAATTACCAGCAAATAGTGTGGATATATGTGTTACATCACCTCCTTATAACTTAGATATTAAGTACGGAACTTATGAGGATAATAAAACTAAAGAGGATTATTTATCTTGGTTGAGTGATGTGTTTGAAGCGGTTAAACATTGTCTTAAAGATGATGGACATTTTTGGTTAAATGTTGGATATAGTAATATTGATCCTTGGGTTGGTATGGATGTTGCTCAAATAGCTAGAAAACATTTCATATTACAAAATAATTTCACTTGGGTTAAATCGATAGCAATCAATGATGTTACTACTGGACATTTCAAACCTATCAATAGTAATAGATTTAGTAATCCTACTTGGGAACATTTATTCCACTTTACTAAGACAGGCTCGGTACCGTGTGATAAATTATCTATTGGTGTTCCATATATGCATGATTCCAATATTGATAAAGGCAGTAGAATGAGAGGTAGGATAGTTAAGAAACTTGGTTATGATAATCAAAATGATTTTAAGAAAAGAGCCACACAAGAAGAAAAAGATAAATTACATAAAGAAGTAAATGATAAATTGGCTAATAAACCAGTTGATTCAAATAGATGTAAAGGTAATTCTTGGTTCATTCCTTACGATACTATACAAAACAGAAGTAATCACCGTGGTAACCATCCAGCAACTTATCCAATTAAATTAGTAGAAGACTCTATAAAATTTAGTGGGTTAACAAGTGGAGTTCTATTAGATCCATTTATTGGATCTGGAACAAGTGCTATTGGAGCAAAAAAATTAGGATTGGATTATATCGGATATGATATAGATCAAGATTATATAAATTTTGCCGAGGATAGAATAAAAGACTTTTTTAAGCTTTAATCATTTCACAGGATAAGTATTTTTTCTTACTTACCATCTCACCATGTATAATAGATATTTCAGATATATCATTTGTAAGAAACTTCAATGTTGAGAAATTACTTTTATTTGTTGGTGATGTCCAATTACTTTCACATTTAGACAAATCAACAACTGATGAAAAGTATGAAACAATAATTCCATTTTCATCTATATTAAATCTAAACAATAAATGTATATCTGTTTTTGTATAACCATTACCTGTCCATGAATTACCTTCACCTAATGTGAGTTTACTTTCTAATAGAATATTACCCCATTTATAATCTCTACCTTTACCTTCATCAACTTCGAAACCATTTAAATGTGTTTTCATTATTCTAGTGAAGATAGTATCAATTACTGGTGATATCATTTTTGTTTTTTCTTGAGTTTGTCTATTATTGAAATATTCTTTGAAAGGTTGTTCAACAAGACTTTCTAATTGTGTTAATTTGTTTTCGTTCCATTCTTTAATAACTTCTGGAATACTTAGATATATAGCATCTATTAACTTCTTCATAATTATTATATCAACTTTGTATAATTTTGTTGACTAAATTATTTATGATGTTAACTGATATTATAAAAAATAATCTACAAATTATAAAACATTTTCCGATAAATTAAGTATATTTATTGGCTTATGACAAATCTTAAAGAACTCCGAAAAATATTCAAATTATTGAAAAATGTTAATATAAAAGACATTATTTCATTTATAGAAAAAAATCCTAAATTATTGAAAAGTTTAGGAAAACAAAAACACATACCAGCTAACTTTGATTCAGACTTTTACAATATCTTTGATAACTTATCTGAAGAAGACAATAAAGTAAGATTAAAGGTTAGAAACTTTATGGAAACTGAAGTTAAACCTATTATTAATTACTATTGGTACAAAGATGAATTTCCACATGAACTAATACCTAAACTAAGAGAATTGGATATATGTGGTTTATCATATAAAGGATATGGATGTCAAAACAAATCCTTCTTATTAGAAGGAATAGTAGCAGCAGAATTATCAAGAATTGATCCATCTTTATCTACATTCTTTGGAGTTCATTCGGGTCTTGTAATGGGTTCTATTTATTTATGTGGTTCAGAGGAACAGAAAAACTATTGGTTACCTAAGATGAGAGATATGGAGGTATTAGGTTCATTTGGACTAACAGAACCATTAGTTGGATCTGGAGCTGCTGGTGGATTAAATACTACTTGTGAGAAAAAAGATGGTAAGTGGATTTTAAACGGTCAAAAGAAATGGATTGGAAATTCTACTTTTTCTGATATCAATATTATATGGGCCAGAGACATTAGTGATAATAATGTTAAAGGATTTATTGTTGAATCTGGTAATCCAGGATTCTCTGTAGAAAAAATAGAAGGAAAGATATCCTTAAAGATAGTTCAAAATGGACTTATCACATTAGATAATTGTATCATAGAAGAAGAAAATAGATTACAAAACGCAAACTCATTTAAAGATACTAGTAAAGTTTTAAAAATGACAAGAGCTGGTGTAGCATGGCAATCAGTAGGGTTGAGTATGGGTGCTTATGAAACCACGGTTAAATATTGTAACGAAAGAAAACAATTTGGAAAAACAATAGATTCATTCCAATTAACACAATCTTATTTAGCTAACATGTTAGGTGATTTAACTGCTATGCAGAATATGGTGTTTAGATTGTCTCAGTTACAAGATAATGGAACCATGAACGACCAACAAGCAAGTTTAGCTAAAGTGTGGATAACGAAAGCTATGAGACGATTGGTGTCTACTGGTAGAGAACTATTTGGTGGTAATGGTATTTTATTAGAATATGATATCGCTAAGTATATGGCTGATTCAGAAGCTTTGTATAGTTATGAAGGAACGGCTCAAATCAACGAATTAATAGTTGGTAGAAGTATTACAGGAAAACAAGCTTTTATATAAATTTAATAATTTCTTAACCTAATAAAGTTAATGATTTTAACATATCAATAATATATAAATTAAATTATAAAATTATTGATATGAGAAAATTATTTAAAATAACATTGTTTACAATATTATTAATTAGTGGTATATTAGGAGGTGGAATCACAACTATGAGATTAGAATCACATAATAGAGAATACCAAAAAATTAAAATGGTTGATGAAAATGTCATCAATAAACTTAAAAAGATTAGAGTAGCTCAAAAAAGGTATCTTGAAGTTAACAAAACTTACGCAAATTCCTGGGACACTTTAATAAATTTTATTAATAATGGTGAAATACCAATTATACAAAAAACAGAAAAAGTAAATACTATAAACGGAAAGGATAAAATTACAATTACTATAGATACTTTAAATGTTATTTCAGTTTTTAACTCAATTAACGAAGAAATCACATTAACAAAAAATGAAATAAAATATTTACCTATTACTCCATTTTCTAAAGACACGTTTACTTTATATACAAGTTATAGAAGTGGTGAGAATTTTATTGAAGTAAAGGATGTTAATCCGTTGAATCCTAAAAGACAAAAAGGAGGAATGTTAAAACCACTTAGATTTGGATCAAAAGCTGCTGCTACGATTAAAGGTAATTGGGAATAAATTAATTTTTTTACGAATTACATAGATTAGGCAGTCAATGGAAAGAAGTATTGTTTCATTCTGCTATCAGAAAGGTAGTAGATTGTCTTCCATTGTTGAGAAAGTATATCCCAACGAAAGCTGATTTCAGCCTTGTTTAATAAATATATAGACTAAATGAGAGTTTAGTTTATATGAAATATTTGAAAATGTTTGAGGAATATTTACCTAATAAGAGCCTTTATGTTTTAAGTAAAAAAGCGAGAGATATATTAAATGACCAAGAAAAATTAAATGGTTGTTTTTCGGATTATTGTGATATGGGTTCAGAAATTTTATCTAAATTATTAGAAGAAGAAAATATCAGTCACTCTATTGTATATGGTGATAGATACCATCAATATGAAGATTCTGAACCAGATTATTATGGTCATAATTGGGTAGAGGTTGTGGATGATAATAAAACGATTATTTTAGACCCTACAATAGAACAATTTGATTCAAATAAGTATTTAATTACGGATGATGATGATGAATTTTACAATTATGAGAAAACTAGAGTAGTTTCTAATTTCAGTTAATTATACTAATCTATGTAATTCGTATTTTTTTATATCATTATAATTTACTATATTATTGATATGAAAAAAATTATTAAAATAGTAAGGAGTTTTTTCTCTAAAAAAGAAAAAGAAAAAAGTTTTGAAGTAGAATTTTTAATGGATGGTTATTTAGAACCAACTTATACTATACATTTAACTGGACCCAGTGAAGAATTTATAAGATATAAGTTTAATTTAATAGATTCTGAAAATAGATTAGATATTGTTAATATTAAAGAAAATTAATTATATGATAATAGATGGATTAAATATAATGGATTTTATTGATGGAACAAAAATGTATTGTTCTAACATGGGTATAACACACATTGAATTTGTTCCATCATATTTAACATCAATAGAATGTGATAACAATAAACTAACATCACTTCCTAAATTACCTAATGGCTTAAAATATTTATATTGTTCAGATAATGAATTAACATCACTTCCTAAATTACCTGAAAAATTAATATATTTAGATTGTTATAATAATAATTTACCTTATATTGTAACTATTAATGATATTAAAGAACATAATACTTTATTGAAAAGAAAAGAAATTATTAAAAAGATTTTAAAATAATAAGTTATTTATGAATATATGTAATACCACCCCTTTTAACATTTCTAATGTTAAAAAAATTTTTTTTCAGATAGATTTGGATTTAATATAATCTTCTAAATCTTGTCTTTCCTCATTAGTTAACGGATTAGTTGTTAATGCTTGATTAACATAATCATAATCCATTTTATCAGACCAATACTTTACATCATCCTTATCTATGATATGAATGTCATCTTTTGTTGAATCTGAATACTCATCTAAGACATCCTTTTTAGTATGGAAACCTGTACCATCATAATACTTATTTCCTATCTTACACATCATGTGAATAGGTTCTTCTTCTAATTCTTCTTCTATTATAACAAACTTATCGATAGTAAAATATTTAGAAATTAAATAAGCGAAAAAATAACAAGTTCCTTTGTTAATGTTTGGATATTTTTCCTTTACATATTCAGATATCTCATATAAAGTTTTACCTAAATTGGTTTTAGGAACTTTTTTTAATTCATCTTTTTTTTCTTGTTCTATAGATTTATTATACCAATCTTGAGCATCTTTTAAAGTATCAAATGTTATAGGGTTATTTTTATCATCGGTTTGAGCTCCATAAACTAATCTTGGAAAATTTTGTGGATTTAATCCTTTTTGTTTATCACTTATAATTTTTTGTATTCCATTATAACCAAGTGAATGTCCTAAAACTTCATTACTATCTTTATCATAAACATATAAATTAGATTCCTCTTCTCTATTGTCAATTGAAAAAGTTTCAAATGTTTTTAAATTATTCATATGATTAGTTTATTTTTATTATATATTATTTATTTTTCTGTAATGGTACATTTTCATTGATCCAACAACCTACTTTGATAATATCACCTTCTTTCTTATTTCTAACAAAAATCTCTTCTATAGTAGGAAATTGGTTTTTTGTAGATTCCATCTTAGTTACATTTCCAGATTTTAAATATTGTTTATACGCAATTATATAAATTGATTTTTTAACTAAAACATCTGATGATATACATGATGTAGCACCCACTAAATATAAATCACCTAAAAACTCATAAGCTTTTTTATTATTTGAATTCAAGTTTATAGCTGATAAAACTTCTGATTTTGCTTTTGAATAATCTTTTATCGTTAATGATATTTTAGCTAACTCTAACTGAAGTAATGATTTGATACTATCGTTATTTTCTAATTCAACAGCTTTAGAAAAATAATTATAACTTTCTTTTATCTTACCAGAATTTAAATAAAGTTTAGCAGCAACAGAGTATCTTTTAGAACTTGGTTCAGTTTCTAAAATTTTGTTATTTGTTTGTATAAATAATTCACTATCTAAACATTTTTTCTTTACAAGTAAAGTGTTTATACTTTTTGCTTTATCTAAAGTAGGACTTGTTTGATAGTCTTCACCAAAATATGTTTGTATTTCTTTACATGAAATTGGTATATGTTTATCAAAGTATTTAGACATTTTCAATCTATTTTTACGAACAATAGATAACTTCTTATCGTTTGAAGAAAAACTTATTTCTTTTTTATCTAAGAAAGATAATAAGGAACTATAAATAGAAATAGTTGTTTCTTTATCAATCTTGTTCATTTTAAAAACCGACACCGAACTAACGAAATAATTAGTAGCGTTTTGAACTAACATATCATCTTTATTTAATTCATATATTCTTGAATATAAACTATAAAGTTCATCTTCTTTGTTTTTTCTTTTCATTAAATATTTTAATGCTATTCTACCTTTTCGGTTTAAAACAAAAGCCTCATCACCAAAACGTTTAATTCTTTCATCATAAGCCCATAAAACAGAATCTTGTAAAACTTTCTTTCTTTCTGTATTTTTCTCAATCTTAACGTTTTGTTCTAAAATCTTAACAGATTGTATATAAAGAGCAACATTTAAATCAGGTGTGTTTTTTAATAACCAATGTAAAGGTTTTATTGCTTCATCATATTTCTTTTCCTCAACAGAACTTTGTAAAAACATCCATCTACCTTTAGATTCGGTTGGGTTTTCACCCCATGAATAAATTGAACCATTACCAAAAGTAATATTTGTTAATAAACACAATAGTATTATACTTATTTTCCACATAATATTAAATTTTTAATTACTTTACTTTTTTATTTTATAATACTCACTTACTAAATGCAAATAAATAAACTGATCAAATAATTCATAAATTACATACTTTAAACGCTTAAGATTAACAACACCATCTTTTAAAACTTTAAATGTATTGAAAGCTTTTATAATATCAATATCTATACCACCAAACTGAAATATTGATCCTATTGGGTTATTTTTTAAACCAATCTTACCACCAACTGATTTAGGAAATTCTTTTAAATCATATATTTCATTATTAGTAAACCAAAATGAACCACCTACTTCCTCAGGACATCCTTTTAAATCAGTTAATTTATTATCATTACAATAAAATGAATCACCTACTTTATATGGACTACCTTCCAACGAAGTTAATATATTACCAATGCAATTAAAATCATCACCTACTGATTCAGGACTAAATTTTAAATCAATTAATCTATTACCACCACAATGAAAACTCTCACCAACATACACAGGTGAATATTCTAATGAAGTTAATTTATTATCATTACAATAAAATGAACCACCTACCCATTTAGGACTTCCTTTTAATGTAGTTAAAACATGTTCATTACAATAAAAATCACCAGTAACTTTATTAAAGTTTAATGGAAGTTCATCTAAATAACCTATTTCCGCACTTAAATCATATGTACCTAAAAAAACATGATTATCTACATCAATAGAACCATCATCATTAATAGTATAATCTTTCAAATTAAATTTTTCACAAAGTTCTTCAATACTCATTTTATTATATAATGTTTTTTAATATCTACTAAATAAATAGGTTGGTCATAAATTTCCATCACATATCTCAATCTCTTTAAATTAATCTCATTACCTTTAATAACTTTATATGAATTGAAAGCTCTTACAATATCTGAATCAATTACACAAAACAATGAACCCATTGGATTATTATTTAAATAAATGTCACCAGATAAACCATCAGCATCAAGTCCTTCTAATGAAAATATATTATTTTCATCACAACGAAAATCACCACCTATAAATTTAGGACTGCCTTTTAAATCAGTTAATTCATTTTCATAACAATAAAATGAATTACCAACATGTTCTGGACCACCTTCTAATGAAGTTAATTTATTTTTCTGACAATAAAATGAACCTTCTACCAATCTAGGAGAACCTTTAAGTGTAGTTAAATCACTATTTTGACAATAAAAAGTTCCACTAACTTTATTAAATGTTATTGGAATTTCAGTTAACCCACTTGTTGGTATATTAACACCACCTTTAACGTCAATTGAACCATCATCGTTTATAGTATAATTTCTTACACCAAACTCATAACAAATTTCATCTATACTCATTTTATTATATAATGTTTTTTAATTTCTTCTATATTAACATTTATATCAAACATCTCAGTTAAATATCTTAACCTTTTAAGATTAATAACACCTTCTTTTAAAACTTTAAATGTATTAAAAGCTTTTATAACATCTATATAAATTACATTAAACATTGAACCTATTGGATTATTATTTAAATGAAGTCCACTTTTTAAATCATCACAACATCCTTCTAATGATTTTATATTGTTACTAACACACCAAAAATCCTTACCTATTGATTTAGGACATCCTTTTAAATCAGTTAATTTATTATTATTACAAATAAATGATTCACCTATAGATTCAGGACTTCCTGATAATGAAGTTAATTTATTATTTTGACAATAAAACTGACCACCTACCCATTTAGGACCACCTTTTAAATCAGTTAAGTTGTTTTCTGAACATTCAAATCCACCACCTACTAATTCAGGACTTCCTGATAATGAAGTTAATTTGTTGCTATAACAAATTAAACTTCCATCAATTTTTTTAGGACATCCTTTTAAATCAGTTAGATTATTTTTATTACAGAAAAAGTTCCCACTTACTTTATTAAATATTAATGGAAATTCAGTTAATCCAAAATCTGATAAATCAACAGATTCATATACATCTATTGAACCATCTAAATTAATAGTATAATCTTTTATACCGTATTTCTCACAAATTTCTTCAATACTCATTTTATTATATAATATTTTTTTATGTTATTTATATCAACAAACTTATCAAATTGTTCCATTAAATATCTTAACCTTTTTAAATTAATAACACCATCTTTAAGAATTTTATAAGAATTAAATGCTCTAGCAAAATCTACATCAATACCCATACATAT
>MDSV01112488.1_pt1 | contig 12784 bp, 12 predicted proteins | sample 810851 | NCBI WGS metagenome assembly MDSV01 (sample SAMN05326640, study PRJNA326480) | marine metagenome | isolation source: seawater | place: Atlantic Ocean: North East | collected 2012 | reverse complement strand
TGTCCAACAATATTTGCAACCTTGTTAAATCGCCCATCATCCAAATCTTTCATAGAATGTAAAATTCTTCTTTGAACTGGTTTTAAACCATCCTCAATCGCTGGAACTGCTCTCTCTAGTATTACGTACGAAGCATAATCAATAAACCATTCCTTGTACATTCCAGAAATTGGAACTAAAAAATCATCTTTTTCAAATTCTTCTTCAATCATGCTGAGTCTATGCTAACTTTTAAATTTTCAATTATAAAATTTTGTCTATCGGGTGTATTCTTACCCATATAAAATGCTAAAAGATCCTCTACGCTAGTTTCTTTATTTATAATAACGGGGTCTAACCTTATGCTATCACCGATAAAATTCTTGAATTCATTTGGTGAGATCTCTCCCAAGCCTTTGAACCTAGTTATTTCAACTTTTAGACCTAATTTATCACAAGCTTCACTTTTTTCATTTTCTGAATAGCAGTAGGCTGTTTCCTTTTTATTTCTCACCCTGAACAATGGCGTCTGTAATATGAAAAGATGACCTTCCTTAATTAGTTCAGGAAAAAACTGAAGAAAAAAAGTTATGATCAATAGCCTGATATGCATCCCGTCAACATCTGCATCAGTTGCAATAACAATTTTATTGTATCTCAATTTTTCTATTCCCTCTTCAATATTTAGTGCTGCTTGCAACAAATTAAACTCCTCATTTTCATATACAATTTTCTTTGTCATTGAATATGAATTAAGCGGTTTTCCTCTCAAACTAAATACCGCTTGAGTATTCACATCTCTAGACTTAGTTATTGAACCACTAGCAGAATCCCCTTCAGTTATAAATATTGTTGACTCCAATCTTCTTTCGTTACTCATATCACCCAAATGAACTCTACAATCCCTCAATTTTTTATTGTGTAAACTTGATTTTTTAGCTCTTTCTCTAGCTAATTTTCTTATACCTGATAGCTCTTTTCTTTCTTTTTCAGCTTGAATAATCTTTTTTTGAATTGCTTCTGCTACTTTTGAGTTCTTATGAAGAAAATTGTCTAGATTTTTTGATATAAAATCTATTATATGTGAGCGTACGGTTGGTAAGCTGCCTCCCATCTCAGTTGATCCAAGTTTTGTTTTTGTTTGAGACTCAAAAACAGGCTCCATAACTTTAATACTTATAGCTGATATTATTGATTTTTTTATATCAGAAGAATCATAATTCTTTTTGAAAAAATCTCTTATTGTTTTTACAATTGCTTCTTTAAAGGAACTAAGGTGAGTTCCACCCTGACTAGTATTTTGACCATTAACAAAAGAATAGTACTCTTCACTATAATGTTTTTTATTATGAGTTATTGCAATTTCTATATCATCTCCCTGTAGATGAATGACTGGATATAAAAAATCGTCAATATTATTGTTATCTTCGATAAGGTCTTTTAATCCATTTTCTGACCTGAATTTTTCTCCGTTAAATATTATTGTAAGACCAGGATTTAGGTATACATAGTATTTAATCATCTTGGCTATATATTCATTTCTGAATTTATAATTTTTAAATATTGATGAATCTGGTTGAAAAATAATTAATGTTCCTTTTCTTTTACTAGATTCTTCAATGGGTGGTGAATCTATCATTTCACCTAATTCAAAATTCACAATCTTTGATTGTCCATCTCGGATAGACTCAACTCTAAAAGATGAAGAAAGTGCATTAACGGCTTTTGTTCCAACTCCATTTAGACCAACAGATTTTTTAAAAGCTCTTGTATCATACTTTCCTCCTGTATTCATTTTAGAAACTACATCAACCACTTTACCAAGTGGAATACCTCTGCCATAGTCTCTAACTTTAATGATATTATCCTTCAATGTAATTTCAATTGTTTTACCAGCTCCCATTACAAACTCATCAATTGAATTATCAATGATTTCTTTGAGTAAAATATAAATACCATCATCAGATGCAGAGCCATCACCTAACTTTCCAATATACATTCCAGGACGCATTCGTATGTGCTCTTTCCAGTCTAATGATCTGATATTTTCTTCGGTGTATGATGTAGAGTTTGGCATTTAAGAGTTTAAATATAAAACACTAAGGTTTTATTTTATATCCTTACACAACAAATTAATTAACAATTATATGATAAGAAATGTTGAAATCTTTATCTAGTTGTTGAATCTAAAATGAATAATGTCACCATCACAAACAGTATAATCTTTTCCTTCTGTTTTGAGTTTTCCAGCCTCTTTAACTTTTGTCTCGGATAGATTTTCATCAAAATCATCAAACTTCATTACTTCAGCCTTTATAAAACCCTTTTCAAAGTCAGAATGAATAACTCCAGCAACTTTTGGGGCTTTAGACCCATTTACAAATGTCCATGCCCTGACTTCTTTTTCCCCAGCTGTATAAAAAGTAGATAAATTCAATAATTTATGAGCTTCATTAATTAACAGACTAGTACCCGACTCTTTTAATCCATAATCATTTAAAAAAACTTGCCTATCCTCATAACTATCTAATTCATTAATTTCCTGCTCTATTTTTGCGGCTATTACGATGATTTTTGAATTTTCTTTTTCTAAATGCTTTACTGTATTTGTTAGCAAATGATCGTTGTTATTTATCAATTTTTCATCAATATTACATACGTATAAAACTGGCTTAAGAGTAAGTAATGAAAGTGGTTTTAAATATTTTTCAAAAGATTCATTGTCAATATTCAAATCTCTCAATGATAAGCCCTTTTTAAGGTGTTTTATTAACTCTTCAATAAACTCAAACTCTTTTTTATATTCATTTCCTCCAGTCTTTAAATACTTATTTATCTTTTCATTTCTTTTTTCTAATGATTCCATGTCCTTAATCTGTAATTCAAAATCTACGATTTCTTTATCCCTCAAAGGGTCAACACTACCCTCAACATGAGTAATATTTTCATCCTGATAACAACGCAATACATGAATAATAGCATTGGTTTCTCTAATGTTTGAAAGAAATTGATTACCTAAACCCTCTCCTTTACTAGCACCTTTAACTAATCCAGCAATATCGACAATATCAACAGTGTTAGGAACGATTTTTTCAGGATTAATTAGCTCAACAATTCTATTTAGCCTTTTATCAGGAATATTTACAACTCCAACATTAGGTTCTATTGTACAAAACGGGAAATTAGCACTCTGTGCTTTTGAGTTTGTAAGACAATTAAATAAGGTCGATTTTCCAACATTAGGTAACCCAACAATTCCTGCTTTCATTCCTCTGGATGCATGAATTTTTGTTTAGATAACAGGATATCCTCGCTTTCGACATTATTTTCATCAGGGATACAACAATCTACTGGACATACAGCTGCACACTGAGGCTCATCGTGAAATCCTTTACATTCGGTGCATTTATCTGTAACAATAAAATAATACTCATCGGAAACAGGAATTTGATGTTTGTCAGAATCAACTGACTTACCATTGGGTAAAATCACATCACCATTAAGTGAGGTTCCGTCAGAATATTTCCAATCAAATGATGCCTCATATATAGCTGTATTTGGGCATTCAGGTTCACAAGCACCACAATTAATACAATCATCAGTAATTTTTATTGCCATAAATTTGTAACAAAATTAACTAATATCTTTACTTTTTAAAATTTCCCAATGAATATTAATACAAGAATTAAATTATTAACAAAATTAGGAAGATTTTTCTTAGACTATGTAGAAAATAATAATAATGAATTCAATGAACTTTTTTTTAGAAATGTAGATATAAAAGTTAAAAAAGTTAAACATGAAAACTCATTTTTTGATTTTGAAAATATTAAAAATTGTTTTGTTTATTGGGGTAAACATTTAAATGAAAAAAATTTAAAAAAATTATTGCCTGAGATAAAGTTTAAGGGTTCAAAAAATATTTTAATCATTATGGCAGGTAATATTCCGCTTGTTGGATTTCATGATTTTTTATGCGTATTTATTTGTGGTCACAAATCAATAATTAAAAAATCGTCTAAAGACAGTGTACTCTACACATTAATTTTCGATTTATTAATAAGTTGGGAACCAAAATTTAAAAATTGCTTTACAATTATTGAAAGAGTCAATTTAGAGATAGACGCTGTAATAGCAACGGGAAATAATACTTCCACGCATTTTTTTGAAAAATATTTCAAAAGATATCCCAAAATAATTAGAAAAAATAGAAATTCGGTTGCTATTCTTAACGGAAATGAAAGTGAGGAAGATTTGGAAAGATTAATGAAGGATGTATTTTTATATTATGGCTTAGGTTGTCGAAGCGTTTCAAAAATATTTGTTCCTGAGGGTTATGATTTAGATGGGATTTTTAGAGCATCCTTAAAATGGAAAAAAATATTTGATAATAATTCTTATAAGAATAATTACACTTACAACAAATCCATATTTCTACTTAACAGTGAAAAGTTTTATGACAATGGCTTAGTATTACTAAAAGAAAGCGAAAAATTAGGATCACCAATTAGTGTGTTATATTATGAGCAGTACAAATCTTTAGATAAATTAAGGAAAAAATTAAATGCTAATAGAAATCAATTACAATGTTTAGTTAGTAATGGTCTTGTTAAAAACTCAATAAAATTCGGTTTGACACAAAGCCCCTCACTTCAAGAATTTGCAGATAATATAAATACTGTTGACTTTTTGTTAAAAGTTAATGATTAAGCAGAGTACAATACTTTATATTTTTACTAATTTGCATGACCTAAATGAAAAAACATAATTTTAGCGCAGGTCCTAGTATACTTTCGAGTGAAGTTTTTGATAAAGCATCTGAATCTATCCTAAATTTTGATGGAATTGATTTATCAATTCTTGAAATTTCTCACAGAAGCAAAGAGTTTGTTAGTGTCATGAACGAAGCGAGAAAAATCGCTTTACATTTACTCAATCTTAACGAAGATGAATATACATCACTATTTCTTCAAGGGGGAGCAAGTCTTCAATTTTTAATGATCGCGTACAATTTTTTGAATAGTAATGCTGGTTATGTTGATACTGGCTCTTGGTCAACAAAGGCTATGAAAGAAGCCAGGTTCTTTGGAAATGTGATTGAAATTGCATCATCAAAAGAGAAAAACTTCAATTACATTCCAAAAGACTACACAATTAGTGATGATATGGACTATGCTCATATAACAACAAATAACACCATTTTTGGAACACAATTTCATGAAATTCCTGAATCACCTTGTCCGTTATTTTCTGATATGAGCTCTGATATTTTTTCAAGAAAACTTAACTTTAAGAAATTTGATCTGATTTATGCCGGAGCCCAAAAAAACATTGGACCAGCTGGTGCAACTCTTGTAGTTATAAAAAAAGAAATATTAGAATCAATTTGCAGAAAAGTTCCCTCAATGCTTAATTATCAAATTCATTTTGACAAAGACAGTATGTTCAACACACCCCCTGTTTTCTCAGTTTATGCATGCATGCTTAGCTTAAAATGGTTAGAAAAAAAAGGTGGTATTGATGTTGTTGAAAGTTTAAATCGAAAAAAGTCAGAATTATTGTACAAAGAAATTGACAATGATGATATTTTTAATGGTTTTGCAAATGTAGATGATAGAAGTTTAATGAACGTTACGTTTAATCTATATGATAAGAAAAATAAAGATGTATTTGATAAAATGTTAATTGAAAATAATATTTCAGGATTAAATGGTCATAGATCTGTTGGTGGCTACAGAGCATCTATATATAACGCCATGGATATTAGTTCTGTAGAGATACTAATAGACACAATAAGAAAATTTAAAAATTATATATAAATGATAGTCTTAGCAAACGATGGTATCTCACAAGTTGGAGTAAAGAAACTAGAAAATAATGGTTTTAAAGTAATAACTACAAATGTTGCCCAAGAACAACTCATTGATTTCATCAATAAAAATTCAATAACATGTTTGCTTGTTAGAAGTGCAACAAAAGTTAGAAAAGACATCATCGATTCATGCAAATCATTAAAACTCATTGGTAGAGGTGGTGTTGGAATGGATAATATTGATGTTGAATATGCAAAAACTCAAGGATTAAGTGTAATTAATACCCCTGCAGCTTCATCCCTTTCTGTTGCAGAACTTGTATTTGCACACATAATGACGTGTTCAAGATTTTTACATGATTCAAATCGAAACATGCCACTTGAAGGTGACTCAAATTTTAAGAAACTTAAAAAGAATTATGCAAAGGGTTCTGAATTAAAGAACAAAACACTAGGTATCATTGGTTTTGGAAGAATTGGTCAAGAAGTAGCAAAAATTGGTTATGGATGCGGTATGAATATTATATTTTGTGACCACTTTTTAAATGAGGCTGAAATAAAAATAATCTTTTCTGATGGCCAAAGTATGTATTTCAAACCTGACTCAGTCAGTTTGGATGAACTTCTTAACAAGTCCGATTATATTACCTTGCATGTACCATCTCAGAAAGACTACTTACTTGATGAAAAGGAGTTTAGTAAAATGAAAGATGGAGTTGGTATAATTAATGCGGCTCGAGGAGGAGTTTTAAATGAAGAATCCCTTATCAAATTTATAGACTCTGGAAAAATTAAATTTGCAGGACTAGATACTTTTGAAAATGAGCCTAATCCATCAATTAAGACTTTAATGAACTCTAAACTTTCACTTACGCCTCACATTGGTGCTGCAACTAATGAGGCACAAGAAAGAATTGGACTTGAGCTTGCCGATCAAATCATATCTCTTATCAATAATTAATGATTACTAAATTTAAATTGAAATATGGTATTGAATCCAATTACCAACTGATTGTAATTTTCATTGTGTTTGGAATAACTGGGTCGACTGCTGCTTTTATCTCCGATCCTTTAATGGATTTAATTAATATCAAGAAATCTGATTTAAACTTTTTTATTTACTGGGCTGTGAGAATCATTGTAATAACATTTGTTTATCAAATAATTTTATTGCTAGTTGCATTAATTTTTGGTCAATTTAAGTTTTTCTGGAATTTTGAAAAGAAAATGCTGAAAAGAATAGGATTTAAGAAATTTATTTCAAATTAGATCTAAACTTTTCAACTTTAGGCTTTATGACAGCAAAACAGTATGCATTGTTAGGGTTTTTTGAGAAATACTTGTGATGGTATTCTTCAGCAATATAGAATTTGGTTTCTTTTTCTAGAGTCGTAACAATTTTTTTCTCGTAATTCTCCTGTAATTCGTCAATTTTTTTGTTTGCAATCTCAAACTTCCTTTCACTATTATAAAATATGGCACTTCTGTATTGTGTACCTATATCATTTCCCTGCCTATTTAATGTTGTTGGGTCATGAGTTTTGAAAAATATATCTAAAATTTTATAAAAGGAAATGATTCTTACATCGAATTCGATTTTGACTGCTTCAGCGTGACCACTATTTCCCAAACATACTTCTTCATATGAGGGGTTTTTATTTCTGCCTCCTATGTATCCGGGGAAAACATTGATCACACCCTCTACATTTTCAAAAACTGCTTCAGTACACCAAAAACAGCCACCGGCAATTATAGCATAATCTTTGTTCATGAATAAATCAAATAAAAAATAATAAGTCAAAGTTATTAATTGTATAACTTTGGGCCCGCATGAAAAAAATATTTTTTTTAATAACATTTTTTCTAACAATTTTTAGCTCATATTCCCAAGACAGAAAATCATTTGATGCATACAGGACTGAAAAAGCGCCAAAATTAGATGGATTTTTAAATGATGAAGAGTGGAAAAATGTCCAAAAACTTACTGATTTTTCTTTATGGAGACCCCAAACCAGGAGCGGAAAAGAAATCTCAAAACAATATAAAACGACTGCATTTTTCATGTATGATGATGAAGCAGTTTATGTTGGTGCATATCTACTTCATCCCGGAGATATTCCCATGGAGTTAAGTGAGAGAGATAATCCTTGGGATTCTTTCAGTGAATTATTTTTTGTTTCCATCGACACCTATAATGATAAGGAAAATCATCATGGATTTGGAATAACAAGTGCTGGTGCAATTGTCGATGGACTTTGGTCAGGTGATTGGAACTCTGGAGGAAGGGATTACGATACAGTTTTTGAGGGGGAAATTCAAATAACGAAAGATGGGTGGTCTCTTGAAATGAAAATCCCCTACAGTGCATTAAGATTTCCGGAGAAAAATATACAAAACTGGGGAATTAATTTTTCTAGAGCTGTTGCAGATCTTGAAGAATGGTATTCATGGAGCCCTGTTGATACAAAGATTTACAAATGGTATGAATCTCTAGGAACGGTTAAGGGATTAAAAAATATAGAACCACCACTAAGGTTATTTCTTTATCCATATGGTCAAACTGCTTTAAATTTAAAGAAAACTTCCTCTCCATCCTCAATTTATTCTGCTGGATTAGATATAAAATATGGATTGTCCAATAGTTTTACTTTAGATGCAACGCTGATTCCAGATTTCGGACAAGTATCATTTGATGATGAGGAACTTAATCTATCCCCATTTGAGCAGAGATTTGATGAAAACAGAGCTTTTTTCACTGAGGGGGCAAACATATTTAAAAAAGCAAATGGTGGTTTTCGTGGGGGAGATTTTTTCTACAGCAGAAGAATTGGACAAGAAGTAAGATTTGATGAAGATGAGTTGCTTAGCTCTAGCGAAGAGTTAGTTAGCTACGATAATAAACCAAAGCTTATTAATGCTATTAAACTGTCTGGAACTACTAACACTAAACTAAGTATAGGATTGCTAAACGCAATAACTGGAGAAGCAAACGCAATTGTTAGAAATATTGAAGATGGATCAGTTAGAAAAGAAACCATTGCTCCAGTAACAAATTACAATATACTATCATTAACACAACAACTACTGAATGATTATTCATCAATTGGGGTTCACAATACTAATGTAAACAGAGGCAAGGGGGGGTATAATTCTAATAATACTGCATTTGTGACTGAATTATACGATAATAAAAGAAATTTTAACTTTTCTTCTCGAGTATACTTCAGTGATTCACCCAGGTTTTCTGAAAAAAAGGGTTTTAGAGGAAGTGTTTCTCTTGCAGAATTAAAAGGAAATTTTAGATATTCTATGGGTTGGTTTGGAACCGATGAGTATTACAATCAAAATGAACTTGGGTATTACAATCAACAAAATAGTCAAAGATTCTATGGGAGAATTCAATATCAAATTTTAAATGAATTGAAATTATTACGAAGCTATAGCAACTATCTATTTTTTGGAGAAACAAAGAGATACAATACCTTTAAAAAAGTCTATAACGGCATGAGGTTTGGAAATGACTTCGAGTTTCAGAACCTGTATAAATTATCCATTGATTTTGATTACGAAAGTGAAAAGAAAGACTACTATGAAACAAGAAATAGTGATAGGTTCTTAATAGTACCGTCAAATTTCGACGTACAACTAGAAATCAGGTCTGACCCTACAAAAAAACTTACTTATGGAATTGAATTTTCAAATATTGGTTATAAAAATAAACAGTTTGATGAAAATAAAAATTATAAAAGATTTGAATATAATATTGATTATAGGTTCTCTGACAAACTTTCAGCAGGACTTAGGCAACAATATAAACAAACTAATGATGATGTAGGATATTTACAAACTTCTAACAATGATATTTATTTAGGATTAAGAAATCAAAAATCGATTGAAAATTCACTTGATATCGACTATAGAATAGATAGAGATAAAAGTTTAAGTTTAGACTTACGAAGCTTTTGGAGTTCAGCTGATTACAAAGAGGTTTTATATTCATTAAATGAAAATGGATATCGTGAGATGGCTGACTTTAGTTTACTTGAATCTGATCCAAATACCAATTTTAATATTTGGAACCTAGATGTAAAGTTTCAGTGGTGGTTTTCACCTGGTAGTAATTTAATTTTTTTATATAGAAATCAAATTTTTAACAGAGATAACCAATCTGGTCTTGATTACTACAAAAGCTTAAAGAATCTTTTTGAAATACCTATAGAACATCAAATTTCACTTAGAATTAATTATCTTATAGATGTTAACCGTTTCAGGAAAAAATGATTCTTCTAAAAAATATTTCTAAATCCTTCGGAAATCAAAAAATATTAGACAATATTTCTCTAAATATTTCGAATGGAGATTTCGTTTCTATTGTTGGCCCATCTGGTGCAGGAAAAACTACATTAATTAATATCCTAGGAACAATTGAAAGTTTTGATGATAATAAAGATTCAGAGTTTAAAATTGATGGCATTGACATCTGTACTTGGAATGAGTATGAAGTTGCAAAATTTAGAAATCAAAATATTGGATTTGTCTTCCAACTTCATGAACTGTTACCGGAACTAAACTGCAAAGAAAACATTCTTTTACCTGTTAGAATTGGAAAAAAAAATATTCACAATTATAGAAAAAAGTTAGAATCAATATCTGAATCCCTCAAGATTCATCAAATTTTAAATAAAAAGCCCGAATTCATCTCAGGTGGTGAAAAACAAAGAGTTTCATTTGCGAGAGCTCTAATAACCAATCCTAAAATCATTTTAGCAGACGAGCCAACAGGGAATTTAGATTCTAAAAACTCAAAAAAAATTATTGACTTATTAAAAAAGGTTAACGTTGAATATGGTGTAACTGTTATTTATGTTACACACAACAAAGAATTTGCAAGTATAGCAAAGACTTCTTTTACAATTAAAGATGGCAAATGCATTAAAAGCTGATGATTTAAAATCTTTTTTAGATTTTAAATCTCAACAATACAATAACTTAAAATTTATTGATGAAGATCCAATACAAATACCCAAAAGATACACACGTAAAGAAGATATTGAAATAATATCCTTTTTGATTTCTACGATATCTTGGGGAAATAGAACTTCAATAATCAATAGTGGTAAAAAACTTATTAATATTTTAGGTGAATCTCCCTTAGATTTTATTTTATCAATCAAAGAAAGTTCTATTGAAAAACTAAACTTTTATCACAGGACATTTAATTATTACGACTTTCAATTTTTCATAAAATCACTCAAAAATATTTATACAAACGAAGGTGGTTTAGAAAAAGTTTTTTCAAAATATAATGACAAAAATAATTTTAGAAATATTGAATATTTTAGATCAATTTTTTTTTCATTAATTCATGAAAAAAGAGTTGAAAAACACATTTCAAATCCAAGCAAAGGCTCATCATGTAAAAGACTAAATATGTTTTTAAGATGGATGGTAAGAAATGATAAAATTGTTGATTTTGGTTTATGGAAAAAAATATCACCATCATCATTGTCTTGCCCTCTTGATGTACATACAGGAAAAGTAGCCAGAAAATTAAATTTAATTAAGCGTATAAATGATGATATAATTGCATTGAAAGAACTTGATGAAAATCTCAGAAAATTTGACTCAAAAGACCCTGTAAAGTATGATTTTGCACTTTTTGGACTGGGTCGTTATGAAAGTTTTTAAAATAAAAATTATATTTACAAGAAATTGACTCCTATATGTCAATATTAATAAAGTCTGCAAAAATCATCGATGCCAGCAGTAAATTCAATGGCAAAACGAAAGATATTTTTATTCATAAGGGTGTAATTCAAGAAATTGCAGATAAGATTATAAAAAAATCAGTTAAGGAGATTAAGATTAAAAATCTGCATGTTTCTCAGGGTTGGCTCGATACAAGTGTTTCTTTTGGAGAACCTGGACTAGAGGAGAGGGAAACAATTGAAAATGGATCACTAACTGCATGTCTTTCAGGTTTTACAAACATTATTTTGAATTCAAATACACTTCCAGTTATCGACTCTAAAGCTGATATAATATATGTAAAAAATAAAAATAAAAATAGTGCAGTTGAAATTCACCCCCTTGGCGCCCTAACCCTTAGGAGTGATGGTACTGAAATGGCTGAACTTTGGGAAATGTATAACAGTGGTGCAGTTGGTTTTTATGATTACAAGATGTCAGTAAGAGATCCCAATCTCTTAAAAACCGCTTTACAATATGTCCAACATTTTGATGGTCTAATTATGACATTTCCATACGAAAAATCAATTTGTAATAATGGTCAGATCAATGAAGGAGAAATAAGCACTCTTTATGGTCTTGAAGGAATACCATCATTATCTGAAGAAATAACTTTAGAGCGTGATTTAAAAATTTTAGAATACACAGGTGGTAAACTTTTCATCCCAACAATTTCAAGTATTAAATCTGTAGAATTAATCAGAAATGCTAAACTTAAAGGACTGCAAATTATTACAAGCGTTTCAATAAATAATTTATTTTTTAATGAAAAAAAATTAATAAATTTTGATACCAGATTTAAGGTTCTTCCACCAATTAGAACAGAAAAAGACAGATTAGTTTTAGTTAAAGCTCTTTCCGATGGTACCATTGATTTTGTTACGTCGGACCACGCTCCAATCGATATAGATAATAAAAAAACAGATTTTAAAAATTCACTTTTTGGAGCTACAGGTTTAGAATCAATTTTTGGTGCTTTGAACTCAATATATAAAACTGAAGAAGTAATTGATATTCTAACAAGAAAGAAAGATTTATTTGGTATCAAGTCAGAAACAATTGATGAAGGATCAAAAGCATCAATGACACTTTTTAATCCCAAGCACAAATACATATTTTTAAAAGATGATGTTAAATCAAAGTCAAAAAATGCATCATTTATAAATTCTGAAATCAATGGGAAGGTCTTTGGAGTAATTAATAATGGGGCTGTAGTTATTGATGAGTAGATTTTTTTTTGTTGAC
>MDSV01037031.1_pt1 | contig 12789 bp, 11 predicted proteins | sample 810851 | NCBI WGS metagenome assembly MDSV01 (sample SAMN05326640, study PRJNA326480) | marine metagenome | isolation source: seawater | place: Atlantic Ocean: North East | collected 2012 | reverse complement strand
TATTTTTATTTTTTTTTATTAATTTTTATTTTTAATTCATTTATTTGTTCTTATTTTTTTTTGAGAAAACTAAAGAATGAAGATTTTTCAAATAAAGAAAATGATATATTTTTAATTTCTATTCTTTCTTTATTATTATTTTTCACAACAATACATAATCCAACTATTTTTAGATTTTCGACTGGTCCTATTATAGGAATTATTTCAATAATTTATTTCTTTGAAAAATTTAAGATAAAAAATCTAAATATCATTTCATACTTAATTATATTACAATTGTTCTGTAACGTAGCCCTGCCAATTAAAACTGAAAATAATAAGTTTTTTCCAAGATTTTCTGATTTAGATGAAAATATAACAAATCAAAACATTAGTTTTTTTAAATCTCAAAAATGGCCATTGAGAACTTGGTCAACTTTGAATTTCTTTGATAAAAAAATGATAATGATTAAAAGAGAATGTGACAATATAAAAGAATTTGTTAATTACACTGATGATGCATTTATTTATATGATTGCTGACAAATATTTTTATTCAAAACAATATTTGTATTGGATTAAAGATAAGAGATATTTTGAAGTTCTTTTAAAACATTATGATATAAATATTCAAACTATGATAAAAGATAAATTATCTGATGGTAGCCTGATTGTTTTTGTTGAGTCTAAAGATCTTTTTAATTTAAAAAAGAATTATGATTTTAAAGATTATAGATTTATTGAGGCACCGTATTCTTTCAATAATAAAAAAAAGGGTATATTAATGCCCAAGTTTTGTTTGAATTAACTGTCAATTAGTTATGAATGAAAATCAAAAAATCGATAATAGAATAAAAAATATTGATATTTTAAGAGGTATAGCAATTTTATTAGTAGTAATTTTTCATTATACCTCACATTATTCCCCAGAATATTTACTTAGATCTGACAATTGGTCTCTTGATATAGCAAAATATGGGTGGTCAGGTGTTGATATTTTTTTTGTTGTCAGCGGATATTGTATTGCAATGACCATTATCAAAACTCAAAATTATTTTGAATTTTTAATAAGACGATTTGCAAGAATTTATCCTACCTATGTTTTTTGTGGATTAATTACTCTTTTATTTTATACTTTTTTTGATTTACCAGGCAGAGAAGTAGATTGGGTAACAGGTTTGATGAATTTAGTTTTTGCAAATTTCATTCCAGGAGTAAATTTTAAGTATATTGATGGAATTTATTGGGCACTTATTGTTGAACTAAAATTTTATATTTTTTTCGGAGTTTTATATTTTGCTTTTAAAGATTTAAATAAAGCAATTATTGCCTGGGTTTTATTTTCAATTTTTTTAAATTTGATTATGGTATTTGATAATAAATCTGTGATCTTTTTAACCTCAATCTCACCTCATGCAAATTTTTTTCTTATTGGAGTAATGTTATTTAACTCGAAAAAACGGGACTTTATTTCATATATCCTGATATCTATTTTTGTATTAGTTAACATTCTAGTAAACGAAAGATTTTCAGGTTATGAAATATATTTCATTTGTATAATCTTATTAACATCCTTAATTTTAAAGAATAACATTAAATTAAGATTAGATTTATTATCTAAAATAGGTCTTATATCTTTTTCATGGTATTTATTACATAATGCAATAGGCATAATAATTATTAGAGAATTAAATAAGCTTGGTGTTGAAAATTTTTCTGTAATAATTGCAATTTTATTAACTCTATCGTTGTCAGTTTTTTCTTTCAAATTTGTAGAAACACCAATGAAGAGAAGTATTGTCAATATGTATAAAATTTATTTTAAAAATAAAAGCTTTTAAATTTTACTAAAGCTCATCTTTTGCTGATTTTGAGATGAGATCCTCTAATTTTTCTTTTGATAAATTTGCAAAGTTATCAGATTTGATCACACCAAATCTTCCTATTTTATTTACATCAACAATTTTCTCTATCATTTTATAATTTTCTCTCTGTTCATAATCATCAATAATAATAACAATTTCATCTTTAACTCTTTCTTTTAATAAGAAACTAATTATACAAAGACATGTTTTTGATCTAAATCTACCATCAATAAGAATGAAGTCTGGAATTTTTTTGGTTTCAATAAAAAAAGTATTTATATAATTACAATAAAAATTAATTTTTTTTTTTATCAAAATGTAAGGAAATATTGGATAAGAAAAGTATTTAGTAGGTCCTAAGTTTATATATTTTAATTTTGAGATCCCTCTATCATTTCTTAAATAATTAAAAAAACTTTTATCAGCTTCAATTGATATATAATTTTTTTCTAATTTATTTGCTAAAAGTGTGCTGTTACCAGCCCCATATTCAAGGTAAAATTTACATTTTTCTAATTGTTTTTTAAAGAAGTCATTTGATAATGCTGATCCAAAATCTATTTCTGTTGAAATTTTATATTTTGTATGAATTACTGAGAAATATCTTAAGAGATAAATTGACAGATTTATTATTTTTTTAATCATTTAATTTTATCAAATAAATTATTAAAATTTTGGATATTTTCTTTTAATGAAAATTTTTTCATATGTTTTGATGATAGCCTTAATTTTTTGTTCAATCTTCTAGGATTTTTAAAATGATTCAAAATCTTCTTTGCTAAACCAGCATAATCGCCTGGTAAAAAAAAATCACCATATTTACCGTTACATATAATTTCCATTGGTCCTGAATTACAATTAGTGGTGATAACAGGACACTTATTTTTAATAGCCTCAACTAATACGTTCCCTAACCCCTCATAAATTGAACTTAATATAAATAAATCAGCTTTTCTGTAAAAAAAAGTTGGGTTTTTAATATTTTGGTAAACTTTTGTAAATTTACTTAAATTATTTTTTTTTATATAATTTTTCAAATTTTTATATTCAGTACCTCTTCCAACTAAAATTAGTAAAAAATTTTCATAATATTTTTTCAGAATATTTATAGATTTTAAAATAGTCATTTGATCTTTTTGTTTTTCAAAAAAACCAACATTCAATATTATTTTTTTAGAACTATTAATTTTTACTTTATCGATTTTATTATTCATTATAATACGATCTTCGAACGAAGGGTTATAAATAGTAATCACTTTTGAATTTATATAATTTTCAAGATCAAGACTTAACTTTTTACTTATTCCTACAATCACATCACTTTTTGAATAATAAATTTTGATCAAAAATAAAATAATTTTTTTTTTAATAAAATCTTTTATATTTTTATGAAATTTAAGTTCATCCAAATGATTTCTCTCTACAAGTATTTTTTTTATTTTTTTTATTTTATTTAATGAAATCATTAAAATAACGTTAGCAAAATTTTGATTTGAAATTATTATGTTCTTTTTAATACTATTTTTAGAAATTTTTTCTTTTATAAAATCTCTTAATTCAAAAACAGAATAAAGAACTCTATTACTTTTTAATACTTTGTAACTTATTTTTTTATTTAAGTATTTATTATATTTACATTTTGAAAGACTAATCAAAGTAATATCTTTAAAATTTAGCCCATTGATTAATTTGATAAGAGATCTATCTGCACCACCAAATTTTGGATAGGGTTGAAATATGAATAATTTAATTTTTTTTTTGGATTTCATTTAATGATCATAATAAACAGAATTTTATAAAAGTATAACAATGTGGTTTTCATTTGTTCAAATTAGTGTTTTAGATTTTTCTATTTGATGCAAATAACTCTTTAAGTGAAAAAAAGACTTTTTTTCAGGAGAGTTTTCAAGCATATTAATCTTTGTTAAATGAAAAAAATAAAAATTTCAATATTAATTGCAAATTATAATGGAGAAAAATATTTAAGCAAATGCATCAATTCTTGTTTAAATCAAAATTTAAAAAGAAATTTTGAGATAGTTTTTATTGATGATAGCTCAACAGACAATTCTTTAAAAAAAATAAAAAAGTTTAAAAGAAAATTAAGAATTATTAAAACAACTAAAAGAAAAAATACTTCTAAATTCAATACATATTATCAACTGAATACCTATTACCAGGGATTAAAAAAAGCAAAAGGTGAAATAATATGCTTTTTAGACTCTGACGATTATTTGAAAAAAAATAAATTATCACAAATTAATTATTATTTTTCAAAATTTAAAAATTTAAATTTTATTTTTGATAGACCTATCTATATAAATTCAAAAGGTATAATAAGTTCCAATCAAAAAAGGTATGGTTTTAGAGAAAAAAAATGGCCTTTATTTCCTCCTCAGAGCTGCATATCAGTGAAAAAGAAAATTCTAAAAAGAAACATAAAAAAGCTATTTAAGAAAAAATTTCCTCTAACAACTTTAGATTTTAGAATTGCATCTTTAGCAGACACGAATAGAAAAAATACTTTTTTTTTAGATAAAGAATTGACCTATTATTTTCAACATGAAAAAAATGAGAGTAATAAAAACTTCACAACATTAAATTCAAATTGGTTTAAAAGAAGATTAGAAGGTTTTAATTATTATAAAATTGTTAACAAAAAAAAGTTTCTAAACTTGGACTATTATTTGACAAAGCTAGCTAATGTTTTTTTTGATTGCATAAATTTTTGTACGAATAAAAAAAGCTAACATTTAGCCAAAACATTGTAGCGTTGAAGCTTGTAAAAAAACTTCCTCCAGGAAGTAAAGGAACAAAAATAATTAGAACTAAAAAAAAAAGTGAAGTTAGTAAAAAATTTTTACTTTTATAGATAAAATTAAAATTTTTAAAAATAAAACTCAGAAGACAGATCACCAAAATTAATAAACCAAAAATTCCATGCTCAGATAAAATTTCATAATAAATTTGATGAGGATGAGTATTGCATTTAGCATTTTCAATCTCATTTTTGAATGCAAACTTATTTTTATAATCCTCATCACATAAGATTCTGTAGTTTTTATTACCAACACCAAATATTTTTTTTTCAAGGAAAACTTGATGGGCAGAATAATAAATTTTTCCATATTCAGTTTTTTCAATAAATCTATAAATATTAAATTTATTTTGTATCAGTTTATTTAACATCTCATTTTTAAATCTTTCTTTAAATACCTGATTAGTCGATACAATTATTGATGCCAAACAAATGATAATTAAAAATAAAGAAATAGTTTTTATTATAAGTTTTTTATCAATAAAAAATGTTAAAAAAAAAATTAATATCATTGATTTTATAAAATTTGATCTATCACCTGTAAGGAAAATCGTAATAATGAAGAAAAAAAGTAAAATTAAACCTCTCAATTTATATTCATCAGTATTTATAAAATATCCTGAAACAATAAAACAAAATGATAATACTAATGCTCCAGCTTTTAGCTCATCTCCCATAAATCCAGAAAGTCGATGATATTTTAACGGGGATTCCAGTCCAATTATATTTTTTTGAGTAAAAAACTGAACAAAAAGGTCTAGAGAAAATATAATTAAAATTATTGCCCAAATTTTAATTACTAAAAAGAGTTCTAGCTTTCTTTTTGAAAAAAAATCTATCGTGCCAATTGTAAAAATCACATATTTAATGAAAAAAAAATTTCTTAAAAAAGAATTTTCGGGATTTACAGAAAAATATAAATTTATCAGTAAGGCAAAATAAATTATTAATAGAAAATAAAACAGTTCCTTATTATAGAATTTTATTTTTTTGAAAAATAAAAAGTCTAAAAAAAATTTTAAACTCAAAATTATAATTGCTGCTTCACTTACACCTGTTCCAATTATTAAAAAGATAGGAATTAAAGAGTATATAAGCAGTGTAATTTTATCAGTTATAGATATCTTTTTTATTTGATTTATATCTTTAATAATAAAATTCATTAGTATATTTAAGCCTTATGATAATTCATTTTTTTCAAATAATATCAATTTTTTTATTAACTTTATTATTTGGTTTTTCATATATAGGTTATGGAAAATTTTTTAATAATCTTATTTTTAAAGGTGCCACTAATGTAAATTATGGCCAATTGGGGTTATTAGGAATTTTTTTTCTTATACTTATATCATATTTTACAAGTTTTTTTATCGCTCATAATTCTACTCACAATATTGTCATTTTAATTACCGGTATATTTTTATTTTTTTTTGAAAAAACAAAGACTGATTTTTTAAATTTAAAATTATTAACACTAATTACAATTTTTACTTTTTTATTTTTTATAATTTCAAAGAATCATGATGATTTTCCCTATTACCATTTGCCTTTTGCCCTAAGTTTAGCAGAAAATAAAGTTTCATTTGGTATGGGTTTATTAAATTATGGTTATAGACATCACTCGGGTCTATTATTTCTAAATTCTTTAAAATATCTGCCTTGGATAAAATATTTTTTGTTTAATTTACCTAATTATTTAATTCTAATTTTTGTCAATTACATAATAATAGATAATCTCTTGAAAAATTTAAGAAAAAAAAATATTATTTTTTTATTATCCTTAATATTTTTGTTAGTAGTAAATTTGAAGTTTACAAGACTCTCAGAATATGGGACTGATATTTCAGGTCAAATAATTTTATTTGTTATAATCCTAAATTTAATTAACATTTTGATATATGACAGGAAAGTTGAAAAAATATATTTCAATGTTTTTTTATTACTAATTGTTTTTTCTTTTAAGGTTTATTTTTTAATTTATTTTTTATTGATTCCTTTAATTTTTTTTGATTTAAAATTAAATCCTTTAAAAAAAATTAATTTAAGTGCTATCACCTGCTATATAATTTTTATTTCATTATTTGCAATTCATAACTTTATAAATACAGGTTGTATAATTTATCCTGTTGAAATAACTTGTATTGGGGATAAATATTTTTGGACACTAGAATTAAGTGAAATTAGTAGAAACAATATATATCTTGAGTCATGGTCTAAAGCTGGAGCAACTCCAAATTATAGAGCTGATAACTTGAATGAGTATATTCAGGGTATTAATTGGGTTAGTAATTGGTACGAAAAGTATTTTGTAGGTAAAGTTTCAGATTTTTTACTTATAATATTTTTAATAAATATTTTTGTTTTTTACTTTTACAATAAAAAACTCAACTTAAAAAAAGATCTTATCAAAACAAGAAAAATATTAATTTTAATTAGTTCTTTAGTACTGTTAATCTGGTTTTTTAAGCATCCATCATTGAGATACGGTGGTTACTTACCAGTAACAATTTTTTTCACATCAGTATTCTTATTTTTTTACTCAACAAAAAAAATGAAAAGTAATATTTATAAAACAACTAAATTTTTTATAATATTTATAATAATTATATTTAATATGAAAAATATTTTACGATTAGAGTCTGAATTTACTAGAGGTGATCAATATAAATTTGAAAGTTTTCCATTTTATACTGTTGTTGCCAAAGAATATAAAAGTTTTAGTTCTAAAAATATTGTTTACATGACGACGACTAGTGGATATTGCTGGGCAACCCCAACTCCTTGTTCAAATACTCCAAGGAAAGTAAAAATAATCAACAATTATGTTTTTTTTGAAAGATGAAAAATATTATTAATATTCTACTCAATGGATTAGATAATTACATTCAAACTAAAAATCTTGAAATTTTAAAAAAAAATTTAAGTAAGAAAATAGAAATTTATATAGACGTGGGCTCTCATAATGGAGAAATGATAAAAACTATTTCTGAAGAGTTTAGTATTAAAAAGATTTTTGCATTTGAGCCAAATCCAGACTGTATTAATAACCTAAAAAGTTTAAAGAAAAAAAATTTAAAAATATTTGAGATGGCATTAAGTGATAAACCTGGTATTGCGCAATTAAATATTGGTCATATTTCATCAATGTCAACAATAAATAATCTTAATTATAGATCATTCTATACAAAAATAAAAAAGTTTGTAATTGGTCTTTTTTTTTTTAAAAGTTCAATCTATAAAAATCAAATTAAAGTCAAGAAGGAATCATTATTTAACGTTCTTAAAAATCATAATATAAAAAATATTGATTTAATAAAAATTGATACTGAGGGTCATGAGTTTAATGTTTTAAATGGTTTAAGAAATTACATAAAAAGAACCAATATCATTTTACTTGAGTATCATTATGATAACTCATTAATTAAAAATTATGACTTTCAAAAAATAAATTTCTTCTTTACTAAAAATGGATTCAAGTTAATTTCAAAAAATAAAATGCTTTTAAGAAAAGGATATGAAATTATTTTTAAAAACTTAAATAATTTCAAGAAAGATTGATTATTTGAAAATAATATTTATTTAAATTTTTTTTAAAATCGTATTTGTATAAAGAATTAAAAGCAATTTTTGTTTTTTTCCTTAATTTCTTTTTATTTTTTGAATATTCTAAAATTTTTTTTGTTAATTCTCTGTGTGAGCCAACTTTAAAAAGAATCCCTCTTTTACCATAGTCAAGTATTTCTTTGGGTCCCGTAGGACAATCACTAGAAATAATAAATTTTTTAAGAACTATAGACTCAAGTAAGACATTTGGTAAACCTTCGTATTTTGAGGTTAAAACAAATAATTCTGACAATTTTATAATAGGATAGGGGTTGTCTTTAAATTCTAGGATTTTAACAATTTTTGTTAATTCATTTTTTTTAATGAAACTTTTTAATTTATTTTCGTTTTGTCCACTACCAATTATGATAAGTTCAACTTTTATTTTTTTTTGTATAGAACAAATAGATTTTAAAAGAGTTAAATGATCCTTTTGATCAACTAATCTACCTAAGTTAACAATTTTTAAAGCACCTTTAATTTTGAAAGGATTATTTTTTATTTTATATTTTGATTTTTTTATGATGATATTCTTATCTAGTGGATTATAAATACAATAAGATTTTAATTTTAATTTTGTCCAAAGTTCTTTTTGAAACTCATAACTATTTACAATAATTAAATTAGATAGTGAATATATTTTCTTAAATAATCTTTTTTTCCAGTTTTTAGAAAGCCAGCCTGAAGGAGAAGAATTAAGCCTTACTATGATTTTAACTCTAAAAAATTTTGCTATTAAAATTGCATACAAATTTGCCTGAAAACTCAAAATTATGACATCTTTATTTTTAAGTAATTCAATAAATAATAAAACACAGCTGAATAGTATCTTTAAATATCTATTTTTAAAAAAATTAAACAATTTAAAACTAGTAATATGTATTTTTTTGCTAATTTTTTGGGTGTTATTTGACGAAGTAATTAATTTTGTTTTTTTAAATTTTGAGCTCAAAAAATTACTAATCAGAAATAAATTTTTTTCGACCCCACCTCCCTCAATCGAGGGCATAAATATAATTATTTTTTTTTGTTTCATTTAATTAATTACAACTTATGTTATAGTCTAACTAATACTCAAGCTCAATTTATATGGAACTTATATCTATAATTATTCCTTATTATAAAAAAAAAGAATTTATTGCTGAAACTTTAAATTCAATCAATGATCAATCATATAAAAATTATGAGATCATAATTATATATGATGATGAGAATTTAAATGAACTAAAATATTTAAAAGAACTAGTCAATAAAAAAAAGAATATTAGAATTCTTGTAAATGAGAAAAATAGCGGTGCAGGAATATCAAGAAACAATGGAATTAAAGACTCTAAAGGAGAATTTATTGCCTTTTTAGATGCCGATGATTATTGGCATAAAGATAAACTTTTAAAGCAATTAAATTATATGATTAACGAAAAAATTAACTTCTCTCATACATCATATTATTTAGTAGATAAAAAAAAAAAGATTATTTCTATCAGAAAAGCTCGAAATGATTTAAATTTTAATGAATTGTTAAAATCATGTGATGTTGGTTTATCTACAGTTATGATTAAAAAAAAATTATTAATGAACAATTTATTTACAAATATAAAAACAAAAGAGGATTTTATTTTATGGTTGAATATTTTAAAAACTGGCGAAAAACTAAAAGGATTAAATCATCCATTAACATTTTGGAGAAAATCAAATAATTCACTTTCTTCAAATAATTTTCAAAAAATTATTGATGGATATAGAGTATATAGAAAATATATGAAAATGAGTATGTTTTTATCTGTATATTATTTATTTATTCTAAGTTTCAATTCTTTAATTAAATAAATACATGACTCAAATTTTTTTTATAATTTGTATTATCTTAATTTATTTATTTAATTATCTTTTTGCAAAGAAGAATATCCTGCCCAGTTATTCTGGAGATAAACATCAAAAATTAGCTTCAAATTTATCAATCCCATTATCTGGAGGAATTTTTTTAATAATCGGTTTTAGTATAATTTTTTTTCAGCCTTTTCTAAATTACTTATTTTTTATATCTCTAATTTTTTTAATTGGTTTATTTTCTGATCTAAAGATTTTAAAATCTGCTAAATTTCGTCTTATCCTACAATCTATTGTTATTTTTATTTTTGTAATAATTTTTGATTTACAAATAACTGACACAAGAATCGAAACTTTTGATCAGATATTAGATTTAAAAATTATTAGTTATTTATTTGTGTCATTTTGTATTTTGATAATTGTAAATGGATCAAACTTTTTAGATGGTTTAAACACTCTTGTTTTAGGTTATTATTTAATATTAAGTTATATTGTTTATAAGATGGAGCTTTATAGCTTTGTTGGCGTTAGTTTAGATATTTTTTTATTGTGGATTTCATTTCTAGTTTTAATTTATTTATTAAATTTTTTTAATCTTCTTTATTTAGGAGATAATGGAGCTTATTTTTTAGGTTTTTCCTATTCTTTTATATTAATCTTAATTTATAACACAGCTGATAATATCTCACCTTATTTTATAATTTTATTACTTTGGTATCCAGGATTTGAAAACTTATTTTCAATATTGAGAAAAATGAATATTAAAAAAAAATCTCCACTTTTACCTGATCCAAAACATTTACATCAACTAATGTTTGTCTATATGAATAAATATATTATTAGGAATAAAATTTTTGCAAATTTAATTATCGCAAATATTATTAATGGTTATAATTTTTTTATTTTTTATCTAGCTTCTAAAAATCCAAGTGAAACAGATTATCAATTACTTTTTATTGTAATGAATATTTTTATTTATACTTTGACGTACCTTCTATTGACTAGAAAATTAAAGAATTCTCAATAATCTATTCTAAGTTTATAAAAAGATTTAATTGTAATGACTAGCATTCTTAAGCCATTCTTGAAAACAGAGGTCATTTTTGTTTCACCCTCTACTCGATCATAATAGTTGACCGGTACTTCAATTATTTTGAGGTTATTTTTATAGGCACTTATCAATAAGTCAAAGTCGCCCCATAAATCTTTTGTTTTTGAAATTTCAAATGACATTTTTAATTTCTCCCAGTCTTTTTTATAAAATATTTTAGTACCACAAAGTGTATCAGTTATCTTTTTATTAAAGAAAAGACTAAAAAGTTGAGCAAAAAAGATGTTTCCTAGAAAATTTAAACTTTTCATAGCATTTTTTTGCTGAGGAAAAATCATTCTTGTGCAATTGATAAAATCGGCATTTGTTTCTGATAGAGTTTTAAGAGATATTTCAACATCTTTAAAAGATACTGTGCAATCTGCGTCGTATATTACGATTATATCACCAGTAGCTTTTTCAATTCCAGTGTAAACATTTTCAGATTTACAAATCCCTGGTCCCTCATAAGTTTTGATCTCAATATTATTGTCATTAATTTCTATTTTTTTTATCTCTTTAAGAGTGTTATCTGTAGATTTATCGTTACCAAAAAGAAATTCAGTTTTGTTTCCAAGCTTATAGATATTATTTTTAATAATTTGAATATTTTTTTCCTCGTTTTTACAAGGGATTATCACTGAAATTTTTTTTGTATTGTTGTTTTTTTCTTTGAATGTTTTTTTTTTAATTACTGTAAAATTCATCATGCAAAAAAAATTTAAAATTGGTAATCTAAATATTCTATTTAAAATTTTGGCTAATATTGGAATATTAAAAGGAAGAACAATTCCTTTTTCATTTTTGATAATTTCAAAATTACTTATATCAACTAAATTTTTAATATAATTGAAAGGTAAATAATTATACTCAGAAGTAAATTTTCCTTTAAAAAAAAATTTAATTAGTTTAATTAATCCTGACCATATAAGACTTTTAGAAATAAGAATTATATTACAATCATCACTTATTTTATTTGATAAATTCTTCAAATTATCTAAAGGGTTTAATTGATGTTCGATATCAGCTATTACAATATTTTGAAAATTATTAAAATTAATTTTATCCTCAGCAATTAAGTCAAACTTTCCATTTAATTTATAGATAATATCATCGTTTATTTCTTGAATATAAATGTTATTAGTATCAAGCTCGTTTACAATATTTGAGTTTCCACAACAAAAAAAAAATTTTAAACTAGATTGATTAATTATAGTTTTTAATATTCTAGAAATCTCTGTATAAAAAAATTGATTTTTTTCTAAAAAACCTATTCGTTTTTCTGAATTTTTTTTATAAAAGATATTAGTTTTTTCAATGAAATACTCTTTTTTGTTTGTAGATTTTGAAACTATCATAATTAGATCTGATCTTAGTACCAAGCGGTTATATAAGATAATTTAAAAAAATGAAACTAAGAGGCTATATAGAAAATGTTCTTAAAAATACTAAAATATAAGAATAAATGCATCTTTACTTTATTAGTTTTGTATGTATAAGAACCATGCCGGTGATTTTTGCGAAAGGGTTATACCCGATCCCATTCCGAACTCGGAAGTCAAGCCTTTCTGCGCCGATGGTACTTTGTCTTAAGACACGGAAGAGTAG
>MDSV01011087.1_pt1 | contig 12789 bp, 7 predicted proteins | sample 810851 | NCBI WGS metagenome assembly MDSV01 (sample SAMN05326640, study PRJNA326480) | marine metagenome | isolation source: seawater | place: Atlantic Ocean: North East | collected 2012 | reverse complement strand
TTCGGTATCTGTCCGGTATCAAAGCAGCATCGCTTCTGAAGAGGCAGAAGATCTCGAAAGGACACTGCTTTCCGAGAGCCTGCGTCAAAGATGAGCGATTCGGAGGAAGAGGACTATGCCACGACGAAGAAAACGCGTGGTAAACGCGTGGTGGTGGTGGAGAGCGAGTCGGAGGTAAGTTCGGCAGAAGAGTCGGGCGACGAATCAGAAAGCGAAGCAGACAGATGGCTGGAAAACGGGTTCGACCGGGTGCAGTGGAATAACGCAAGGGCAGTTCTAGACGCAGCAGAGCTCACGGCGCGGAATTTGACGGTGGAAGTCGGAGACAACGGAGACGGAGACTTCATTGCAGACGCAATGAAAAACCTCAACTCTCAGCTGTCTGTGCTCCGAGAAGAAGCCACGAGCATAAAGTGGAACAAGGCGTTTCCGCTCCGATACGCACACTCGGTGCGCATATCTATGGTTACATCCGAGTCCGACAAGGAAATAGTGCGAAATACATTTGGCAGGTGCCAGGTGTGTGGAACACGAGAACACAACTGCAGATACATCGTAGAACTATGCGGGAACTGCGACGAGGATGGATCATTCGATGCCTACGACTCCGCCGTGTGGGGAAGCACACCGACAGAAAAGCTCGCCGACGTGTACTCGGAGTTTCTAGAAAACTACGAAGCGGTGTTCAAGCCTTCCTGGTTTTCAAACGTTCAAAGACAAGACGAGTTGCCGCACCAAGTCCTCGGAAAATACTCCGTCGGAAGGGACTGTCTACGAACTCTGCTTTTGAATCTGTACGCTGGAAACATGTTTTTGTATCTCACAATGCAAGCAGACGAGATGCTGTCCGTAATGGGCGAAAACGATCCTGGCTACGCCACGGCACCTACGGTGACAACCTCTCGGATAAAGAAGTTTTTGAACGACATGGACTGTCTGCATTTGGCACTGGCGGACAAGCGACGAGCAATCCCAACTCCGCTCATCTGCCCCAAGTACTGGAATTGCATAGACAATGCAATACAACACGTTTCTGCAGACGATAGACACACTGCGCTTGCTCAAGGTGGTCAGAGAGCAGACGAAATCATGTCTTTCAGACTGGATTGCGAGTATGGGCACACAGACGCTTCAGAAGGTGAGGATGAAGATCATGCAGAGTGTGTTGGTGGCGATGAACGCAGACACCGGTGGCATCTTCGAGGACGCAGCGGTGATGACGCAGAGAAGCACCCACCTTCCAAAGGAATCAGAAGTGGCGATGGCAGTGGCACGAAACGCAGACTCCAAAAATCCAGCGGAGAAAACACAGATGGAGTTGTAAACTCCGACTTCTCGGAAGAGGACGAGCGCCGAGAACACAGCAAACGCGCAGGGAATGCCAAAAAGAGAAGGAGCGGTTCCCGTGGCGCTAATGTTTGTTTCGAAGGTCCTTCTACTCGTACGCGATCGAAGTCGGCCAAATCCGAACCAGCGCTTAAAAGGTCGGATAGACTCCGAAAGGCAGAGCGGAAGGAGAAGGAAGAAGAAGAGGAGAGCGAGGAGGAGGAGGATATGTCGTTGGGAAAGCGCAGGCTTCGCGAAGATGACGAAGAGGAAGCGGAAGAAGAGGACGCATCCACTGCGTTCGGCGCGGCGTCTTCTTCGAACGCACCAAGAGAGGCGTCCGTATCCGCCGCTTCCAGAGCCAAGGGCATGCGCATACCGGGACAGACCCTGGCCTCCAGGCGCAGAATAGCATGCGATCTACTTTCACTGGCGGCAAGACTCTCGTCTGAACAGAGAGATGCGGACGCCGCGCTGGCGACATCCGCCTCACTGGTAGTTCAGGAGCTTATTTCTGCGCTTGAAGAAGCTCGGTCAACGGCTGGAATATGAGCTGTGGAGCTGCTCGTGAAAAACCAGCTTCGGGTGTAAGGTTGCACACTCTTTTATGTAGGGAGCCTGTCAATCTAGCACATCGCGCGTCAATGCATCGGCTATTCTGTGCCGCGGTCCCTAGAACACGGTTTCAAAGAAAAGCGTCATAGATACGCGCGTACTGTTTGCCCACACCCTCGACGCTCTAAGCATTTCCAACTACGCCGCGTCTTTTAGTTCTAGTTCTGTACTGACTCTTTTAGCCCAATCCGAAAGCGTTTCTCCGTCTTTTGGGCCGTTATCCCTGAGACAAGGCATGCCTTCACGCTTACCAGTTGCGCGTTCCCATTCGTCTTCCGCTTCCGCGTATCGTTCGTTTTTCGCCTCCGTGTCTTGCTCCGTGACTTGTTTGTAATCTTTCTGATCGGGCGGCGGCGGAGGGGAAGGGGGGTGCGGCACCGGCACACTGAACTTTCATGCAGTTGCCGCAGCCGACCTGGGATCCACCAAGTGGCTCAAATTAGGAATTCGGCGCATCCTCTCTCGTATATCGGCTGTAACCTGTTACTTTTTATCTAATACCACTTTATCGAGAAACAGACTGACACCGTATTCCACGAAAGAGTAACCCATGGTCAAATACAGACCGACCATGCGAAAGCTCATGTACGAGGCGTTCGCGGCGAGCACGGGAAGAGAGCGCGCGTCTCTTCAATAGACCACGCGAATGCGTGGTTGCGAGCGTCCACATCCCTACGCAGCGCGCTGAGATGGTTTTCTTTGCACCTGGTAAACGCACGACTCGCCATAAACGCCAGTGATGATATCACAATCACCACTACAATCGCGTTTGCAGGAATACCATACGCGCCTTCCCGGTGCGCGGCGTCCATGCGAGCAATCGTTGCGAGAGCCATGCGAAATACAAAATAAACGTGGTTTAGCGAATCGCTAGAGTGCCGGAATAAGACCAATACGCACGCCTGTAAATATGGAACGCAAAGGAGACGATTCATGTCCGATGGAGGCACGAGCGAGGCGGACATTAGTAACAATGAATCCGGGTCTCTGTCTCGTTTGGTACGAAGATTTTCAGAGAAGGTCTGCAAGAACTCCACGTTTGCCGTGTCCGACCACGCCTCCGCAGCCCGTTTACTGCAGGACATCTTTTCAAGAGTGGTTGCGGGAGAACGTCTGGATCAGGACAACGCGATGGCTTTTCTGTGCTCAGGAATCGCGATGCACAGAAAGCACGCCTATTCTGAAGGAGAGCCAGACGAAATACAAAAAGAGCTGAAGCGAACTGCGGTGCTGTGCTTCATTGTCATTTCCGTCGTCCAAGCGATCGAAAAGTCGGAGTCGTCGGACTCGACAAAAGACGCAGATGTCCACTTTTTGGAACACATCCAATCGGTCTGTCTCTGGGACCAGATCAGAACCAGACCACGACGAAAGCGCGTCCGAGAGGCCGAGCTCCCGGGGTTCAATTCAGATCTCGCGCCGAGGGTTCCGGATATCGACGCTGCTTCCTTTGCAGATTCAGACCTGTCGGCCATGAGCAAGCCGCACCTTCCCCCGTCGGCCATTCTGGACATATCATACGAGGACAACGCTCCCGAGGCACCGGGCGAGGAGTGGCGCCTCGCCAAAGCAGGCGCGAATGTCGTTGCTTCCAGCGCACTTAGACTTGGGTCTTTCTATCTGGAACACGGAGACATGGCAGCGATACACGACATATCGGACGTGTTTTTCAGAGCCAGCATTATGCACATGTCATCTTCGCTGCTCAAGTCCGCTGATGGTGCAGACTTTCTCACACTCGACACGGGGCGGTTTGTAGACTCGGTGAATGACAGGCAGAACCCAAGGCTGAACAACGTTGCGCAAGCAGCGGAGTCCGATCTGGGACAGTGCGTATTCCGAGACATGATGCAGAGCTTCCTGCTTCCTCCGTATTTGCTCTCGACAAGACGAACACTCCTTCTCCCTCGAGGTTTGATTGCCGGATCGGGAAGTGAACACAACGAGGTGATGCAACTTGCGCACGACGCCGCGATGCAAGGCACGGGTTGGACTTGGGAACACAGCGACAGCGAAGTGCAGAGAATGTGCGCCCTTCTCGCGGGACTTGCGGTGATGACCACCAACACAAAAGATTTTGGCAAAAAAGCAGACGCCTTCTCCGGACGCGTGCAGCTTCCATTTCTAGAGGTTCCAAATTCGCTTCCTTCAAAAGCAGTGCGAATGGCACTCATTCCAGAGACCAGCACGTGGGTCTGCTATAGGTTGCGAAACTCAAGACCCGATATACTGTCTTCGAAAAAGGGATTCGAAGGGATGCTGATTGCCGTTCTGAGAATGATAGACAATCTATAGATTAAAAAGCAGACACTAAAACATTTATATATCACCTCAGCGAGTTGTGCTGAGAGAGGCCTTGGTTTTCAGGCGCCGCATTCTCTTTTTTGCATTTGAGCTTTGCTGAACAAACCCAGCGGAAAGCCGCGTCGACAATTCGGATTCCTCAAAGGAGCGCCTTCCCATCTGTGCACCAAACACCGGCCTTGCTTTTGCAGTGATATGAGCGAAAATTGCAGGAGTTGGCATGTTCTTGTGAGCAGTTGACAGCCAAGGCCGCCAGTGCGCTGGACAGTAGGCACATTTACGGAGAGGCGGCGGAATGTGCGCGTTCTTTCCACCTTCGTCTGCAGGCGCACAAACCACCTTCCATTTAGAAGTTGCCGTGGACGGCTCTGGCCTTCCGCAGAATCTGCACGTCAAAGGAGACGACGAGGCGCACGGCGTGCACACGTCCAGACTCGACTCTTTTCCATGGAGAAGCATCTTTGCATCGCACCTTCCACAGCAGGGCTCGCTCTCGTAGAACGAGCTGTGGACGATCTTAGTGAGAACTCCACAATACGAACACAAGCCATACCAGGCGCCGAAGACGCGCACTGCAATGCCCAGAATTGGAATTTGAATGAGAGGAAGGTCTCCACACGAAGTTGCTTTCTTCTTCTGCTCGATACAACCTTTCAAGTCGCGCCGGAAGTGATTCACTGCGTTACCGCCGCACACATCGCTGGTCGAGCTGGGATCGATGCCCAGCATCTCCACAGCGTCTTCTTCTGCAGTTGCCTCCAGGCACACAGCGGTTTTGACGGCAGCAGAAGAGCGCTTTGCACAGCGGAGATGGAAAGATTCGAATTCGGTCTTTAGCATGGACGATGACACCCCCAGCTGGTTGAAGGGAACGTCTTTTCCAGTGTTGTCTTGGCAGGCGTTGCACACGCGTCGGCATTCCGGACAGGCGAAGATGTGCGTTGCGTGGTAAGGCATACTGGAGACGATGGCCTCCAAGTCGCCATCGTCAGCAACGTCAATCATCAATCGCCTGGAAAGCGCGCGCAGCTGCTTTCTGCGAGTGGCAGAACCGAGGTCGTAAGACAAGAGCTGGTCTCTCAGACTGGCGCACCGAGAAAAAAACAAAAGCCGGGCTGCAGATTCCGCGTCCAGCAAACAGAACAGAGCTTCTGATTCCACGAGAGCCTTGTGATATCCGCTGCATAAAGATGCGGAAAGATCGTCGTCCTCTTCTTCTTCCACGGCACGAGTGTCGGAGGTGCAAGAGGACGACGGGGAGGATCTCGAAGCAGGAGAAGGAGACGCAATGCCGAGAAGGTCGAATGCTTCTCCCAGCGTGAGCAGATACGCGCCTGGAGTGCGGAATGCAAGTCGCTGGACACGCAAGGACGACTCTGCATTCAGCAGGGCACATATCCGATGCACGGGGTTTTGAGCATGGATAACTTCGTACTGCAGCTCGTCCAGTCTGGAAGAGCGCTTGCGGTGGCGCCGAGCATGTATCCAAAGAGGCACGAACCGAGCGCGGAACGCGGAAGCCGATATGAAGGACACGACTTCCGAAAGACGAAGCGATTCGGGAGCGCAGCTCTGAGTCGAGCGCCCTCCCAACCACGTTGGACAGTACGTGATGCTATGTATGGTGCCGCGATTGCTCCGGACCATACGAACTCCAGACTTCTTGCGTATTCTAGACTCGATTGTGGAAAACTTGGCGACACAAGCAGAAATACACGACGTCGCCGAGCCGGTGTTGGAGCATCCAATCAGCTCTTTGCCAGCAGTCATCAGGCAGTGCATCATCGCTTGAAGGGACGGATGAGGAAGTTGGAGGGGAGGGCAACTCAAGTTGGATGTTGAGTGCGACGAGACAATGTAAGCCTGCTTCGACGCATCGTCCATGGCAAGCATAACGCAGAGGTATGCTCGAATGCTCTCTTTTATCTGAAGCGAAGCAGTCCGCGCAACCTCTTTCATATCCGTCGCCGTAAACAAGGGCTTGCAAATTTGGCGTATTGAAAGGCGGTGCCGCCAGCTGCATCTACACGCCGGGTGAATGAGGGGCGTCATCCCGGAGAGACACGAAACAAAGGCGTGGGCGCAGAACTTGGATACGCCCTCGCTAGATCCGAGTGCAGAGCTCAGCGTCGACTCCCATCCCCTGCTTCCCGCGTTGGTGCACCGCGAAAGTATGGAAAGCATGCTCAAGGCAGAAGCCGAAAGACCGGTTTTATCGTTGCAGTTACGCCGGTCGAACAGAGACGTGAGATCAATCGCGCTCGACATAGATACACAATAGTACACGTCGGGAGCAGGAATGTTGAGCGCAGCGTCTTCGCTCATTGAAGCGATGTCGGAAGCCATCACAACGTATTCGGCATGAGCCGACGTCCACAAAGCAGCCAGGTACGAGTCGTTGAAAATCCGCCCAAGTACTGCGCGGTCCGTTTTTGAAGTCGGCGACTCTCGGATGCCGCATATCTTGAGAGACGAGTACGCAGCAAACGCCTCGATCAATTCGCCGTAAGCAAGGCGGGCAAGCGCACAAAGCATGGGTATCGAGTAATCGGGAGAAAGAGTCGGCTGAGTAGGCTCGATGATGTTGAGCGCGGCTTGCACGCCAGACCTGGAGGCCACCTCGATCGCAACACGCATGCGCCTGAACTTACGGACCGTCTCCATCACGACGCAGGTAGCCGACCTATGGCCAGCCAACAACCCAGCGGCGCACTCGAAGTCGACGACGCGCACAAAATCAGGAATACTATCAATCATCCACACAGAACACACCGCTGGCAATTCTTTTCGCATTGCATACTCCAAACGAGAAAGCGCTTCCGGAACGCCAGCAATTCCAAAGCAGCAATGGATTCGACAAATCCGAGGCGACGAACGCGAGACTATATCTTTGAGCCTGAGACACGTGCCAGCTTCATCTAGGCTCTCGATGAAGCTGGCACCCCAAAATCCCGATCGGATTCGTCACCGTTGGTAACCACCGATCTCTGGATGATACAAGGAATTCCGGTTTCTTCGTCCAGAACGTATTCGTAGTGAGACGCATTGAAACGGACAACCGGTCGCCAGAGCAGCGTTCCGAGGTCCGAACGGGCCGATGCCGATGAGGCCCACTGTTCATCCACAAAGAGCATGGCCGACGGATGGTATCCGTCCGTCGTTCCGGAAGAGCTGCAGTGAGAAATCATGTCCGAAGTATTCGCTTCGCCGATCACATTTCCGAAACTCTGCAAGTTGATAACGGAAGAAGGCTTGAATTGTGGATCCAGCCGACACAGACGGTATATGTAAGTGGTGTAGTAACGAGCGCAGAGAAGACATTTTCCAGATTTCTCGGGAAGCGCGCCGCTTCTTTTGAACTCGGCAAAAGCATCGGGGAGCAGGAACTCCTTGCAGACAAAAGCCTTCGTCGTATTATCGCCAAACCTCCAGATCGCCAGCCAGCGCGCAATGCACTTGTCGCCACAGCAGCAGAAGCGCTCACCAATGCGGTCGTCGGGAGGCGAAAGAAAAAGATCGTCGTGGGTCTTGGAAACCACGGGAACCTCGCGAGTCGGAATAGACACGTCCTTGATCAGGTTCGCGACGACCTGGAGAGTGCGCTGAGACGTGGCCTCCAGGCTCAGCATGGGATGAAGCCGAGTAAACTCGTTCAGAGCCCTCTCGTGCACCGTGTACTCCTCGTCGCAATCCACAACGCAGTCGTCGTTCAGGACACTGCGCGGAGCCAAAGAAGCAGCGGGCGGGAGCGCAGGAAGGGCGGGAGCTGCGGCACGGCGGCTCGAACTCATATCCACGTCAGGCACATCCACGTCCAAAACGGCAGCTTCACGAGAGGAAGAAACTGAGTTCCTGGACGTTCCGGATACCAGGCGACTTTTGCGAGGCGCTTTCGATTTCTTGGGTGGGTTTTTCACCGAGAATATCTCAATCTTATCCACAGAAGGTGGACGCAATACCGGGTCCTCGTTCATGCAGCCTTCGTCTTCGTCTCCCGATGGAGCCTCAGCAAATCCGAATTCGGCGGAAATGCCAGCCGGGTCGCTGTGCGAATCCATGGACGGAAAGGCACCGCTAACGCACGCGATTGTATGGGAAGCGACACGGGTTTCACTTTTGTAGACCGATTGTAAAAAACACTGAACGTATACATTAGCGGCGCAGGAACGAATGTAAACAGCACTAATTTTTTTGGACTACGAAAAGTTCAACACGAGATCTGCGGGGGAGAGGGCACCGACCCCAGACCCGCCCCACTCGAACGTTTCTAAAACAGGCGAATCGGAAAGGGCATACGTATCGGTAACGAGGCCGCCTTTCGAGAAGGCGTACAGCCTGCAGCAGCCGGAGGCGGAAAGAAGAAACGCAAGAGCTCCAGGCGTGGAGTGCATGTACATGCAGCATGTCGAAGCAGAAACTCCGCATGGTTCGTTTCCTATCGATTGCCACGAAGTCGAAACGAACGAAGCGTTAGGAGCGCTTCGACTTGAAAACTGGCACGAGGCAGGAAGTGGCGCAGACGGAGGAGAAGGACGCGATGGTGGAATCGGAGGCGGCAAAGGAGGAGCTGGCGCAGGAATGCGCGGAGGAGAAGGCGGAGGAGGCGGAGGCGACGGAGGAGGAAGGGGACGAAGATCCTCAAAGCGACGGAATACCAATACGACTCTCTGTATCCAGATCTGGCGGTACTCTCCAAGAAGCTCAAAACGAAGATACCTGGCTCGAGCGTTTTCAAAGTAGGCGCTGTCCGGTGCGAGCGCTTCCATGCACTGCACTTGCACGAAGCGAAGACCTTCGACGTAGTGCGTGACCTGCTGAAGGTCCCAGCGAACGCACCCAATCGAAAGAGGCGCCTCGTACTCGTCTAGGAGAGTAACCAGGTACCCGTCTCGGTCTCCTGATTCGGATTGAGTCCCTTTGAAGAAGAACTCGGCGTACTCTTCGTTGTCCGGAAGATAGAAGTCTACCGCAAACAAGTAGTGTCTCGAAGGAACGGAATTGTGGAAATCAAGCTGCATAAACGGACGCAGAGTGTTTTCGTACGCAGATCCGCATTTCCTATCCCCGTCGATGCAGCGAGCAGGAAGGCCACCGGTACGACATGGGAGGGGCGCATCGAAGGAGGGAACACAGTCTGCCCATAGGCCCGGAGACACAGAAGGGCGGTCGTTTATGATGGATCGCAACCGCTCTCGTTCGGAATCGGTCGTCGTAAGACCCATATCGTTGCCGAAGCCTAAGTTTCGACGCGAGGACGCGGACGGGCCCAGGAAGTACGTGGAAAGAAAAACTTGCTCGGGATCCACGTAACGGAGGCTTCTGGCCACGTCTTCCGGTATCGGAGGCGGAGGAGGTTTGGGAGGAGGAGGAGGAGGAAGCGTATCCGGAAGGAGAGGAGACAGAGAGGGAGGAGAGAAGCCGTCCCCAAGAACGTACCTCTGCTGGAGAGCAATCGCAAGTCGCTGGCAACGGGATTCCGTAGACATGATGTAAACCGTATCGCAAAAGTCGCGCTGCGCGTAGCGAACTAGCTCCTTCACCTCACCCGCGCTCTTCTGACGAGGCGGACTCGGAGGTTCAGATGGAAACGGAGGGCTGGGAGGCTCGGGAGGAGGCGGCTTGGGCGGGGGAAACGGAGGAGGAGACGTTCCATAGAAACGAGAAAGGTAGAAACCAGCGTTGTGCTCAAACCCTACCGATCCCAACGAAAGCAGGCCATCGGTGCATTTCTCACCGCTGGAAGACGCTCTTCCACGGTACCAACGCGTGGTATCCTCGCCTCGGCAGCTTCTCGCGTTTGGAATTCCCTTCTTGTACAGGTAGTCGCTGCATCGGGTGTCCAGAAGCATTTCCTTACCGGTACGAAACGTCGCAGGGACGGCCTCCGACCTGGGCTTTCCCGAGTTGAGCTTGACCTCTTTGATGTATTTGGATCTCAGCTGAGCGGCGGTCTCCTCCGGCGACGCGTCTTCTTCGGAGGCAGCTCCGGAAACGGGCTTGGGAGGCGGACGCGGAACCGCGTTCAAGAACATTCCAAAGGGAACAGGAAGCAGCCTTCGATGGTCAGACGAAGCCGCGAGTCGACGACCAAGCCCGGCGAACAATCCTCCTATGGATGCACCAACGTCCGAGACCGCGCTGCCGACGTCGTTGAAAAAGGGATCCGTGACAGACCGGGCTTCGGAGACGGCGTTTTCGATCCCCTTCCCAACGTTAGAAATACCGCTCTCGACAAGATCGCCTATACTGTTCACCGCGCCGTCGATCCAAAGCCCCACGCTCTGAAGACCGGACAGAAGTCCAGCTCCGAAGGACATACCGTAGCCAGGAAATTGGACGGATGCGGGGGTGTTGTCGATCACCTTGCAGGTCTGGTCCACGTTTTCGTAACACTTTCTAGTCGTCCAGGCAGGGACGTCGATGGCACGGTGCCACCCAGGAGGGAATTCCGGAGCATGAGAGCTCGTGACGTACACAAACTGGTAAAGATTGATCTCCCGGAACAGGTAGCCTCCTGAACCGCAGTCGTCCGGTCCGCAGTCGCCGGAGCTTCCGACCATCAAGTCGAATCCCGCCTGGCCAATCAGCTCCTTGGGAACCTCCATATCCCAAGTAGGAGCACGCTTTGTGCTCGCATCCGTAATCTTCTTCTTGGGATACGGAGCATCACCAACCACACCCTCGAGAGATATTGCCCACTCTGGGCTGCACAGCTTCTCGTACATTCTCTGAAATCTACGCGGAGCGCGCAGATTGCGGTCGGACCGAAACAGGCTGGACGTAGACTCGGTGAAGTCTTCTGGGTATTCAGATCCGCCAGTCAGCGTATCCTGCAGCTGGCGAAGAGACCCAAAGGCGAGCAAGGGACCAATGTCGCTCGGATTTACTTCGTGTCCGAAGGCGTCCATGTGACCGTACACGTTCTTGTCCGCGCGCCACGTGCTCGTAGGAACGGCGTTCTTCTTGAGGAGAGGCTCTTCGCAGTTCTCTCTCCAGAATCCGAGCGCCGAAAAGTCGTACTCCGCGCCCGTCTCTTTGCCGTAGCTCTCACCAAATATGATTGCTGCGTAGACGAGGTGGTTGCGGTCGAACCGCCCCGCAAAGTCGGGCGGGTTGTTGCGCCTTGCGCTCTCGGGCGCCTCGCTCCCGGCGGCCATGTGCTGGTTCGACCACTCAATAAACGCCTTGCAGCTGTACCTGAAGATTCCCGAGTACCTCGCCTGCACAATCCGCGCGGATATCGAGTCCTGGTTGTCAAAGTGGGTAGTAGAAAGAACAGCGGTGGTCATCGAGTACTTTGAAACGTAGTAGACAGGACCGTAGCCCTTACCGTCGGCGGAGTTTTCTTCTCCAAACACGGACCCCATGGACTGGGACGCAACGTACTGAAGGCTAGGCCAGAATTCTTCCATGGCTTCTTTTGTCGCCTTGAATCCTTCCGGGTCGCCGTCCACAAGGATCTTGACGTCCTGGCCCTCGGTGACAGGAGGAGGAGGAGGAGGACTTCCTGTCCAATCAAATATCACCTTGGGAAGCTCCCACTCGATATCGTCAATAAACGTCTCGAGGTCGTCGTCCTCGGAGCTGCCAGTATCGCCGCAGAGCTTCTTTATATTTGTAAAAACGCACGCGAGGATGATCTGGTCCAAGTCCATACTCTCGTATACGGAGTCGTCGCAGAGATTGGTGGCGGAATTCGAGCCGTCGATCATGCCGCTCTGGGATGCCCGCGAAATAGCCTTGAAAGCGGACGCCATGGAAGGCGGGACGTCATTGTATCCCTCGCCTGCAATCCTTGAAAAGCTCTCTTCCATCTCGTCCGCACCCGGAGCGCCGAAGAGACGCTTGTAACGAGCCAGGCGGTCGTCTTTGGAAATACAGATTGCGCTCTGTCGGGCATAAAAGCAGGCCTCGTGCTCGGGAGTATCGGCGTAAGCCTCGCAGCCAAGGACCTTGTCCATGTCCTCGGATCCCAGACTGTCCTTGTCGCACCTGCCGCGAAATTCCTTGATCCCGCCGGTGAAGCAGAACCGATCCAATACCCCAGGAAGACCCACGCTTTCTATAAATTCGTTTATGGAGTCGACCACAGCGTTCGTCATGGTTTCTCCGAGCCCCAGAATCCACTCGGCGATCTTCAACGAAATCATGGAGAATGTATTTGCCGCGTCGCAACGGTCTCCAGGAGCGGCAATGTTCTTGAGCCATGCAGGTTCTGCGGACGAGAACGCAACACACGGTTAGAAACGAACGCACAACAAATACAAACACGCGACGCACCCAGCATCATGAAGATATTGCAGATACAGCCTGCGATACCGGAAGGGCCAAAGCAGGTCGCAACAAGACGCAGAGCGGTGGCAATGTCCTCTGCGAGACCGCCAACGATGTCAACGATGGTCGTCGCGATATTGTTGGGACACACCGGCTCGCACAATGCGCACGCCTCGGGCGCAGGAAGCCCGCCGGATCGCGCGATACGATTGAATTTGGAACACACGTCTACGCAATTGAGAGAGTCGCCACAGGTAACGGCCTGCACGA
>MDSV01135254.1_pt1 | contig 12791 bp, 7 predicted proteins | sample 810851 | NCBI WGS metagenome assembly MDSV01 (sample SAMN05326640, study PRJNA326480) | marine metagenome | isolation source: seawater | place: Atlantic Ocean: North East | collected 2012 | reverse complement strand
TATTATTTATTAGTATTCTTACTCTTACTTGATTAGTTTCACTATTAATTAAAAGTTTATTAGCGTTTAAATGAATTATTTACTATGAACTTTAAAAATATTTTCAACTCTGCTATTGATTCTCATTCCTCAGGCGATTTAGATTCCGCGGAAAAGCTTTATAAACAACTTATTAATATTAATTATAGAAAAGATATAGCGCTTTCTAATTTGGGCGTCATTTATAAGGTGAAAAATAAACTTAATGAGGCCAAGCAATGTTTTATTAACGCCACTAATTTAAACCCAAAATTTGCAGATGCTTTTTCTAATTTAGCTGATCTTTATAGGTTAGAAGGATTGTATGATAAATCTATTATTGCAGCCTCTAAGGCAATTTCATTAGATCCCAATCATGAAAATGCTCATGTTAATTTAGGTGCATCTTATAGATCAAAAGGCTATACAGATAAAGCATTCAAAACCACTAGAAAGGCTTTATATATTAATCCAAATAATTCTACAGCTCATATTAATATGGCCACTATATATATGGATAAATGTTTATTGCAAGACGCACTTAAATCTATTAAGCAATCAATCTCAGTGCAGTCTTCATGCAATGCCTACACTTTGCTTTCAACAATTTATTTTGAGATGGGTCAATTGGATTCGGCAAAAAACTCTGTATTAGAAGCTTTAGCTATTACTCCTGATCATGCACAGGCTAATTATATTATGGGTAAAATAGAGCGGGCATTTGGTGATTTAGAAATTGCTTTAAAATATTTCAAAAAGGCTATTTGTTCAAATAGTTATAATATGGAGTCATATTTTGAAATTTCAAGAAGTATTTACAATCATTCTGATGCGGAAAATTTATTAGATGATTTATCTAAGTTAAATATTTCAAATCTTTCAATTGAAAGACAATATTTATACAACTTTGCAAAATCAAACTTTCTTCATACAATTAAGAATTTTAAAGAAAGTAGTTTTTTTCTTGTTAAGGCTAACTCTTCAAAACTATTAGCAAAACCTTCAAACAAGGAATTATTAATTTCAAAAATTAATTACTTATCATCTCTTAAATATTCTGTTTGTTCTAATAAAACTCTTGGTGAAGGTAGGATTTTTATTGTTGGGATGCCTCGCAGCGGATCTACCCTTTTAGAGACTATTCTTAGTCTAAGGTCTAATACTTTAGATCTTGGTGAAAAGGATTATCTTGAGTCATCTATTTCGATTTTTACCAGTGATGATAATACTAAATCTCTTTATGATATTTATAACAATAAGCTCAACTTAGATTCTCCCTATGAATATACAGTCGACAAACAACTTTATAATTTTATGTATGTTGGTTTTATAGCTAGTTGTATGCCATCTGCAAAAATTATACATTGCTGCAGAAATCCACTTGATAATATTTTATCAACTTATCGAGCTTGTCTTGGCCAAAAAAACTCATATACTTCATCTCTTTTAGATACTGCTGAGATTCTTATTCAACAAGAATTATTTATGAAAAACTTTAAGAAAAAATATGTAGATCAAATTTATACATTTAATTATGATTTACTAGTGACTAATAATAAAATCTATTTAAATAAGTTATTTCATTGGTTGGATTGGAGTTGGGATGATAAGTATCTTAATCCACAATTAAGTAAACGAAAAATTACTTCTGCAAGCGATGTACAATCTCGTAAACCTATACATAATAATTCCTTGGGAGGCTGGGAAAAATACTCAGATATGCTTTCACAAATAACAAAAATTTTAAACTCTAGTAAATTATTTAATGATGATTTTAGCTTGAAAACGTATTAAAGTTGAGTGTTTATTTTAAATCTCTTTTAGTGAATCAGTCTTTTGATTTAGTGAGGAAAGTACTAGCTGAAGATAACTTACTTTTCTTAACTTTATATTTGCTGTAAGACTCATTCCTGCTTGAAGATCTAACTTTTGTCCATTCTTTAATTCTAAATATTGATTGTTTAGTTTAATATTTGCGTTGAATCGGTATCCTTTGTTTTGAGATGGGTCAGGAGGTAATGCGTCGGAACTAATTTTTTCAATTACTCCTTCGATTACACCAAAGTCGCTAGAGGGAAACGAGTCAATACTGATATCAACTTTTTTCCCAACACTTACAAAACCAATCTTGTTGCTGTTAATTTCAACTTTAGCTAGTAGTGAATCTTGCGGAACAATTTTCAAAACTGGTTCACTGCCTCTAGCAACAAAACCTTTACCCTTTGGCTTAAGCTCAAAAACTTTTCCATCGATTGGAGAAATTATTCTGTGATATTTCAAGTTAACCTCTTGTTCTATTAGTCTTGTTTCTAATTCATTGATTTTTGCTATCTGATCGAAATATTGAAGTTTAGAAATAGCACCTTCATCTAAAAGTAATTTTAAATTACTTAATATTTCATTATTCATATCAAGAAGTTTTTTCCCATTTTCTACTCTTTTCTCTGTTATGTCAGTATCTAAAACTATTAATAAATCTCCTTTCTTAACTAATTGACCGTCCTCTACTTTTAATTGATCGATTATCCCACCAACTGGCATCTGTACATCTACAACTTTACTTAAGGGCTCTAATTTTCCCTGAGAGATAATAATTTCTTCTGTTTTTGCAAGACTTAACCAAACGACACCAAACGTAGTACCACCTATTAGTGTCCATGTGATTGATTTAGCCCAAAAGGGAGACTGCTTCAAAAGAACTTCTTCTTTTCCGCTCTTCACTTTTCTCTCAAGAGCATCTTGAGAGATTTCAAGTAACTTTTTGGGATATGAAAAAACTTTAATTAATTTCTTATAAGAAAAATTTTCTTTATTTGCATTTAAAAACTCTTGATAAAAAGACCTCACATTTTGATATTTTATGTCTTTTAGAGAATTAAATTTTTTAATACTTTTTTGCAATAGTTTTTTAGGATTAAGCTTTTTTAGTTTTGTCATCTTTAACTTGATTCTTGTTGTTTATACAAAGCAAAGTATCTTCCTTTTTTATTCATTAATTCGTCATGAGAGCCTTGTTCCTGAAGAATTCCATTATGCATCATAATGATTAAATCAGAGTTTTTAATTGTACTTAATCGATGGGTTATAAAAAAGACGGTTTGATTTTTACAAAAATTCTTTAAGTTATCACATACTTTTCTTTCAGTCTCATAATCTAATGCACTTGTTGCTTCATCCATAATGATCATTTTTGGTTTTTTTAGAATTGTTCGAGCAATTGCTATTCGTTGTTTTTGTCCTCCGGAAAGACCTGCTCCTCGCTCGCCAACATTAGTGCTGTAACCCATTGGAAGATCCATAATAAAGTTATGAGCGTCTGCAATTTTTGCTGCATGAATAATTTCTTCATTACTTATATTTGGATCAGTTAATGCAATATTTTCGCTAACAGTGCCAGAAAATAAAAGTGGTTCTTGGGGGACTATCCCAATTTGTCTCCTAACTGAATAAAGCTCAACTTTACTGATGTCAAAACCATCAATAAGAATTTTTCCTCTATCTATTTCATAAAGTCTTGGGATTAATTTCATGATCGTGCTTTTTCCACTACCGCTTTGCCCAGCGATACCAACAAATTTTCCTTTTTCTATAGTGAAATTAACTTTTTTGACAACGTCGTCTGAACTTCTATTGAAGGAAAAACTAACATCTTTGAACTCTACTGAACCTTTAATCTCTGGAAGGGGTATGTTTGCTTTGTCAGCTGTAGTTGACTCTTCTTGTGTATCAATAATATCTGACAACCTATCAAAGGAAACTCTTAACTCCTGTATGCTTTGCCAAATGCTACTAAGTCTTAAAAGTGGTTGAGTAACAAAACCTGAAATAATACGAAAAGCAATTAGTTGACCAAGAGTTAATTTGCCAGCAAGAACTAATGTTGCTCCAACCCAAAGAACTAATAATTGTGAGAGTTGTTGTAATACCTTACTTATTTCAGAAAGAGCAGTACTTGTAATTGTTTTTTCGAATGTTCTAGAAATATATTTTCCATATAAATCTTGCCATTTCCAACGACTGACTGTTTCTATATTTTGTGCTTTTACAGTTTGAACTCCAGTAAGGACTTCTACTAAATGACTTTGAGTATTTGCATTTTCTCTTGCAGTTTCTCTTATTTGTCTTCTAAGAAGTGGTGAGCCTATAAGAGTAAGTAAAATTTGTATTGGAACAACTGCTAAAGCTATAAAAGTTAATAACCAGCTATATATAAACATAACTACTATATAAATTACTGAAAATGCAGCATCTAGTATTGTTGTAAGTGCTTGACCAGTCAGAAAATTACGAATGGATTCAAGTTCTGCAACTCTGCTGCCTAATTCCCCTACAGGTCTTTTGTCAAAGTAATTTAAGGGTAGTCTGAGAAGGTGATCAATAACTTCTGACCCTAATCTAGTATCAATTCTGTTTGTTGTTTCAGTAAACAAGTAAGTTCTAAGACTACCAATAATACCTCCAAGTATTGTTACTACTACTAGTGCAAATCCCAGTATTTGCAATGTTTCTAGACTTCTTTGATTAATAACTTTATCAATGATAACTTGTATTAGTAGAGGATTTGCTAGCCCAAATAGTTGAACAATAAATGACGCTAAAAGAACTTGTAATAAGACTCCTCTATATTTCTTTAGAGAAGGTAGAAACCAGTCAATTCCAAATTTTTTAGTTGGTGAAGTGGTAGATTTTTCGATTATTAATACTTCGACTTGTTCGGGTAGATATTCGTTGATTTCTTTGTCTGAGATTTCAATCCAACCATCTTTAGGAGATGCTAGTAATATTTTTTTGGGCTGTGATTCTTTTAATACTGCAAAACCATCTTTGTATGGTATTAGAGCTGGGGCAGGTAGTCTAAAAATTAAATCTGATCGTAGTTTTGTTCCTAAACTATAAACACCAAGCATTGACATTAAGCCTCCACACATTTCAATTGATGGCTTTTTACCTCCTCTAATTTCGTCTCTAAGGATTTTTTCTATTGCATCTTTTCTGAATGGAAGTTCAAGGTCGTTTGATAACATTTGCAGACATGCAAGTGTTTCTCTTATCTCACCGTTTCCTCTGATTAATTCTTGTTTAACTTTTGGAGCATATTGTCCAACATTAAGAGATGTAGGTTCTGGACTTCGAGGACCTTCTGTAAGATTTTTGATGTTTTGTGTGGCTAAGTTTTGATTGGTTTTATTAGCTTTTTTATTTTTATTAGGAATAAATTCATCGTACAGTTTATTTGGTATTTGTATGACTCTTCCATTAAATGGTCCTCTGATTTTTGCAGTGAAGTTATTTGTAATTAATTCTCCAATTTTTTGATTTTCAAAATTATCACTTGAAATAAATAATTTATTATCTTTTTCAGTGCTTATATTCTGATTATTATCAATTTTTTGAATTCTTGCATTTTTAAATAATGCATTAAAAGCTGAAGTTAAATTAATATCACCACGAGTCGATTTCTCCATCAAGTTATTAGCTAAATTTAGTGCTTCGCTTGGGTATAAAGTTCTTTGACATTCTTCCCTAAAACTTTTTTCGTTTTCATACAAATCTAAAATTACTTTCGTTGGCCATGCAACTACTTTTGTTTCAGTAGAGGCAGTAACATATTCTGAGGGACTTGCTCTTAAAATAGAGCTCAGACCAATAAAAGAACCTTTACCTAACTTAACTGCTGTAATTATTTTCTCATTGTGAGAAGAAAGCAATCTTGCTTCGCCTTCAATTATTATTAATACTTGATCTGGCAAAACATCAAGAACTGCCATTGGTTGGCCGATTTGATAAACCAGAACCTTAGAAACATCGTCGATAGTCTTTTGAGACTCTTTACTAATTCCTTTGATTTGTATGAGGCCATTAGTTTCCATGTATCTAACCTAAATTTTGTTGTTTCTTTAAATTATTTATAACTAATTGAGCCTTTTCTTTAAGCCAAATTTCTGAAAGCTCTTTATTCATCCTCAGTTCCATTTCTTGATCTAATTCAGCTTCTTGAAGAGATTCAACTCTTACTATAAGCCACCAATCACCTATCTTAATGGGTTGATTAGTTTCACCTAGCTTAGAAGATCTTAGAATCTCTCTCATCCTAGGGTGAGCTTTGTTAATGGGTACTGGTCCAATTAATCCAAAGCTATTTTTTTCTGGTCCTTGAGAGTATGCATTAGAAATTTTACCGAAATTTGATTCATTTTCTTGAACTCTTAAAAATAGTTCTTTTGCTTCAAATCTTTCTTTAGTACGGATTAGACTATAAATTATTTGATCAAGATCATCTTTTCTTTTAAGAAAATGTGCATGACATTTAGAAGAAAAATTCTTTTTTAAAAATCTTTTTTCTTTTATTTGATTTGATATATCTTCTAAAAAGTCTTTTTCTGATAAAGAGTTGTTCTTCAGCCATTGAGACAAAGTATCATCAGTCATGTTATTCGCTGACATGAAATTATTTTTTAAAACTACTAAATCTTCTTTATCAATATCAAAGAAACTTAACTCTTTTTTCTTAATTTCTTTTTTTACTAATGACAAAAGTAAATTATTCTTTTCTAATAACTCTAAAGCTTGTTTTGATAAAACTTTAAGTGATTCCAAGAGAAATTAACCTCATATTTGAAGCTAAACAATCAGTAATTTATTAATTGTTTAAATCATCTTGAAGAGCTTTACTGTATGTCATTTCAGCAGTTTTATAAACTGCCATTTGGGCTGAAAGTCGCTTTAGCTCATCTTGCACAAATCGTAAGCTTACAACATGAGCTTTTTGTTCCTTGGTTAATTCATCAAATTCGTATTCTTTACCATCGATATTAACTTTAGCCATTGATTTGATTTTATTTATTAGTCGAATAATACTTTAAAGGATATTTTGTTCAGAGGGGAAACCCGTACTTTGTCATCAGCAGTAACGCTTAGGGTGTCACTTGAACCAGTGCCACCTGTAACTGTGTCAGCAACCTGACCCTGACTGTTTAGACCGACAGTCAATGCACCGGTATAAGCAGAAGCATCAATAGTGTCAGTACCAGTTTTTCAATAATTCAATTATTTAAAGATTGAGATAATTTCTTATTTAATAAACTTCTTTGTCATCTTTTTGATTTGAATTTCATCTTTTATTCTCCTAATCTTAATGTTTAACTTTATTTCTTGATTCTAATAACATTTCATTTTCAGCTAACTTAAGATCGGAATTTATCATTTCATTTATTAGTTCTTCAAGCGTAATTTTAGGTTTCCATTTTAACTCTTTAAGAGCTTTTTCTGAGTCACCAATTAAAGTTTCAACTTCTGCTGGACGAAAATATTTTGATGATACTTTAACAACTATCTCACCAGTGTCTTGGCGTTTTCCAGCTTCATTAACTCCTTTCCCACTCCATTCGATGCCTCCCCATCCTAGTTTTTCTGCTGCTATCTCAACAAAGTTTCTAACGGAAGATTGATGTCCTGTTGATATCACATAATCTTGAGGTTTTTCTTGCTGAAGCATTCTCCATTGCATTTCGACGTAATCTTTTGCATGTCCCCAATCTCTCTGAGCATCAAGATTACCCAAATACAAACAATCTTGAATTCCAAATTTAATTCTTGTCAGTGCTCGAGTGATCTTTCTTGTGACAAATGTTTCTCCTCTCTTAGGAGATTCATGATTGAATAAAATACCGTTACACGCATAAATCCCATAAGATTCTCTATAGTTAATAGTTATCCAATATGCATATAATTTTGCAACTCCATAAGGACTCCTTGGATGAAATGGAGTTGATTCTGTTTGTGGAATTTCTCTAACTTTTCCAAATAACTCTGAGGTGCTTGCTTGATAAATTTTTGTTTTTTTAGTCAATCCTAAAATTCTTACAGCCTCAAGAATTCTTAATGGTCCAAGAGCATCTGTTTGAGCAGTATATTCTGGTGTTTCAAAACTTACTGCTACATGGCTTTGAGCTCCTAGATTATATATTTCATCAGGACTTATGTCGCTGATTATTCTTAGTAAATTAGTACTATGTGTTAAGTCACCGTAGTGTAAAATAAGATTGGTAGAATGTTTTTTATGATTTAAAAGATGATCTATATTGTTTGTATTAATATGGCTTGATTTACGTATTAATCCATGAACAACGTAGCCTTTATTAAGTAGTAATTCTGCGAGATAACTACCATCTTGTCCAGTGATCCCAGTAATAAGAGCAGTTTTTTGGTTGCTCATAGTTGAAATTCTTTGGAAGTGTACAATTTATTTTACTTTACTTCATCAACTTCTAAATTGATTTTATTTCTTTATTAATGATCATATTCTTCTCTAAATTAAATAAAGACTCTATAATTTTACATTGATGTATATTCTCTAATTTTTTATCTTTATTTTTTGTATTTAAGGATAAAAATTTTAGTCTATTTTTAATATTTAATTATACATTTAATTTTCACCAAATCTAATTTTACTTTCAAGTCTTGTTTTTTTTTGCTGATAATATTATCATCAACCCTATGTAAGGTTTAGTAAGTTATATTGGTATGATTGAGATGTAACTTGTATGTTTGGTCGTTTACTGGGAGATCCTAATGCTCGAAAGCTAAGAAGATTTTCTCCATTAGTTAGTGATATCAATTCCTTAGAGGAAGATTTAACTGGATTAAGTGATAGTGAACTAAAGAATTTTACGTCAGTATTTCGGCAAAAATTAGAGAAAGCTACTTCTGATATTGAAAGAGGCCATTTGCTTGATGACTTGTTACCAGAAGCTTTTTCGGTTGTTCGAGAGGCCTCTAAAAGAGTTTTAGGCATGCGTCATTTTGACGTTCAGTTGATTGGAGGAATGGTTTTACATGAGGGTCAAATCGCAGAAATGAAGACTGGAGAAGGGAAGACATTAGTTGCCACACTGCCTTCCTATCTTAATGCTTTGACTGGTTTGGGAGTCCATGTCGTTACTGTCAATGATTATTTGGCACGCAGAGATGCTGAATGGATGGGACAGGTTCATCGTTTTTTAGGACTTTCAGTAGGGTTGATTCAGCAAGATATGTCACCAGAATCCCGTAGAAAGAATTATTTATGTGATGTAACTTATGCCACTAATTCTGAATTGGGATTTGATTATTTAAGGGATAATATGGCTGCATCATCTATTGAAATAGTACAAAGACCTTTTCAATTTTGTGTAATTGATGAAGTGGATTCCATTCTTATTGATGAGGCTAGAACCCCTTTGATAATTTCAGGCCAAGTAGAGCGACCACAAGAAAAATATCAAAAAGCGGCAGAGGTCGTCGCTAATTTAAATAGAGCAAAAGAACTTTCTAAAGATGGAATTGATCCAGAGGGTGACTATGAGGTTGATGAGAAACAAAGAAGCTGTATCCTCACTGACGAAGGGTTCGTTAAAACCGAGAAGTTTTTAAAAGTTCAGGATTTATTTGATCCAAAGGATCCTTGGGCCCATTTCGTAACAAATGCACTAAAGGCTAAAGAGCTTTTTGTTAAAGATGTCAACTACATAGTCCGTAATGACGAAGCAGTCATAGTTGATGAATTTACTGGCAGAGTAATGCCTGGGAGACGTTGGAGTGATGGTCAACATCAAGCAATTGAAGCGAAAGAAAACCTTCCGATTCAGCCAGAAACTCAAACTCTAGCGTCCATAACATATCAGAATTTCTTTCTTCTTTATCCAAGGCTGTCAGGAATGACTGGGACTGCAAAAACTGAAGAAGTTGAATTTGAAAAAACATATAAATTAGAAACAACAGTTATTCCTACTAATCGAAAAATTTCAAGAGAGGATTGGGTTGATCAAGTATTTAAAACTGAACCGGCAAAATGGCGAGCAGTTGCAAAGGAAATATCGAATATTTACAAACAAGGTAGACCAGTTTTGGTTGGTACAACTAGCGTGGAGAAAAGTGAATTGTTGAGTTCACTTCTCTCAGAGCAAGAGATACCTCATAATTTGTTAAACGCAAAACCAGAGAATGTTGAAAGAGAGTCAGAAATAGTTGCTCAAGCAGGTCGATCTGGGGCCGTAACAATTTCGACAAATATGGCTGGAAGGGGAACCGACATCATTCTTGGAGGTAACAGCGATTTTATGGCGAGATTAAAGATTAAAGAAATTCTTTTTTCTCGTCTAGTAAAACCTGAGGATGGTCATAAACCTCCAGTGCCACTTCAAAGAAACTCTCAATCAGTTGGATTTAGTGAGAAAGAGAATCAAAATTCGAAGAATAAAAAAAAGATTCAATCGATATCTTTGAAAAATATTTTCCCTCTTGAATTGTCTGAAGAGACAAATCAAAAACTAGTTTCATTAGCTTCAAAATTAGTTAAAGAATGGGGTGACAGAACTCTAAGCTCAATTGAACTAGAAGATTTTATTGCTACAGCTGCTGAAAAGACTCCCACTCAAGATGAAAACATTCAAGATTTAAGGAATGCAATAAAACTAATACGAGAGGAATATGAAGTTGTGCTAAGCAAAGAGGAGATTAACGTAAGAAAGGCTGGAGGACTTCACGTTATTGGTACTGAAAGACATGAGTCACGAAGGGTTGATAATCAGTTAAGAGGTAGAGCAGGGCGCCAAGGTGATCTAGGAAGTACGCGTTTCTTTTTGTCGTTAGAGGATAACCTTCTTCGTATCTTTGGGGGGGATAGAGTTGCTGGACTTATGAATGCATTTCGAGTTGAGGAAGATATGCCTATTGAATCTGGAATGCTTACTCGCTCATTAGAGGGTGCACAGAAAAAGGTAGAAACCTACTATTACGATATTCGAAAACAAATATTTGAATATGATGAAGTAATGAATAATCAAAGGAAAGCTGTTTATTCAGAGAGAAGAAGAGTTTTAAATGGAAATGAATTAAAACTCCAAGTTATAGGTTATGGTCAAAAAACTATGGAAGAAATAGTAGATGCTTACGTTAATGATGAGTTGCCTCCAGAGGAATGGGATTTGGAAAAATTAGTTTCTAAAGTGAAAGAATTTGTTTATCTATTAGAAGATCTGAAGCCTCAAGATTTAAGTCAATTGAATAAAGACGAATTAAAGAATTTTTTGAAAGAACAACTTAGGAATGCTTACGACTTAAAAGAAGCTCAGCTAGAGCAAACACATCAAGGAATAATGAGAGAGGCTGAAAGATTTTTTATTCTCCAACAATTAGATTCTCTTTGGAGGGAGCATTTGCAGTCTATGGATTCTTTAAGGGAATCAGTTGGATTGAGGGGCTATGGTCAAAAAGATCCTCTGATTGAATATAAAAATGAGGGATATGATATGTTTTTAGATATGATGATTAATATGAGAAGGAATGTAATTTATTCTATGTTTATGTTTCAACCAGCCAAAAAGAAAATGGAAGTATAAAAATTTTATAAATAATTTTTAAAATATGATTAATATTCAATCAGAGGAGGTGCAGAAACTCTATATTGCATATTTTGGAAGACCTGCAGATCCTTCAGGTATTAATTATTGGCTTTCGAATTTAAATAATTTTTTATATTTAAAAGAAATATCAAGTGAATTATCTATACAAGAAGAATATAAAAAGCAAATATTGAACAACAATTCAATTGAGTTTAAGATTAATAAATTATATTTAAATCTTTTTAATAGAAAAGTAGATTTCGAAGGTTTGAATTATTGGATTGAAATGATTAATCATAAATATAATATTTCAGATATTGTATGTGATTTAATTTCTTCTAAGCAAAAACCATATCTAATAAATTTGGAACAAGAATCCAGAGATATGCATATTCTTGAGAATAAAGTTTTGGTAGCAGAAATGTTTACTAAGCAAATTAGTAAAAGCATTACCTTGATTAATTTGTATAAGCCTGATTCAATATCTCCTTGGTCCTCGGGAGATGTTTTACTTAGAGTAACTGATTTTTTGGCCACTGTTAATCATGAAAAAGTTTCTTTAGAACAAATCAATGAAGTCATTCATTCGATATCTAACCTTTCGATTGAAATTCTTACACAACCAGCTATTGAAATTAAGGATATGTCACTTTCAATTCCTGTTAACTCTCTAGATAATAGATTTCTTACCAAAAGATTAGCAAAAAAATTCATTAACATTACAGGTGGAAAATTAGATCAATCAAAAAATCGAACCAATGTTATCGCATTAAATAATATAAATTTGACAATTATGAAAGGAGAGAGAGTAGGCTTGATTGGACATAATGGATCTGGTAAAAGTAGTTTTTTAAGACTGATTTCTGGTATCTACTTTCCAACGAAGGGGGATATCAATATTTCTGTTGAGGTGCATCCCATGCTTCAAAAAACCTTTCTTATAAGTTCTGAGCTCTCAGGAATTGATGCATGTAAATCTCACTATTTACTTGAACATCACAGCTTGATAGGTTTTGATATTTTCTTGAATGAAATAATAGAATTTTCAGGCTTGGGCTCATATATATCTCTTCCTATTAAAACTTATAGTGAAGGAATGTCTGCAAGACTGATTTTTTCAATTCTTACATCAAGTCATCATGATTGCTTGGCTATAGATGAGGGATTTGGTACTGGGGATGCTGATTTTTATGACCGTGCTGAAGAAAGAATGAAGCAGTTTATGGACTCTGCTGCAACCTTATTTCTTGCGAGTCATTCTGAGGAACTTTTAAAACAATTTTGTAACCGAGGAATTGTATTTAGGCACGGATCAATTGCTTTTGATGGCCCTTTAGATGCTGCTTTAAATTATTATCATACTCATGATTATTATTTTAAGAATGTTATTGG